>ENA-OQHN01000620-OQHN01000620.1-human-gut-metagenome-genome-assembly--contig:-NODE-620-length-11836-cov-4.977880_pt1 | contig 11836 bp, 14 predicted proteins | sample MGYA00242564_ERZ504721 | MGnify/ENA primary metagenome ERZ504721 (study PRJEB26092, sample SAMD00036212) | human gut metagenome | host: Homo sapiens | study: EMG produced TPA metagenomics assembly of...
GTCACCATCCTGCGCGACGCTATGCCCGAACTGAAGATCCGCGTTGTCAACGTTGTTGACCTGATGAAGCTTGAGCCCAACACCAAGCATCCTCATGGCCTGTCTGACGCTGCATTACGATGCTCTGTTCACCAAGGATAAGCCGATCATCTTCGCATTCCATGGTTACCCGACCCTGATCCATGAGCTGACCTACGAGCGTACCAACCGCAACCTGTCTGTCCATGGCTACCAGGAGGAAGGCACCATCACCACGCCGTTCGATATGCGCGTGCAGAACGAGATCGACCGCTTCCACCTGGTTAAGGATGTCCTGCAGCACCTGCCGCAGCTGGGCAACAAGGGCGCTTATCTGATCCAGCAGATGAACGACAAGCTGGTTGCTCATAAGAACTACATCCACGAAGTTGGCCAGGATCTGCCTGAGATCATCGACTGGAAGTGGCATCTGCCTGAGAACAAGTAATTTGTTCTGAACCCTTTGTTTACTAACCCCAAACCCTGAAAATATGCCGCCCGCCGCAGCCCCCGCAAGGGGACTGCGGCGGGTGGTTTTTTGTACGCTGATATTTTCTTCTCTTGTGCGGGCTGCTGTGCATGCTGGCCCGGCAAAAATAAAAACACCCCCCGCTCGGTGCGCACTTGCTTGCAGCAGGCATGCGGCCGGGCGGGGTGTTATTCGTTACAACAAATCAAGCCTTAAGCGGCTTGTGCACAGAACTTGCAGCAGAAATTACAGCTGCGGGCCGGCAGAGACCAGAGCCTTGCCGTGCTCGTTGCCCTCGTACTTGGCGAAGTTCTTCACGAAGCGGCCGGCCAGATCCTTTGCCTTCTCTTCCCACTGAGCGGCATCTGCGTAGGTGTCGCGGGGATCGAGGATGGCGGGGTCAACACCGGGCAGAGCGGTGGGAACCTCAAAGTCGAAGTAGGGGATCTTCTTGGTGGGAGCCTCGTTGATAGCACCGCTCAGGATTGCATCGATGATGCCGCGGGTATCCTTGATGGAGATGCGCTTGCCGGTGCCGTTCCAGCCGGTGTTGACCAGATAAGCCTTTGCGCCGCTGGCCTTCATCTTCTTGACCAGCTCCTCAGCGTACTTGGTGGGGTGCAGCTCCAGAAAGGCCTGACCGAAGCAAGCGGAGAAGGTGGGGGTGGGCTCGGTGATGCCGCGCTCGGTGCCTGCCAGCTTTGCGGTAAAGCCGGACAGGAAGTAGTACTGGGTCTGCTCCGGGGTCAGGATGGAGACCGGGGGCAGAACGCCGAATGCGTCAGCAGACAGGAAGATCACGTTCTTTGCTGCGGGAGCAGAAGAAACGGGACGCACGATGTTCTGGATGTGGTTGATGGGGTAGGACACACGGGTGTTCTCGGTGACAGACTTGTCAGCGAAGTCGATGTGGCCCTCGGCATCCAGAGTGACGTTCTCCAGCAGAGCGTTGCGCTTGATGGCGTTGTAGATATCGGGCTCGGACTCCTTATCCAGGTTGATGACCTTTGCGTAGCAGCCGCCCTCGAAGTTGAACACGCCGTTGTCGTCCCAGCCGTGCTCGTCATCGCCGATCAGCAGACGCTTGGGATCGGTGGACAGGGTGGTCTTGCCGGTGCCGGACAGACCGAAGAAGATGGCGGTGTTCTCGCCGTTCTTGTCGGTGTTGGCAGAGCAGTGCATGGAAGCAATGCCCTTCAGCGGCAGGAAGTAGTTCATCATGGAGAACATACCCTTCTTCATCTCGCCGCCGTACCAGGTGTTGACGATGACCTGCTCCTTGCTGGTGATGTTGAACAGCACAGCAGTCTCGGAGTTCAGGCCCAGCTCCTTGTAGTTCTCGACCTTAGCCTTGGAAGCGTTGTAAACAACGAAATCAGGCTCAAAGTTCTCCAGCTCCTCAGCGGTGGGCTTGATGAACATGTTGGTGACGAAGTGTGCCTGCCAGGCCACTTCCATGATGAAACGGACAGCCATGCGGGTGTCCTTGTTGGCGCCGCAGAAAGCATCCACAACGTACAGGCGCTTGTTGGACAGCTCCTTCTTTGCGATCTCCTTCACGGCAGCCCAGGCTTCCTCAGAAGCGGGGTGGTTGTCGTTCTTGTACTCGTCGCTGGTCCACCACACGGTGTCCTTGGAGTTCTCGTCCATCACGATGAACTTGTCCTTGGGAGAACGGCCGGTGTAGATGCCGGTCATCACGTTCACAGCACCCAGCTCGCTGACGTGACCCTTCTCGTAGCCTTCCAGCTCGGGCTTGGTCTCCTCGGCGAACAGCTGCTCGTAGGAGGGGTTGTGCACGACTTCAGTCGTGCCGGTGATGCCATACTTGGTAAGATCCAACTTTGCCATATTTGCGTACCTCTACTTTCGTTTGATCCTTACATAACTCTGTGTAGGAGATGCAGCGCCATTTATGGTACGGACACCGCATAAGGGGGAGACAGCACAGAACGATGCAATGCAAATTCTCCTGTCTATCATTATACACAAAAAGCTTTTCAAAAGCAATAAATGGAAGGTTCTGTTTGCAAAAAAAGAAACAAATTTCATAAACAAGCTTTCCCACATTAAGTAAATTCACGAAGCCCGGCAGGGACGCAGACTGTGAAAAATAAGGCGGGACGGGAGAAAACCGACATTTTGATAAAAGTTTGACAAGCAGGGATACATTAAAAACAGGACGCTTTGCGCATTTTTATCCCCGATTTGCTGCTGCCTTTGTCTTATTGTGTAATTTTTGCGTTGGCTCAAACGTTTTTCTGGCGAAAGGACTTTCGTTGTGCTATACTTATTTTAAACAGAAGCACTTTTCCGCCCGCTGCGGCGGCCCACATATAAAGGAACTGCCATGAAAACCATCTACATTCTGCTCACCCGCTCCGGCACGCTGCTGTCCAAACTGGTCTATGCCGCCACCGGTGCCAGCTATACCCACGCCTCCATGGCGTTTGATGCAGAGCTGAGTTGCCTGTACAGCTCCACCCGCAAAACGGCTACACCATGTTCCCCGCAGGCCCCAGCAAAGAATATCTGAACAGGGGCGTTTTCCGTCTGCGGGACAACGCCCCCTGTGCGCTGTACGCGCTGGAGGTGTCCCGACGAGGCCTATTCCCACGCACTGTGCCGCGCCGAGGAGTTCATGCGCCACAGCGAGGAGTACAGCTTCAACACGCTGGGGCTGATTTTGTGCGGGCTGCATATCCGCTGGCAGCGCCGCCTGGTCATTATTCTGCTCCCAGTTTGTCAGCGAGGTGCTGGAGCAAAGCGGCGCTTTGGCGCTGCCCAAGGACAGCACCCTGATGCACCCCAACGACTACACCCTGCTGCCCCAGCTGAAGTGCCTGTACAAGGGACGCTTAGCCGACCTGCCCCAGCGCAAGGCCATGGATCTGGGCGAGACGCCCTCGATGGTCAGCATCTATACCGGCCTGCTGGTGGAGTTGCTGCAGCGCCGGGCGCAAAGGTTTTTTGAGTAATTTTGTTGTATAAAACTGAAATTTCCGCTTTTTTAGGTGTCGCTCTTGCTTTTTGCAGCCAATTGTGGTAATATTATTCGGCGGTATTGTTTTGCCGCAGAATATGCGCTCGTAGCTCAGCCGGTAGAGCATCTGACTTTTAATCAGAGGGCCAGGGATTCGAGTTCCCTCGAGCGCACCAAAATCCCACGAAGAATCGTAAGATTCCTCGTGGGATTTTCCTTTTTCTGGGGCTCTGCACACTTTTGCACACTTTTTGCACACCGGCGGGAAAGCCGTGTTTTTCCTTGCATTGTCTGCATTCTGTGCATCGTGAGCGATTTTTCCATACTTTTTTCAGGCGAACAGCAGGCGGGTGAACTCACGCCGCTGTTCGGGGTTCATCCGTCGGACGACTGTCAGCATCACTTCAGGGGTGATTTGAGAGGCATCCGGCAGATTTTGTTTTTCCGGTGCGGAACCGGGCTTGCTGCCGACATTCTGTGAGTAGAAGTCGGCTTCGATCTTCTCGGTCAACTCCAACCGGGGTTTGTCCTGCGTGTGGGCGTAGGTGTCCATCAGGACGGTGGCGGTTGCATGGCCGGTGTTGCCCTGCACCGACTTGAAGTCACCGCCAGACTGCAGCAGCTGGTAGGTGGCACTGGAATGGCGCAGACCGTGGAACACGATCTTCTCAAACTCCGGGTGCTCTGCCCGCCACATACGGTACCACTTGGTCAGAACGTCCGGGGCAATGGGTAAGCCGTCTGGTAAGCGGAACAGCTGACCGCAGTTGCTGTACTTTTCCGGGGCGCTCTGCTCGTCCTGCTTCATCTTTTCCAGCCATGCCAGAAGCTCCTCTTTCAAGGGCTTGGTCATGTACAGGATGCGGTTGGACTTTTTGGTCTTAGTCCGCTTGAGGATCAGCGAGGACTTGCTCCCCACCCGTCTGTCCGGGAAGGTGTGGTAGATCTGGGTGGGGTCGATCTTGGACAAGGCGACCTTGTCGGCACGCTGCAGGGCTTTGTTCACCGAGATGGTTCCCCGTCCGTCTGCTGCATCAAAGTCGAGGTCTCCCGGCTGCAAGCCGAGGATCTCACCCTCTCGCAAGGAAAGAATCATGCTCATGTGCACCGCCAGATGCAGAGCGGGGTTCTCGATGGTCTGCAGCGCCGCCAACATGGTGCGCTCATCCCAGATGGTCCGTTCTTCGGTGTTGATCTTGGGGGCTTCACGGGGAGTAGGCGACTTGTGGATCAGATCCCAGTCAACGGCATACGAAAAGGCGGTCTTCAGGAGCGTGTGGACTTCGTGAATGGACGTGCTGGATAACAGCCGCTTCTTCTGATTTTCCGTCAACTCCTGCTTCACACCGTGCACATACTGCCCGCAGGGGGTCTGGCTCAGGGTGGCGTAGAACTGCTCAATGTCATAGGTGCGGAGGTCTTGCACCTTCCGCTTTCCGATATACGGCACGATGAGGTTCTGCACCATCGCCACAGATTGGGTGTAGGTCTTGGGAGACCACTTGTGTTTGCTGGACTGAATGGGGATCCACTTGTACAGCATCTCCTCGACCGTCATGGTGTCGGGCACGAGGAAGGTGCCATCCAGCAGTTCCTTCTCCACCGTGATCTTGCGCTCCTGCGCTTCGGCCTTGGTCTTGAAGGTTTCCCAGCCCTTGCAGGGCTTGCCAGCATGATCTTTGTAGTTGTATCGGACGGAATACGTGTTGCCACGTTTCATAATAGATGCCATAGATGTTCCCTCCCTCAGACCGCTGCAAACCAATCGTCAAAGCTCTGCTTGCTTACCCGGATGCTGGTACCGAGGCGGATCACCTTGAAATCTTTCGTGGTGTTGCACAGATTGTACGCAGCACGGTTGGAGATCGCCAAAAGCTGGGCAATCTCCTCCACCCGGTAGACAAGCGGGGCGTGTCGGACGGTTTTTCTGGTCTGGTCAGAAGGTTCTACGGCAGGGGTTTCGGACAATTCCATTGTAGGGAATTTGGGCGCGATTTTCAAGTCCTCACGGGTCAGTTTGGCGGAATTTTTGCGGACACTCGTCATAGGCATGTCTCCTTTGCACTTCTCCAGACCCGGTGCAGCTCCGGTTAAGTTGCACCCTTGTGGGCCGGTAAATATGTAAGGGCCTGCCGCTCCTGACCCGAAGCAGCAGCCCAAAAAAGTGCGAGAACTTGAATTTACGCGCCCTACGCGCCCCAAACCACACAAAAGTACCTTTCTGTGTTGATTTTTCAGGGCGCATGGCTGGGATGCACGCGCCCTTTTGGGGCGCATCCTGGTTTCTCTCCCGCCCTGAAGGGCGTGTTGCCGCCCTGCATCCGCCCGAAAGGGGCGGACACGCGCCCGGAGAAAACAACGATAACAGGTAAAAACTGCCGATTTGGGGCGCGTGGGGCGGGAGAATTTTACTTTTCGTGTGTTTTATGCCGCAGCAAAAGCGGGGTGGACGCATACGCCCCGGAAGCCGCGGTACTTTCCCTCGATGTGCTTGGAAAAGGTCAGGCCATACTTCCCTGCATTTTTCAGCAGGAACTGACTGAACTTCTTCTGTGTGGCGGGCGATTCCAGATTATCCTCGCACCACTTGGTGTAGGCACGATAGAGGTATGTGGAACGCTCTTCACTGTCAGGACGGAAGCGGACGTAAGCCTGTGCCTGCATGAACTGACTCAGGTTGTCGCCGTCTTCCATGGCTGCTTCGAGGTTCCGGCGAGAGCGCTCGCTGATGGTGAACTGATAGCGGTTCGCCAGCAGACGGTGCAGCCCCTCCAGCATCCACAGCAGGATGCCGGGACGCTCCTCGGACAGCTCTTCGATGAGAAAGGGGTTATCCACCCGGGCAGGGTCACGGTCTTTCACCGTGATGAGGATCTGTCTGCGCCAGAAGCCGTCGCTGTCATCGTGAGCAGCCACAAGGTTGCCATTGCCGAAGCAGATGAAACGAACGTACAGCAGGCCTTGGACAGCCTGCTTGTTTTTCCGCTCGATGCACAAACGGTCTTCGGCGGTAACGATGGACTTGATGTTCCGTGTTTCGGGCAGCGCCACCATGTTCAGATCGTCATCGACCATGACCAGCTTGTACTCCAGATTTGCACTGGCAAAGCGGTTCGTTTCGATGCGGAGGATGGATTCGGAGTGAGAGGCTTCCCCGAACAGCTTCTTCAGCAGCAAGCCGATGCGGGATTTTCCCTCGCCGCCCTTGCCGGTCATGACCAGCATCTTCTGCGCCTTGGTAGACGGGATCAGAAGATAGCCAAGGTATTCCTGCAAGGTCAGAATATCCTCCGGGATGAGCAGACCGTCCAGAAATTCCAGCCACTTGGTCGGTGCGGGGGCATCGGGCTGGTATTCCACGGGGAGTCGGTTCAGGCAGAGTTCCTTTTCCGGCACAAATCCCCGCTCGTCCAGAAAGTAGGTTCCGTTCTGGAGATGGATGCGGTCAAGCTGGAGTTTCCATTCAGGGGTATAGGTTTCGATACGGAGTGCGTCCAGAACCTGCTTCTCCTTCTTGGCAAGGTTGTCGAGCACAAAGTCACGGAGGTCGCTGTGGACTTCGTAGAGCAGTGCATCCTCGTCTACCTCGCCGTTCTGGTCGAACAGCTTCTGTTTCAGGCACATCATGGGGTGTTTCTCTAAAAGGTACTGGCAGTAAGCGGTTTCACGCACTTTGCCCTTGCTGTCTACCCAAGGGCATTCGCATTCTTCCTCTTCTTCCAGTTCGTCCTCATCACGCCAATCTTCGTTCCTCTTTTTCCAGTCGCTCATGCAATCCCTCCCAATACTTCCGTAGCTCGTTTTCGGTCTGCCGGTCCGGGAGCACCGAACAGTCCAGATAATATTCAACGATGTCAAGGTTCTTTATTGCTTCAAGGAAGCAGGGGTGAAGTTCTTCTGTGGGTGACTGTGGTGCATATCGGACCCGCCAACGCTGCAGACAGCGGTAATAGTCCAGCAGCTGCTGTCGGACGGTGGGCGGACTGCGGGGAGCAAGCCGCACCTTGCCGTCGGCAAGTGCCATGCCGAAGTCCTCCTTCAACTTTTCCACAGCCTTATAGGGAGAAAGTTGAAAAAGTCTGCCGACAAAATCGATCACATCGCCATCTGCCTGACAGGCGAAACAGTGGAAACGGCTGTCCACCTTCATGCTGGGGTGTTTATCCCTGTGGAAGGGACAGCACATCATGCCGTTCCGGTTTACGGCGAAGCCGTATAGCTCCGCTGCCTGCCGGGTCGAGATAGCGTTCTTTACGTCCGAAAAGACAGAGGTGCTACCCTCCGTCCCAATGGGTGGGGTACAGGCGAAAGGACGAAGCCCGGTGAGGGGCGTGGGTGAGGTTGGGTTTATTCACACATCGATCCGTCAGAGTGTTGTTCATTTGACCTCCTGCTGCGGTACGGCGTGGCTGCGCTCCTCCTTGCGGAAGAAGGCTTCCACGTTCTGTTGTGCGGTGCGGAGTTCACGCAGTTCGATCTGCGCTTTCTTGTAGCGGGTGTAGAACCCGTTTTTCTCCGAGGAAAGGGTCTGATATTCGGCATCCAGCTTTTTGAGGTCCGGCAGCGTCCTGAGCCCGTTGGCCTTGAAATAGGCGCAAGCGGCCTCGTACACAGCAAACTCTGCACGGTGCTGCTCCTTGAACGTGGCGGGGTTCCGCACAGTCTGGAGCTTCTGTGCAAGAGGCTTGTACTGCCGATAGACCACAAGATGCCCGCGCAGCTCCTTGAGGGAGACCATGCGGGCATCCAAGTCTTTGACCACCGCCAGTGCATCGTCGTGCTGGGTTTTTAGTTCGACAATGCGCTGGTTCAGGGCATCTTCGCTGAGCAGCTTTTTCTCCTGCAGGAGACACAAGGTCTGCGACCAGCGTTTGAGGTTGAACTTTTTCGCCCAACGCTCATAGCCGATGCCCTTTCCGGCTGCGACTTTCGCCTGAATGTCAACCAGTTTCCTGATCTTATCCGGCTTCTGTTCGCTGCTGGGCTTGATTGTCGGTGTGAGCTGGATGTTCTGGGCGAGGGCGGTCAGCACCTGCTCCTTTTCCAGCTTCTTGCTCAGTTTCTTGGCGGTGATGAACTTTGTCCGGCCGGGCGGGCAGTAGCTCAACCGGCCTCGGCTCTCCTTCACGGCGATGCCGTGTTCCTGCATGAGCAATGCAGAAAACTCCTCGAAGGTGGTGGACTTGTTCAGCACGGAGTAGATCTGCTTTCGCAGCTTGTTCAGCTCGGTCTGGTAAACGGTCTGGGTGGGCTGCTGCCCTTCGGCGGCAAGTTTGGCGTTGGCATGGTCGAGGCGGCGTTGTCCGCGCCGCTGCGCCCAATACTCCCGCTCGGAAACATGGTCGCCTTGAGCTTCCAGCAGGTTGATCTGGTTCAGGTCGGCTTGCTCGCACATCTCCATGACTGCGACACGAAGGTGCCGGAGCATGGCAGAGGTGCAGCGGTGCTTCTTGCCCGCTTCCCAGTCGCACGGCTTGTCCATGAAGGGCTGCCGTTCCACGGTGCGGACACGCAAGCTGCCGATGACGATGTGGACGTGGATGTTCCCGGCACTGTTGTGACCGTCCGGGTGGGTGCAGACGATGGCGGGATGACCGGGGAAGTTGTCCCTGCAGAACTGCAAGCCAAGGGCTTGCGCCCGCTCCATGGTCAGGCCGTTCTCTACTGCGTCCTTCGGGTCGAAGCTGATGATATAGTGGTGGGTCTTCACGTCCTCCCGCCCGCCGTTCTTGCCGTATTTGCGATTGGCGATCAGGCAGGCCATAGCGAACGAAGATTCGCCGCACTCAAGGGTGTCGAGCAGGTACGAATCCCGCAGCTTGGGTCTGCCCTTCTCGTCCAGAATGGGCAGGCCGGTGTACTCGTTGTGCTGAAAGGTGAGATAGCTTTCGGCGGCGGCATAGTTAGAGTTTTTCGAGGTCAAATGCTTGATGGTTGCCATACAGTTCACCAACCGTTTCTTCGGCTTTCAGCCGAAAGTTCGTGAGTGCGGACAGTTCCTCCAGAATTTGCGCCCGGAGCTGCTCGGTGTCTTTGCCGCCGGAGTTGAAGTGCCGTGCAAGCTGGTTGAGGTTGCTGCCTACCTTGCTGCACTGGGCAGACAAGGCGGCAAGCGCCGCCAGTGCATCCTCGCCGCCCTGCGCCACCACAACGGTGTGCTTGACGTTCACGCCGTACAGGACGCGGCGGACGAGTTCGGATTGGGTGAGGTGGAGTTCTTTGCAGGCGTATGCGATCCGCAGTTTTTCTTCTGCGGTCACCCTGACTTTGATGATGTGTGTCTTTCGTTTTCGCGGCGTGTCATTGCGGTTCTCTCGTGCGTGTGCGTTCGGACTTTTCATTTCAGCCATATTCGACCTCCTGTGAAAATGATAAATGCCCGCTCCGGGATGGAGAGGGCTATGTAATGCGACACGCCGCTTTTGCGCTGAAACCAGCGCAACGCTGGAGCAGGGTTTGGGGAAGGCACTCCCCAACAAGGATGACTGAGTGAGCAACAGAATTTTCAAGCATTGAAAATTTGTGGCCACAGGTCGATACTTGCTTTCGCCCTTTCCGTGCAACACTGAAAATTTCAGAAGTCGAACCGCAATGCACGTTGAAAATTTTGCAGAGCAAAACGTGTGAAAAGGCAAAGCCCCTGCTCATGGTCACCGTTCACACCGAACGCAGTTCCTGCCCCTGTTTTGCAGCGGCGTTGTCCGGCTCGCCCACAGAAAGTGTGAGGTCATGGCGCAGTATCTCGTTCAGACGGCTTATGTAAGATTCAAGGTACAGTATGAAGAAAGCCGGGCGCAGTGCGGACACTACAACCTGCTTCTTTCAAGCACAAGAATAACACTTTGCGGTTGTGCGGTCAACAACCAAAAATAAATTTTGGAAGATTGAACAACTACATAAGATTTTATTTGTGAAAAAGAAAAATACCGCCCACGCAGCGCAGCGATGATTTTGTCGGGTGAATCGGCGGCAAAATGAATCGGGTGTGTTGCGGGGCGGTAAAAAATCTTCATAGGGAACAAATCCTCGCCGCTCTGTATTTTTCTACAAATTTGGTGGGATTTGCGATAAAGGGTATCACGGAATGCGGCGAGCGTCAAGATGGTTTTGCAAATTTTATTGCGGTAAAGCGGTGATAGTAGGACTTATGAAGCTGATTGAATACTTCTTTTATGGCATTGCGCGGTGTTGCCTTTGGATTCTTCCCGGCAGGGCACTGGAAAATGGGGTGCCCTGCGCAGAACGGGGTGCATTTGTCACCTCGCACTAAAAACAGCTCGCAGGTTTTACTTGACAATTCGCGGAATATGCACTATCATAGCCATGAGATGAATATAATGTTTATAACGATATACCCAATTTGAGGGTGAGGTGTTTCATGGCAATCAATGATAGTGCTGTCGTCCCACTTTACCAGCAGGTAAAGGATGACATTCGTGCCGCGATCGAGAGCGGCAAATACAAAACCAATGAGAAGATCCCCCCGGAGCCGGAGTTGAGTGCGGAGTACTCGGTCAGCCGCATCACGGTGCGCCGTGCCGTGGAAGAACTGTGCGCCGAAGGGTATCTGGTCAAAATGCAGGGGCGGGGCACCTTTGTCAGCAAGCCCCGCATCCATCGCAAGTTTACCAGCGGCAAAGGTGCTGCCAGCTTTACGGAGATCTGCAAAGAAAACGGCATGGTGCCGGGTGCCCGGCTGCTGAACCGTCAGATCGTGCCGGTGCGTAAGGATGAAGAAGCCTTCTTCCATGTGGGTTCGGATGCACTGCTCATCTACATCCAGCGTCTGCGCACCGCCGATGGTCAGCCGATATTTCTGGAGAACCTGTTCCTGCCCTACGAGCCTTATAAGAACCTGATGAGCGAGAACCTCAATGATGTTTCCATGTTTGACGCCATTGAGCGCATCTCCGGGCTGCGTCCTGCGACGGCCGGCCGTCAGCGTATAGAGGCAGTTCGCGCCACAGCAGAACAGGCACAGCTGCTCAATCTTTCGCTGGGCGAGCCGCTGCTGTATCTGAACGCCTACTTCCATGACCAATATGACCACCCGCTGTGCATCGGGCGGCAGTATTACATTGGAAGCCGGTATATGTTTGAGTTTTAAGCGCAGATCAATTCTCTCAAAAAGAGCGTCTCTTCCCTGCGGAAGAGGCGCTCTTTTTTGTCGTTCTACGGAAGGTTATTGGTGAAACTGCAAAAATATGACGGTGCAGCTTTGTGCACGTTACCAAAGCTGAGATTATTTTGACAAAACCTCTTGACGTCTGTGTGAAATGTGGTAATATGTACATGACGATTATGACGTCTATAACGAATAAGACGATACAGACGCCGAAGAGATGAAGAAAACACAAGAAAGGTCG
>ENA-OQHN01000623-OQHN01000623.1-human-gut-metagenome-genome-assembly--contig:-NODE-623-length-11775-cov-2.872940_pt1 | contig 11775 bp, 12 predicted proteins | sample MGYA00242564_ERZ504721 | MGnify/ENA primary metagenome ERZ504721 (study PRJEB26092, sample SAMD00036212) | human gut metagenome | host: Homo sapiens | study: EMG produced TPA metagenomics assembly of...
GCCGACGGCGCTCCCGTGAAACTGGATTCCGCCTCTCTCGGCCTCGCCATCTTCGGCTGCGCCATCGGCATGGCCGTCGCCGCCGCCGGTTGCGGTATCGGTCAGGGCCTCGGTCTGAAGAGCGCCTGCGAAGGCATCGCCCGCAACCCTGACGCCGCCGGCAAAATTCAGGTCAGCCTTATCCTCGGCCTCGCCTTCGTGGAATCCCTGGCCATTTACTCCCTCGTGGTGAACCTGATCATCCTGTTCGCCAACCCCTTCATCTAAATAAGCAAGCGGCTTATTCCCGGCGGGTCCTCGGCCCGCCGGGGTTTCCGGGAGGGACCGGCAACGCCGTTCTCTCCTCCTGTTTTTCCATCTTTAGCAATGCGATACCACTATGCTCTCATTGAAAAGCGAACGTATTCCCAGAGCCACCATTCGTCGCCTTGCCGTGTACGTTCAAGTGCTCGAAAGTATGCAGCGCAACGGCGTGGAGGTCATCTCCTCCGGCCCGCTCGCTGAAGCGTGCGACGTGAACGCATCTCAGGTGCGCAAGGACCTTGCCTATTTTGGCGAATTCGGTGTGCGTGGCGTAGGGTACAACGTAGCCAGCCTCATCGCCGCCATCAAAGCTTCCCTTGGCGTTGACCGCGAATGGCGCGCCGCGCTGATCGGGGTGGGCAACCTCGGCCGCGCGCTGCTGCACCATGCCGAATTCAAGGCCCGCGGCTTCAACATCGTGGGAGCCTTCGACTGCGATCCGTTCAAGATCGGCGAGCAGGTCTATGGGCTGGAAGTCACGTGTACGAGCGACCTGAAGTCCGCCGTGGACGCCAAGGGCATTGAAATAGGGATCATCACCACGCCGCCGGAACGCGCGCAGCGCGCGGCCGACCATCTGGTCGAAGCGGGTGTATGCGGTATCCTGAATTTCGCGGGGGCCCGGATCCACGTGCCTGAAAAGGTCGTCGTGGAGTATGTGGACTTCTTCCACTATCTCTACGCCCTTGCCTTCAGCATCACCGGCAGCGAACACCGCTCCAAGTAGTCCCGGAGAGGGGCAAACGCCCCGCTCCGAACCGGCCCTGATACTGTACTGTCAGCCCCGCCGTTTTCGCGGATCGGGGGTCGGGGCTTTTGTCGTTTTTTCGTCTTTCCCAAAGGTCTTCCATGCCCCGCCTCAAGCTGACGATAGCCTACGTAGGCACCCAGTATCACGGCTGGCAGACGCAGGCCCGCAAAAACGCCTCCCCACTGCCCACCATTCAGAACATTATTGAGGACGCCGTGGCTCACGTGCTCGGCGAGCGCGTCCATGTGCACGGTGCAGGGCGGACCGACGCGGGCGTTCACGCCGAAGCGCAGGTCGCTCACCTCGATGTCCCCGAATCGCGTGCCCGTATGGACTGGCAGCTGGCCCTCAATACGCTCCTGCCGCGCGACATACGCATTGCGGACGCCGTTCTTGTGCCCGACACGTTCCATGCTCAGCACAGTGCCGTCCGCAAGACCTACGAATACCGCCTCTGGCTCTCCAAGCGCTACACGCCGCCGCAGCTCTTTCCTTTCGTCTGGGCCTGCGGCCCTGTGGATGTGGAGCGTATGGACGAGGGGAGCCGCTACCTCCTTGGCAAGCGGGACTTCGCCAGCCTGAAAAACGCCGGGACGGATCTCCGCACAACGGTGCGTACCATCCTGTCCATCACCCGCACCCCGGGGGCCCGCTCCCCGAAGGCTGCCTCGAACTGACCTGGCGCTTTGAAGCGGACGGCTTTCTCAAACAGATGGTCCGCAATACCGTGGGGCTGCTCGTCGCTGTCGGGCGGGGCAAGCTGGAACCGGCGGATATTCCCGGCATCCTCGACGCCTGCGATCGCCGGATGGCTCCGCTCACGGCTCCGGCCTGCGGTCTGACTATGAAAAAAGTATGGTATGACGACATGTTCCCACTCGCTGCTTCCGGGCACGAAGGCGCTTGAATATGAAGAGATTCTACGATAGCGTCTAGTCAATATTCTTCACAAGGAGCCGCGTATGCCTCAGGTCGCAGCACGCATCAACGAGCAGCAGGAACGCTGGTTGAAGGACTACTTCCGCACAAAGAGTGCGGGGGCCGAATTCATTCTGCCGTGGGCGGTAGACACGTTTTTCCGCGCGATCACGACCATCAAAGGCACATTTACCGGACCGGAACTCAAAACCATTCTTGAAGCTCACCGTGATCAGCGTCTGCTCCCCGCTCATACCCGTCTCTCCTATCTCCTCCTGCGCGTTGCCGATCTGTGCGAGCAAACCGACTTCCATTCCCGTTACGGCGCGAGCCGCACCAGCCTTGAAGCCAAGCTGAAACGCCTGGACGACACCGAAGCCACGGCCCTTATGGTTTGGGCTTCGGCCTTCTGGGTAAGCCGCAATTGCTCGGCGGCGAACATGGATGACTACATAGCTTCGTATTGAGTCCACCATGCCCGTTTCCCTGTCAGGATACGCCCCGCACGCTCGAAAGGCCGGGGCGTTTTTTATTGAGAGCTTACTGGCGGGAGGAGGAAACGTTCTGGAGAAAGGTTCTCCTTCCCTCACCACCCTCCACTCATCCCGCCTCAACGATTTTTGACTTTATGGGAGCCTCTGTTTCAGTCGGAGGTATACCCGGATCGACTCCATTGATCGGGATAACCCGACGGGGTACACTGGGGAATCTCGAAAGAGCCTATCAAGGCGGCGTGGAGGAAAACGAATACGGGGAAATCTCCGTTGGCCAGCCTCCGCCGCTCAACATTTTTGGGACAGAGCAATGGAACCAACGCATTTTCTCCATTATTCCCTCTTCCCATTCAGGAACGCATCATGAAGACAGTCTATAGCGTATGCGGCATGTGCGGGACACGGTGCCCGGTTGCCGTCGGAGTCGAAAACGGCGAAGCGGTCTGGATTCAGGGCAATCCCCACGCAGCCACGGGTTCGGCCCTATGCCCTCGCGGCATCGCGGCGCTCGCGCTGGAGAAAGATTCCGAGCGTCCGCAGTCGCCGCTGATGCGCGTGGGGGCCCGTGGAGGGCACAAGTGGCGCGCCGTCGGCTGGGAAGAGGCGCTCGATGCCGTAGCCGGCAAGCTCCGCGCCATACGGGATCAATACGGCCCCGAAAGTATCATGTTCTCGCACCGGGGCGGCCCGTTTACGGATCTCTACAAAGCCTTCGCGCGCGGCCTCGGCACGCCCAACATCTACAGCCACAGCGTCACCTGCACCCGCAACGCGGATCAGGCCTGCGCATCCGTTTTGGGGCTGGATCGCGGGCGTCTCGTCATTGACTACCGGGAGTCGAAACACATCGTGCTCCAAAGCCGCAACGCGCTGGAGGCGCTGAACCTCTCGGAAGTCGCGGGCATCACCGCAGCGCGGGCCAACGGCTGCAAAGTGACGGTCATGGACGTCCGCGCCACCGTCAGCGCCGCCAAAGCGGACACCTTCTTCCTCGTCCGCCCCGGCACCGACTACGCCATGAACCTTGCGGTGCTGCACGTGCTGATTTCGGAAAAGCTTTATGATCCCCAGATGCTGCCGTATATCGACGGCTTCGGGGAACTGGAGGAGCGCGTCCGCCCCTGTACGCCGGAGTGGGCGGAAACCGAAACCGGGATCAAGGCCGACCGCATCGTCATGCTGGCGCGTGAACTGGCTGAGGCCGCCCCCCGCGTCCTCTGGTATCCCGGCTGGTTCACGGCCCGGTATGCGGACAGCTTCGTCACCGTGCGCAGCGCTTACCTCATCAACGCCCTGCTCGGCTCCATCGGCGCGCGCGGCGGCATGCCCATCAGCCTTTCCCCCAAGGAAACGGGGAAGCGGCTGCGGCCCCTCTCGGCGCTTTACCCCAATGTCACCAAGCCGATGGCGGACAAGGCCGACTGGCAGCAGCCCGGCCTGCTCCACCGGGCCTTCGACGCCGCCGTGACCGGCGATCCGTATACCGATCCGCAGCCTATATCTCGATGCGCCAACAACAATCCTGTCTTCGCTGCCCGACCCTGGATACGCTGCGGGGCAAGCTGGACAAGCTCGACCTCATCGTCGCCATCACCACCACATGGTCGCCACAAGCGGACTATGCCGACATCGTGCTGCCGCTCTCCCCAGCTTTGTCCCGGGAAAGCATTCTGGCCTCCAAACTGGGGCTGAAGCCGCAGTTCTTCCGCCGCCAGCGCGACCGTGCAGCCGCGTTTCGACACGCGCGCCGACTGGGAAATCCTGTGCGGACTCGCCTCCCGCCTCGGGCTCGACAAAGCTCGCCTTCTTCGCGCATTGAGGATATCTGGAACTACCAGCTTGAAGGTACGGGGCTCGGCATAGAGGCGTTCGACGCAACCGGCTTTGTGCCGCTCGCGTCCGCTCCACGCTGGAAACCCCTTGCAGAAGTCACGCTGCCCACGCCTTTCCGGCAAGATAGAGGCCCGCAGCCGCTTATGGGCTGAATCCGGGCACGACACCCTGCCGCCCTATACGGCACCGGGACGGCCCGCCGCGCCCGACCAGTTCCGCATCATTCCCGGACGGGCGGCATTGCATACGCAGGCCAGCACGACGAACAACCCCTTACTGTCCGAACTCGCGCCCACCAATACGTTATGGATTCACAAGGAACGGGCCCAGGCCCTTGGCATTGCCGATGGCGACTGGGTTGAAGTGTGTACAGCCGCAGGCCCCGTTGGTCGTTTGCGTGCCAAAGTGACCACGGGCATCCACCCCGAAGCCGCCTTTATGCTGCACGGCTTTGGCAGGAAAACCCCTCAAGAAACGCGGGCCTTCGGCAAGGGCGTGGCCGACGAAGCCTGCATGATCAGCGGGCTGGAGCATGAAGATCCGCTCGGCGGGGGGCTGGCCCTTCAGGAGCACTTCATAACGCTCCGAAAAGCCGAAGAAACGGACTGAACCGGCCCTCAGGAAAGGGCGAGGCATTCACCTTTTCGATGGTTTTCCAAAAAATCCATTTTTGAATTTCACAGAGTTGAAATGCGGCTTTCATTACAACAGTGAATATATCGAAAGGATGTTCCCCCGCTGTATCCTCTGCGGGGGACGCCGCACCAGCAAACAATCGCCGGATGCAAGGCATCCGAGTGAGGCACTATGAGCATATACCGCCTTGTCGTTGATCAAGATCGCTGCATCGCCTGCCATGCCTGTGAAGCCAGCTGCAAGGCGGCCCATGACAGCGCACCGGGCATTTCCCTCGGAACGCTGCTTGTCGATGGCCCCCGCTTTGAGGACGCCGCGGAAGAAGCAACGCCGATCATCGTCAAACATGCACGGCCGGAAGCGCCCGCACCGCTTGTGCCGGACGGGAGCCCCGGGTTGTGCTTCATACCCGCTACCGGGCCTGCGTACAGTGCCCTCAGCCGCGCTGTGTGGAAGCCTGCCCCAAAGAAGCGCTTATCCGCCGGGAGAGCGACGGGATCGTCTTCATACGGGAAGAAGCGTGCGTCGGCTGCGGGGCGTGCCAGAAAGCCTGCCCGCATCACCTGATCTGGGTTGATCCCCGCAAAAGGAAAGCCGTCAAATGCGATCAATGCAAAGACCGCCTCGATGCCGGGCTGGACACCGCCTGCGTCGCCGTCTGTCCCACAGGCGCACTGAAACTCGTAAGGAAAGAAAAGCCGGGCCGATAGGCATTTGCAGGCGGCTGGCCCTTCACGCGGATTTCCCCAAAAGGAGCGCCGCTTGCCCTGCCCTTTTGCGGATGGTATTTGCCTATTTCAATGTTAAGGGAAGGTGTTACATATGGCATCACGGAAAGGTATCCTGCTGGCGGGCGGTTCCGGTACGCGGCTTCATCCCCTCACGCTCAGCGTCAGCAAACAGTTGCTGCCGGTCTACAATAAGCCGATGATCTATTATCCGCTGTCGGTTCTCCTTCTGGCGGGCATCCGTGAGGTTGCCATCATCACCACGCCAGACGACGGCTGGCAGTTCCGCAAACTCCTTGGGGACGGCAGCCAGTGGGGGTGCTCCTTTGAGTACATTACGCAGCCGAAGCCAGAAGGCATCGCCCAGGCGTTCATCCTCGCCGCTGATTTCATCAAAGGAAGCCACTCCTGCCTGATCCTTGGGGACAACATCTTCTTCGGCAACGGCCTTGAAGATCTCCTCATCAGCGCCCGCGAACAGGAAGAAGGCGCGACCGTCTTCGGGTATCACGTCAGCGACCCGGAGCGTTACGGCGTGGTCGAGTTCGATCAGGATATGAAAGTCCGTTCCCTTGAGGAGAAACCCCAACATCCCAAATCCAGCTACGCTGTGGCCGGGCTTTATTTTTATGATCAGGATGTCGTGGACATTACGCGCGAAATCAAGCCCTCTCCCAGGGGGGAACTGGAAATCACGGACGTCAACAAGGCCTATCTCGACGCGGGGAAACTCCATGTGGGGCTGATGGGGCGCGGTATCGCGTGGCTGGACACCGGCACCCACGATTCGCTCATGGCGGCGGGCACGTTTGTGCAGGCCATCGAAACCCGGCAGGGCCTCAAAGTTTCCTGCATTGAAGAAATCGCTTGGCGCAAAGGCTACATCTCGACGGAGCAGCTCATGAAACTGGCGGCCCCGCTACAAAAATCCGGCTATGGGGATTATCTTATGGCCCTGCCCGAACGTGTCGCCGAGTCATGGAAATAGTACCACGGCCCAGTACTGCCTGAGGGGGAGGCGTATCTCTCCATAGCTGTGTATCCATATTGCGGCCTCCCCGCCGGGTATGGATTCGGTGCGTCCGCCGATTGTTCCCGCCTCAAAAAATGCTCTCACGAGGAAACTCCAAGGAAATATCGCATGGATGAAAGAACCTTGCCGCATCTGCGCGTAGCCATTATTCATTACTGGCTTACGGGTATGCGCGGCGGAGAAAAAGTCGTCGAAGCCTTATGCAGGATTTTTCCGCAGGCGGATATCTACACGCATGTCGTACGCCCCGAGGCGCTCTCCGAAACCATTACGTCCCACCCGATTCATACGACATTTATTCAAAAGCTTCCGGGAAGCGTGCGGCATTACCAGAAATACCTTCCCCTGATGCCGCTTGCGCTGGAACAGTTGGATCTGCGCGGCTATGATCTCGTCATCTCCAGCGAGTCCGGGCCCGCCAAGGGAGTCATCACCCGGGCCGACACGCCGCACATCTGCTACTGCCATTCTCCCATGCGCTATCTCTGGGATTTCTATCAAGACTATCTGGATTCCGCCGGATCGGTGACGCGCCTGCTCATGCGCCCGCTGTTCCATCGTCTGCGGCTGTGGGATTATGCCTCGGCGCAGCGCGTCGATCACGTTATCGCCAATTCGCGCACCGTGGCGCGCCGGGTCAGACGCTGGTGGGGGAAAGGAGCCGCCGTCATCCATCCCCCGTCGACATCTCACGCTTCTCCAGCCCCCGCATGGCGGCCCTTCAGGATGTCCCCGGCAGCCCGGAGCCCGACAGCTATTATCTCTGCCTCAGCGAACTGGTGAGCTACAAGCGTCTGGATCTGGCGGTGGAGGCGTGTACCCGTACCGGGCGACGGCTTATTGTTGCGGGGGATGGCCCGGAGCGGAAGCTTTTGGAAAGTATTGCCGGGCCGACCGTCAGTTTTGTGGGCCGCGTGGACAATGAAGCGCTCCCCGCCCTCTATGCGGGTTGCAAGGCTTTCCTGTTCCCCGGCGAAGAGGATTTCGGGATCACGCCTCTTGAAGCTATGGCCGCCGGACGACCCGTTATCGCATACGGCAGGGGCGGAGTCTTGGACAGCGTGGCGGACGGAGAAACCGGGATCTTTTTTGAACGGCAGACGGCTGACTCCTTAACCAAGGCACTCGATACGTATGAAGCCTCCACGGAACAGACGTGGACGCGCGACAGGCTGAAAAGGCAGGCGGAAAGCTTTTCCGAGGAGATCTTTCGGAAGAAGATGATTGCGTTCATCGCGGACGCCCTTGAAAACAAGGTATGACAATTCACGTTCCACGGACTGCAACGCCGTAGTTTTCCAACTCATGGCCATTTTGCCTTTTTCCCGAAAAAGACGTGAAAACATCCGTGTTTCACTATCCCGGCACTTTCAGCCGCCGTTGCGCGCGAACGGGGAATGCTCGTGGAGGCTGACGCTCCTCAATGCATTCCCCGCTCTCAGTTCCTATACTTTTTGAAACCGACCATCCCGCGCGCCGGCTCGACGTGAGCCGCCCGCAACTACATCCGGCCTACCGCCCGCTATAATTCGTTTCGAGCCATTGGCGGTATTCCCCGCTCTGGATGCTCTCCACCCACGCGGTATTCTCAAGATACCAGCCCACCGTTTCCCGAAGCCCTTCCTCAAAGCGGCGGCGCGGAACCCAGCCGATCTCCCGTTCGATCTTCGCGGCGTCAATGGCGTAGCGCAAGTCGTGGCCCGGCCTGTCCGCCACAAAGGTTATCTGCTTTTCATAGGGGGCCGCTGTGGGGCGGAGTTCGTCAAGAATGCGGCAAATGCTCCGGACGACATCAACATTGGCCCGCTCGGAGCGCCCGCCGATATTGTAGCACTCTCCCGGCGCCCCTTTTTCCAAGACGGCGGCGATGGCTTCGCAGTGATCTTCCACGTGCAGCCAGTCGCGGATGTTCTCCCCGGTGCCGTAAATGGGCAGCGGTTTTCCGGACAGCGCGTTCAGGATGACCAAGGGAATGAGTTTCTCCGGGAACTGGCGCGGACCATAATTGTTCGAACAATTCGTGATGAGCGTGGGGAGCCCATAGGTTTCGTGATAGGCCCTCACGAAATGATCGCTGGACGCCTTGGATGCCGAATAGGGGCTGTTCGGCGCATACGGGGTGGCCTCCGTGAAGGCGGGCTCGCCGGGGCGGAGCGTCCCGTATACCTCATCCGTGGAAACGTGCAGGAAACGGAAAGCGTTCCGCCTTTCTTCGGACAGCTCTTTCCACCATTCCAATACGCCACGCAGGAGGGTGCAGGTTCCAAGGACATTGGTGCGGACAAACGCATCCGGATCATGGATGGAACGATCGACATGGCTCTCAGCGGCAAAATTGATGACCGCATCGGGCTGGTAATGGTACAGCAACTGGCGGACGAGCAGCGCATCCCCGATATCGCCCCGGACAAAAATATGCTCGGCATCCCCATCAAGGGACGCCAAGTTACCGATATTTCCGGAATAGGTGAGCTTGTCGAGATTGACGACCCGCTCCCCCGCGGTGCGCCGGGACAGCACATAGCAGGAACCGATAAACCCCGCGCCTCCGGTTACAAGAACTGTCTTCATTCGGATACCTTCCAGACAGATTTGGGAAATACATCAAATGCCCGCAACGGCCTCATTGCCGGGATGATGGAGGAATTTTCCCCCGATAATGCCCCGCATCCGGCTCTCGATTTCTTTACAGGATACGGAACGCTCTCCCAATACGAACCGCCTCCGCCCCAAAGGATACAAGGCTACGCGGACGGGACATACCGGGGGAATATGCGTACAGCCCCAACGTAAAGGCGGCGAGGCGGGGACGGGAGCGCCCTTTAGCCTCGCCTAAAGCCTCCAGTAGGCCATGCCTTCGGCTTGCACGGCACTGGGCGAGAGACAGCCCTTCACATCCAGCAGGAGGGCCTTATCGGGCACGGCAAAGCGTGCGTGCAGGGCTGCCGGTTCCAAAACGCCGTTTTCGGCGTAGGCCTTGTGCGGCACGGCCAGAATCAGCGCGTCCAGATTGGCGAGCTCATCCAGCGCCGCGAAAGAGAGGCCATATTCATGGCGCACTTCCCCGGCGTCAGCCAGCGGATCGTGTACCAGCACATCGACGCCGTATTCCTGCAATTCGCGGATCACGTCGATAACCCGGGTGTTCCGCAAGTCCGGCACGTTTTCCTTGAACGTAAAGCCGAGGATGCCCACGCGGGCCGCGTTGACCAGCCGCCCCTGCCGGATCAGCAGTTTGACGCACGTTTCCGCCACATGCTTGCCCATGCCGTCGTTGATGCGCCGCCCGGCCAGAATGACCTGCGGATGGCAGCCGAGTTCCTCGGCCTTGAAGGTCAGGTAGTACGGGTCCACTCCGATGCAGTGCCCGCCGACCAGCCCCGGACGGAACGGCAGGAAGTTCCACTTGGTCCCGGCCGCTTCCAGCACATCCAGCGTATCAATGCCGAGCCGGTCAAAGATGATGGACAGCTCATTCATCAACGCGATGTTCAGGTCGCGCTGCGTGTTCTCGATGACCTTGGCGGCTTCCGCAACCTTGATGCTGGGGGCACGGTGGATGCCCGCGCGCACGACCGTCCCGTACAGCTCCGCCAGCAGATCCAGCGTCGGCGCGTCGCTCCCGGAAACAATCTTCTTGATGGTTTCAAGCGTATGCACCTTGTCGCCGGGGTTGATCCGTTCCGGAGAATAGCCCACCGTGAAGTCGGCTCCACACCGCAGGCCGGATTCGGCCTCAAGGATCGGGACGCAGACCTCTTCAGTCACGCCCGGATAGACCGTGGACTCGTACACGACGACCGCGCCACGAGACAAATGCCGCCCCACAGTCCGGGAAGCCCCTTCCACCGGGGACAAGTCCGGGTTCCGGTGCTCGTCGATCGGCGTCGGAACCGCCACGATGATGACGCCCGCCTCGCGGAGCGCCGCCGGATCGCTGGTGAAACGAGCCGAGGAAGCTTGCAGCGCCGCCGAGTCCACTTCGCCTGTCCGATCCATGCCTGCAGAAAGCTCTTTCCACGCGGGCGGCGTTCAAATCAAAACCGATCACGCTGAAAATGCCGGGCAAAAGCGACGGCCAGCGGCAAGCCGACATACCCGAGGCCGACGACGGCCACCGAGTGTGCGCCCTGATGGAAAGACGCAATGGAAGGCAAAGAAACAGACATAGGCAGTCCCTAATACGTAAAAGGAAAGCGCAATATTTTGAAAAAATAGCCTTAAGCTTTTTTCAGGCGTTCCGGAGCAAAAGCAATGATAAGGGCCCTGGCGAGCACCTTGGTGGCGTCCAGCAGCGGAACGCCGCGCAAGTCGGGCTCCGTGAGCGCCAACGGGATTTCCGTACAGCCGAGGATCACGGCGTCGGCCCCCTGCTCCACCAGTTTTTCCGCCTCGGCAAGCAATGCCCCGCGCGCTTCCGGCGTCACCGGATTCGACTGGGCCTTGATGCCGTATGCAGTATTGCTGATGGCCTGCTGGACACGCTCGCGGCCTTCCTCATCCGGGAACAAGGGGACGAATCCCGCGGCGGAAAGGGCATCCTGATAGAGCCCGGTCGCGTAGGTCCCCTTGGTGCTCAGGACGCCGATCGTCCGGGCATGGGGCAGGCTCTCACGGATGAAGGCGACCACAGCATCGATCATATGGACGAAGCGCGTCTGCGGAGACGCCTCATGCAGCATGGCGACGGCTACGTCCATGATCCGAGGGCTGTGCGCCGTATTGCAGGGCACGCCGATAACGGTGGCCCCGGCCTTCGCCATGCGCACCATGATTTCGCCGATGGCTTCACCGGGGTTTTCGTCCGTCTCCCCAAGCAGAAAGCGTGTTCTGTCGATGATATGTTCGGAAAGGGAATACTGGATCACGGACAGGTGTTCCTGATCGCAGTTCGCTTCGGTCTGATCAAAAATCTTGCGCATGAGGTCCAGGCCGGCATACGGCCCCACCCCGCCCAGAACACCTATGGCCCCGGTATCCGTTTTCATTGCGTTGCCCTCCAAAGGCTCAATCTTGCTGAGGAGGCAGTTTAGCTGAGCTTGCATGAGGGGACAAGCTTTTTAGGGGAGTGGGAAATGT
>ENA-OQHN01000627-OQHN01000627.1-human-gut-metagenome-genome-assembly--contig:-NODE-627-length-11712-cov-5.459819_pt1 | contig 11712 bp, 11 predicted proteins | sample MGYA00242564_ERZ504721 | MGnify/ENA primary metagenome ERZ504721 (study PRJEB26092, sample SAMD00036212) | human gut metagenome | host: Homo sapiens | study: EMG produced TPA metagenomics assembly of...
GGACATCGTATACACGATGCCCCCAGGTACAAATTCAGGAACCGAAGAAACTTGCTGATGTTACCATGAAAAAAGTGGACGCGATCTGACATTATTAAAGCGCTATCAGAAAGCCGGTTAATGTTTCCAAAGCGGCTCGCCTGCTCCATTGCAGCCGCAGTACCTTGTATAAGAAAATGGAAGAGTTCAACATTAAAATTACAAATATTAAATAGAAAAACGAACATACGCCGGCGATACACGAGCTAATGGCTGCGGTATCACCGGCGTATGATTTGTTTTTATTGGTAATGATAGTATTTTTTCTGAATAGCAGAGATGTCTTCTGTTGTAAGGCTAGGAAGTTCCGTTGTCATTGTCTGTTCTATCGCCTTGGCATCGACGGTCCAGCGGGTTTTCTTCATATCTTTGCCGTGGGACTGGATGTACCGGGCTGTGCTGCGGCCGCCGCGCTGCAGGGCAGGCTTTGGACGACGTAGCGGAAATTTGGTCCGCGGCACCGATTTCATGGGCTGCTTCCATACGTCTTCGATTTCCAGGGTATAGTCGCATTCGTGATAGCCGTTGGACACGGCTTCGCGGCCGATGTCTTCCGTGTTTTTCAGGCCCATATCCAGGAGCAGGTAGTCGTAGAGGAGGATGTGTTCCCACTTTTCCCTGAGGAATTCCCGTTCGGGAAAGAGGCCGCACGGGTCATCGCCGTATAGCCGGAGCAAATCCAGCAGGAAGGCCAGGCGGTGGCGCTTGAAGGTGAAGGACACGGCTTTGAGGAATATCTCGCGCATCATGACGTATCGCTCCGCTTCGTCGCGGAAGTCGGCGTCAAAGTAGCTCAGCGGCGTTTCTTCCCGTATGTAGCGGACGAGCTTGCCCTCCAGGTCGACGAGGCGCCGGCGGGCTGCCCTTCGTTCTGCCGGCGGCAGGGATAAGTCCAGCCGCCTCCGGTTCAGCCGTTCCATGCGGTTCAGGCAGGCCGTTTCCACGGCTAAGGCGCTGAACAGGCCGTTGGCCTGCTGGCGTGAAAATATTTCCGATATATCGTCTTTCGATAAGGACTGGGCCATTAGATATCATGCTCCTTATGGCGAGATTAGTCGTCGATGGCAATTTTTACGTCTTTAAAATAGTCTTTAAAGGATTGGACCCACGTGCGGGCCGGATGGGACAGGAAGCCCTTGCTCTTCCATATCAGGGCCAGGGTCCAGTAGATAGACGGGTCGACGAGGGGCACGTGGACGGCCTTGTCGGCGGGGATGCGCTGACAGATGCTCCGCGGCAGCAGGGCGATGCCCATGCGGGCGATGACCATTTCTATCTGCAAATCCCAGTTGTTGCTCTGGCAGATGATCTTGGGATGGGCCATGATGTTCTGGTAGAACGAGTGTATGTACGGATTGAGGGCAAAGGACGGCGCGTAGTATACGAGGGGCTCGTCTTTGATGTCGTCGAGGGTCAGCTCGCGGGCCTTCGCCAGCCGGTGGTCGGGAGGCATGACGATTTCCAGGGGTTCCCGGTGGAAGATGAAGAAATCGTAGGGCATTTCCGTCGTAATCGGCAGGGCGACGAAGCCGACCTGCACGAGGCCGTCGTCGATGGCCGAGACGATGTCCAGTGAGCCGACCTCTGTCAGCTCCAGCTCGATTTGCGGATAGGACGTGATGAAATGGCCGATAAACGGCGAAATGAGAGACGACGCGATCATCGGCGGGACGCCGACGGTCAGCTTTCCGGCATTCAGCAGCTGCGGCGATTCCATTTCTTCGTTCAGCGCTGTGAAGTCGTTTAAAATGCCTTCAATACGGGGAAGGAGATACGCACCCATTTCCGTCAGCTCGACGTTTTTTCCCTTGCGGTCAAAGAGGCGTATGTTCCAATGTTCTTCCAGCGCCTTGATGCCTTTGCTGATGGAAGGCTGACTGATATGAAGCGCTTTGGACGCTTTTGTAAAGCTTTTTTTATGGGCTACTTCGACGAAGTAGGTCAGCTGGAATAAATCCATAGTTATATTTCACCTCGCATTAATATCCTTAATAGTACCATATTTCAAAAGAGAATAGAATACAGTTGCCTTCGATTCCTTCCGAATTTCGTCACTTCGGCGGGATAGGCTGAGATTTTAAGCGCAGGCTGTGGACAGGCGCAGGTTTTTGTGGGAAAATTTAATATGGATACGATTCTGTTTTACAGAGACAAAAGGATGTATAATACTTACAGAGAGAAGACGAAAAGGAGGAGCCTATGACGACGGTACGTTGGATCATGCACGTCGATATGGACGCGTTTTACGCGTCTATCGAGCAGCGGGACAATCCGGCCCTGCGGGGGATGCCGGTCATCGTCGGCGGACTGACGGGACGCGGCGTCGTCGCGACGGCGTCGTATGAGGCGCGGCAGTTCGGCGTGCATTCGGCCATGAGCATGAAGCTGGCCCGCAGGCTTTGCCCGGACGGCGTGTTCCTGCCGGTGCGCATGTCCCATTACCGGCGTATTTCTCATCAGATTCGGCTCATCCTGTCCCATTACTCGCCCTTCGTAGAGCCCCTGGCGCTGGACGAAGCCTTTTTGGATGTGTCGGGCATGGGATTGAAATATCCCAATATCGTCGACATTGCCAAGGCGGTCAAGCAGGATATCCGGCGGACGACGGGCCTCGTCGCCTCGGCCGGCATCGGGCCGAATAAATTTTTGGCCAAGCTGGCGTCGGACTTGAAAAAGCCCGACGGGCTGATGTGGATTCCCTACGGCGAGGAACGGGACATCCTGGCGCCCCTGCCGGTGAGCCGCCTGTGGGGCGTCGGCAAGGTGACGGAGCAGGCCCTGCGGCGGGCTGGATTTCATACGATCGGCGATGTCGCCGCTGCCGGTCCGGAGGCGCTGATGCCCATCGTCGGCAATCAGGCTCATCGGCTGCACGACCTGGCGTTGGGCAAGGACAATCGGCCTTTGGAGGTCAGCCGCCGTCCCCAATCTGTCGGCAACGAGCATACCTATGCTCACGATTTGGTCAGCGACGACGAAGTGGACGAGCAGTTCCGCCTGCTGGCCAACGAGGTATCGTGGCGGCTGCGGCAGAATCATCTGATGGGGCGGACGATTACGATCAAAGTGCGCTTCGCCTCGTTCCGCACCATTACGCGGTCCCTGACGATCGACGGCATGGGGACCTGCTCGGAAGAGCAGCTGTATTTCTCGGCCAAGCGGCTGTACAATAAATGCAGCGGCGCAGAGCCTATCCGGCTGCTGGGATTGTCCGTCAGCCAGCTGCAGCCCCTGCAGGTACAGTGCGATTTATTTTCCGACGATTCGGAAACGAAGGCCAAGGTAGCCGAGGCCATTGACAAGCTGCAGAAGCGGTTTGGCCGCCAGGCTATCATGAAAGGATTTTTATGGGAAATGTCTCATGAAAAAGACTAAAGCACCATATACTATAAACGAGGAGTGTATATCATGGCGATTTTTAAAGTAGCAGCCCATACGGGAGACAACAACAACGGATACATCGAATACGATACGGAAACGAAGGAGCTGGGCGTCCACCTGAACGACGAAGACATCAATGCCAAGGTCCGGGAGTACTTGACGACGGAACGGCCCCTGCACCGCTTTACGGATTTATCGTACTACGAAACGGTCAGCGTCGTGCCGACGGACGACGTAGAGTCGCTGAAATTAGCCTTGTGCTATATCTGGCTGGCTCTGGGTGTCCACGTCGACTGGAGCCGCCCTGTCGAAGGGTAAGGCGAAACGAGAGGGAAAACGACATGTCCACAAGATATCCACATTCTGTGCCCTGCGGTGTGGCTAGAATGTGGATGTTTTTTGCAAACGGCGAAAATACGCCGTCCGCGGCGGTGCATAACTTGGCGGATGGAGCAGTCAAAATGTGTATAACTTGCCGCCAGGCTATGAAAACAAGCGTTTGCGTTAACATAAAAACCGCATAGCTGCGCCGTTTTCATGAATTTGTAAAGACTTGTTTACAATGTGCATAACTGACGATGAATTGTGGATAATTTTTACGCACAGCCTGTGGATACCTGAAAAAAAGGGAAAATATCAGGTAAATACAGGCCGTGCGGGAATTTTCTTGCTGTAAAATTTTCCAGTTATCCACAATGTGTGCAGTGAATTTGATATGTAGGAGTGGAGTAGACAAATGAAAGCGATTATTGACGGATTACTCGTATTGTCTAATGAAATCGTAACGGGACATATTCTGATGTATGAAAAGGACATATGGAAAATCGTGCCGCGGCACCAGTTCCGCGCCGGCATGTGCACGGAATTGATTGACGCCAACGGCGGCTTCGTCGTGCCGGGCTTTATTAACGAGCACATCCACGGCTGCGCCGGCGCCGACGTGATGGACGAAGACGGGCAGGCCTTGGAAACGATGCGGAAGGCCCTGCCGGCTACGGGCGTCACGTCCTTCGTGGCGACGACTATGACCCAGTCGAAGGAAGCGATGGCCGGAGCGCTGGAACGCATTCGCCAGGCCATGGGCAAGCAGGGCGGCGCTCAGGTTCTCGGCGCCCATCTGGAAGGACCCTTCGTGAGCGAAGCCTATAAGGGGGCCCAGGCGGCGGGACACCTCGCCGCTCCCGATTTTTCCTGGATTGCGCCCTATGCCGACGTCGTGAAGATCATTACCGTAGCGCCGGAAGTATTGAAGAACAAAAGCTTTTTGAAGGAGTGCCGGGAACATCAAATTCTCGTGTCGCTGGGACACAGCGCGGCGACGTATGAAGAGGTCATGGAAATCGTCGATGCCGGCGGACTGTGCCATGCGACGCACCTGTACAATGCCATGGCTCCCTTCCACCATCGGCAGCCCGGCCTTGTCGGCGCGGCCCTGCTGTCGCCGAAGGTACACTGCGAGTTGATCTGCGACAACCTGCATGTCCATCCGGCGGCGCAGAAACTGGCCTATCAGCTGAAAGGCCGCGACGGCATTATTCTCGTAACCGATTCGATGCGGGCCTGCCTGCAGGGCGACGGCGAATCGGAATTGGGCGGCCAGGCCGTATACGTCAAGGACGGACAGGCCCGTCTGGCCGACGGTACGCTGGCCGGAAGCACAGCCGTCATGAATCAGGTCGTGCTCAACTTCCTCATCAACAGCGGCGCGTCCCTGCCCGACGTCGTGGCCATGGCCTCGGCGAACCCTGCCAAGGACTTGGGCCTGTACGACTGCCTGGGCTCGCTGGAAGAAGGCAAGCAGGCCGACGTCGTCGTATTGGACAGCAACGATTTCCACGTGAAGCAGACGGTCATCGCCGGCGAGCTTGTGTATGATGAATTGGCAAAATAGGTTAAATCGATGGATCACAATCGGGGTCGGTTTTCTCGTAGCAGCGGCGCTGCTTGCGGCCTGTCAGCCGGCCCCGGAAACAAAAGCACATGTATCTGGCAGCGAAACAGTGGAAGAACGAGCTGCGCGCATCGTTGCGGCCATGTCGCCGGAAGATAAGGCCGGACAGGTGATGATGGTCGGTTTAATGAATGAAGAGCTGCGGCCTGAAGACCTGCGGCAGCTGGCAATCTGCCGGGCCGGCAACGTCATTTTGTTTGACCGCAATATGCAGTCGCCGGCGCAAGTCCGGGCTTTGTCCGGCGAAGTGAAGCAAACGATTGAAAGGCAATGCGGCATAGCGCCATTTATTGCTGTTGACCAAGAAGGCGGACAGGTACTGCGCATGCGGGATCAGTTTCTTCCTGTTCCCAGTCAGGAAGAAATCGGCCGCAGCGGCAGCCCTGGGAAAGCCAGACAATGGGCTGCCGATACAGGACGTGAATTGAAGTCTATGGGGATTAACGTCAATTTTGCGCCCGTTGTCGATTTAGGTTCTTCGGCAGAGCGCTCATACGGCAGCGATCCGGAAATGGTATCGGCATATGCAGTACAGGCTTGTCAAGGCTATGCGGAGGCGGGTATTTGGTGTGCTCTTAAACACTTTCCCGGAATCGGCAAGGTTCAGACAGATCCGCATATAGACGGAGACAGCGTTGCGGCTTCTAAAGACGAGCTGATGCAGCAGGATCTGAAGCCCCTTTGCAGTGATTATACGGCAAATACCTGCTGATGCCATGCTCATTATGGTGTCGAATGTTACCTTTCCCTCTTTGGATGCGGAATATCCGGCATGCGTATCGCAGACGGTTATGACGGATTTGTTGCGGGAGACATATGGCTACAAGGGCCTTATCGTATCGGACGATATGGAAATGGGCGCCATGGCCAAGCATTATGCCTTTTCCGACATGGGTGTCATGGCCTTGAAAGCTGGTGCCGATATGGTGCTGGTTTGTCATGATTACGGTCATGAACAAGAGACACATGACGGCATAGTAAGGGAATATAAGGCAAATCCGGAATTTCGCCAAATGGTTGATGAAAAAGTAATGCGTATTGTAGAAACAAAATTGAAAATGAATTATTTGTAAACTGTGTTCTGTAGAATATAGTAAAAGACCATGCAGCGTCGGTTCGTAACGGCCGAACGAGGCATGGTCTTCTTTGTTTCCGAAACGGCTTCAGCGAGGAGCCTTTCGGTATGTTTTTCTGTAGTCGCGGGGAAGAAGCTGCGTCGCTTCCTTGAAGGCCTTGGTGAATTTTCCCTGCGTTTCGTAGCCTACGGCGGCGGCAATCGCGGCGATGGAGTCGTCCGTCTGCTGCAGGAGCTCCATAGCCCGGCGGATTCGGTAGGATCGCATGTAGGCGGCGATGGGCTGGCCGTAGACGGCTTTGAAGGTCGTTTTTCAGGGACGACGTGTTGATGAAATACGTCTTGGCTAATTCGTCGATGGTGTACCGCTTGTCCAAATTCGCCGTCATGACGGCGTGGATGTCCTGTACGACCGACGCCAGCTGGGCGTCGCAGCTTTGCTGGGCCGCAGGAGCGTCGATGTCGGCGCGGACGAGATACAGGAGCAGCTCCAGGGCGGCGATCTTGCAGGCCGCCGGGCGGTAGGGCTCCGGCGTGTCGTACAGGGAGGAAAAGAGACGTTCCAGCTCCTGATTCGGCGGGAAAACGACGGGCGCCGCACCGTATTTTTCGATGAGTTTCTCCGCCGTCGTGCCGGCGCTGGCGATGATGTCGGCCGGCGTGCCATTCAGAGCGCGGAAATCGACGGCCAGTCCCGCCCCTTCAAAATAGCCTAAAGGCAGGGACATGGCCGAATCGGCGCAGCAGTCCATCATGTGAGCTGCCGTCGCTCCCGCGCCGACGTAAGAGACGAAGCCCTTCGTCAGGTTCCAGCCGGCCCGGCCGCTGCGGCAGAAGGTGACTTCGATGGCGTCGTGCAGGGCTTCATGGCGGAACGATACGGTCGGCGCGAGGATTTGCCAATAGGACAGCTCGATGCCGGGAAATATCGTCGCCGCCGTCATGCATCCCTTGCCCTCTGTGCGGACGGTCACGCTGCGGATAGGCGGCAGGCCCGTTTCCAGTATCTGAATGGAGCAGACGCCGTCCGGAATAGAGCGCAGCGCGTCTTCTAACTGAGCCCGGCGGTCATTCATAGGAATCACCTTCCTTGTCCGGCATCGGGCAGGCGATGTCGACGAGCTGCTCCGTCATGGCGTGCAGTGCTTCGGCTTGCCGGGTTCGTACGGCCTGATAGTATACTTCTTTGCCGTCGCGGCGGCTGGTAATGAGGCCGCCGGCCTTCAGCAGCTTTAAGTGATGGGATACGGCGGGGCTGCTCATGCCGACGAGGGCGGAAATATTGATGACGCATTCTTCGCAGTGGCACAGCAGCCAGAAAATGCGCAGGCGGCTGGCGTCGCCCAATAATTTAAATATATTCGATACGGTTTCAAAATCCTGTACGGCCGGCATGTGCTCCAGATGCTCGATAGACTGGCCGTGATGGTGCGGCAACGTAATCGGTTCCATAGAATCGGGTCTCCTTTCGCCCTTATTGTATCATAGGGGGCTGCCGAAGAAAACGGGAAGATAGGCTGCGGAAGCGGCGACACTGGACGATTTTGCCCGATTGGAAATGGTTTTTGCCCAAACGGAACGGACTGGCTAGGCTGCGTTGACTTTCGCCGCCTCTATGGTATGATGTAGTCAAGAAAACGATTAAACAATTATTTAATCGTAAATACCTATACAACGAGAGGAGAGCTTACACATGAAAAAGACCTATAAAATCGACGTAGACTGCGCGAACTGCGCCAATAAGATGGAAGATGCGGCCCGCCATACGGCAGGTGTCGCGGCGGCGACGGTAAACTTCATGACCTTGAAGATGATCGTCGAATTCGAAGAAGGGGCCGACGTAAAGGCCGTCATGGAGGAAGTCCGCAAGAACTGCAAAAAGGTCGAAGACGACTGCGAAGTTTTCATCTGATGCACAGAAGCCGCCTGGGATAAGGCGGCGTTTGCTTTACGAGGTGACATACTATGAATAAGAAACAGAAAAAAATGCTCCTGCGCATCGTCGCCGCGGCCATACTCATGGTGGCCTTGGCCTTTGCGCCTGTCGACGGAGCGGCCCGGTTCGTGGCGTATACCGTGCCGTACCTGCTCGTCGGCTATGATATTTTATGGAAGGCTCTGAAGGGCATCAAGAACCGTCAGGTCTTCGACGAAAACTTCCTCATGGCCGTAGCGACGGTCGGAGCCATCGCCCTGGCTGTATATAGCGGCAGCGGCGACTATACGGAAGCCGTCGCCGTCATGCTCTTTTATCAGATCGGCGAACTCTTCCAGAGCTACGCCGTCGGCAAGAGCCGCCGCAACATCAGCGAGCTTATGGATATCCGCCCCGATTACGCCAATATAGAAAGAGACGGCCAGCTGGAACAGGTCGATCCTGACGAAGTGGAAATCGGCAGCATCATCGTCGTCCAGCCCGGCGAAAAGGTACCCATCGACGGCGTTGTCACAGAAGGGATGTCGAATCTGAATACGAGCGCCCTGACCGGCGAAAGCCTGCCGAGAGACGTCGCGCCAGGAGACGAAATCATCAGCGGCTGCATCAACATGACCGGCGTCCTGCGCATTCGGACGACGAAGGACTTCGGCGAATCGACAGTATCGAAGATTTTGGATTTGGTCGAAAACGCCAGCTCCCGCAAGTCCAAGTCGGAAGACTTCATTTCCAAGTTCGCCCGCGTCTATACGCCGGCGGTCTGCATCAGCGCCCTCGTCCTGGCTATTGCGCCGCCTGTCGTCCGCATGGCCGCCATGGGCCTTGCGCCTGAATGGGGCACGTGGATTTACCGGGCTCTGACCTTCCTGGTCATCAGCTGCCCCTGCGCGCTGGTCATCAGCATTCCCCTGAGCTTCTTCGCCGGTATCGGCGGGGCCAGCAAGGAAGGCGTTCTCGTCAAGGGCTCCAACTATTTGGAAACCCTGTCCCAGACGAACATCGTCGTCTTTGATAAGACGGGCACCTTGACCCAGGGCGTCTTTGAAGTCAACGGCATTCACCACAGCGGCATGGAGGAAGCACAGCTCATCGAGCTGGCGGCGCTGGCCGAAAGCGCTTCGTCTCACCCTATCAGCAAGAGCCTTCAAAAAGCGTATGGACAAGCTGTCGACAGAAGCCGTGTGACAGATATTCAGGAAATCAGCGGCCACGGCGTCGTCGCCATGGTTGACGGCCGGCAGGTCGCTGCCGGCAACGACAAGCTCATGGCAAAACTCGGCGTCAAAGCCATTCCCTGCCATCAGGCCGGCACGATTATCCACATGGCCGTCGACGGGGTCTATGCCGGCCATATCGTCATTTCCGATGTCGTAAAGCCCACGTCCCGCCGAGCCATCGCGGCCTTGAAGGACGCCGGCGTTCGCAAGACCGTCATGCTGACGGGCGACGCCAAGGCTGTGGCCGCACAGGTTGCCTCGTTCTTAGGCATCGACGAAGTATTCAGCCAGCTCCTGCCGGCCGATAAGGTGACAAAGGTAGAAGAGCTGCTGAGCCGGAAAGGGAAGAAGGAAAAGCTGGCCTTTGTCGGCGACGGCATCAACGACGCGCCGGTCCTGCGCCGGGCTGATATCGGCATCGCCATGGGGGCCATGGGCTCCGACGCGGCCATCGAGGCGGCCGACGTAGTCCTCATGGACGACGACCCGCTGAAAATCGCCAAGGCTATCCGCATTTCCCGCAAATGCCTGGGCATCGTATACCAAAACATCGTCTTTGCCATCGGCGTCAAGCTCCTCTGCCTTGCCTTGGGAGCTGTGGGCCTGGCCAACATGTGGCTGGCCATCTTCGCCGACGTCGGCGTCATGATCCTCGCCGTCCTCAACGCCATCCGGGCGTTATTCGTACACAACCTAGGAGGAACAGACTATGAAATTTCAACAGATTCGCAACGCGACGACCAAGCTGGAGTACGGGGGAACGACGTTCCTCGTCGATCCGTGGCTGGCTGATACCGGTGCTATGGGCTCGTTTCGCCAGATCAATAATCCTGACTTTTCCCCAATGCTGGACGAACAGCTCGATATTCCCATGCCTATGTGCGGATTGCCCATGGCGGCCAACGAAGTATTAAAAGGCGTCGACGCCTATATCGTGACGCACGTGCACCCGGACCATATCGATATGGGCCCCGACGGAACCTGCGGCGGACCACTCTGCCATGATACGCCCTTGTGGGTGCAGAACGAAGGCGACGCCGCTGTCATGAAGGTATCCGGCTTTACCGATGTTCGCCTGCTATCGGAACAAGGGACGACGGTACAGGGCGTTAAGCTGACGAAAATTGCCGGATGTCACGGTACCATTGAGCCCTGCGGCCCGTCGTGCGGCGTCGTCTTAGAGGCTGAAGGCGAACCGACGGTATACCTCGTCGGCGATACGGTCTGGTTTGACGCCGTAGAGCAGGCTCTTCGGACCTATAGGCCCGCCGTCATCGTCGTCAACGCCTGCGCGGCGTACCTCAAAAAGAACGGCCGCCTCATCATGAATGCCGACGACATTGAGCTGATTCGCCGGGTTTGCCCCGACGCCTGGATTATTGCCAGCCATATGGACACAGTAGCCCACGCGGCTTTGACGAGGTATTCCCTGCGCCTGGTCTTGGAGGCTAAGGGCTTAGACAACGTATATATCCCCGACGACGGCGAAACGTACGTCTTCGATTGACATATTCATATCCCCTCTTTAATATATAAACGCGGCGGGGCAGATTCCATGATGCAGTATCGGGAATCTGCCCCGCCTTTGTTATGCGCTGTCGGATATTGTGAATTTGCAGTGAAAAAGACATGTCGGAACTTCTGGCGAGAATATAAGCTGGCGATACGATTGGCGATAAGCAGATAGTTGTTATGCCTGCCATGTTTTGATGGTATAATATAAATGAATAGAATTTTGTTTGCCATAGCAAAAGAATGAGAGGAGGCGATTGTTTTGAGTGAAATGGCTATGTTTTTTTGGCGAGTCTCGGTACATAGAATATAAGCGGGAAGTTCCGAAAGATAGTTTAAAATACATGAAATCTGTTGTAGCGTTTGCTAATGGTGACGGCGGACAAATTATCTTTGGCGTTGAGGATAATACCGAAAAGGTTATTGGTGTACCTGCCGAGACCTTATTTCAAACGATGGATGCGTTGACGAATGCCGTAACGGATAGTTGTGAACCCATGATTATACCTAATATAATGGTTAGAGAAATAGATGAAAAGCAAATTATTATCATGGAGATAATGCCGGGAATGGAACGGCCATATTTTATTAAGCGCAAAGG
>ENA-OQHN01000628-OQHN01000628.1-human-gut-metagenome-genome-assembly--contig:-NODE-628-length-11708-cov-3.082894_pt1 | contig 11708 bp, 11 predicted proteins | sample MGYA00242564_ERZ504721 | MGnify/ENA primary metagenome ERZ504721 (study PRJEB26092, sample SAMD00036212) | human gut metagenome | host: Homo sapiens | study: EMG produced TPA metagenomics assembly of...
GGAGAGGCTCCTCAAAGAGGCCCGCAGCGTCGAACTCCTCGGCGAGGAACTCGGTGAATGGGACAGCGGCGTGCTCGTCGTCACCACCCGGCTCGTCACCCTGGCCAAAGAACACGACATCCCGCTTGATGACGCCCGCCTCCCCCGAGGGCATCCGCAACCTGACCAGACTGGCCCTTGCGGTCCCCCCGAACACCGCCGCGCAGCGTAAGGCCCAAAAGACGACCTTCCTCGAACGGGTCGGCGGCTTTGCATTGGCGGTGCCCCGCATGGCACGCGACATTTTCGATTTCATCGGCGAAATTGTCCTCAGCGTCGGCAGGCTGTTCCGGGGCCGCTCTTCCTGCACGTCGGGAAACGTCTGGCTCGCCGTTCAGGAAAGCGGCGTGGACGCCCTGCCCATCGTCTCTTTGATCAGCCTGCTCGTGGGCCTGATCCTCGCCTTCGTCGGCGTGATCCAGCTCAAGATGTTCGGCGCGGAAATCTACGTTTCCAGCCTCGTGGCCGTGAGCATGACCCGCATCATGGGCGCGATCATGACCGGCATCATCCTCGCGGGCCGCACCGGCGCCTCCTATGCCGCCGTCATCGGGACCATGCAGGTCAATGAGGAAATCGACGCTCTCACCACGCTCGGCGTGGCACCTTCCGACTACCTCATCATGCCCCGTATCCTCGCCCTTACCGCCATGACCCCGCTGCTCGTTCTCTATTCCGACTTCATGGGCATCATGGGCGGCTTCATCGTCGGCGTCGGGATGCTCGGCCTTGATCCCATGGAATACTATACATTTACCCAGAAAGGGTTCAACATCAACAACCTCTGGGTGGGCATGGTGCACGGCGCGGTCTACGGTATGCTCATCGCCATAACCGGCTGTTACCAGGGCCTGCGCTGCGGCCGCAACGCCGAAGCAGTCGGCAAGGCGACCACCTCGGCCGTGGTCTATTCCATCGTGGGCATCGTGCTGTCCACGGCTGTCCTCACCATCCTCTGCAATATTTTGAATATATGAATACCTCCACACCCATCATCGAAGCGCGGGACCTTACGGTCGGCTACGGCAGCTACGTCGTGCAGAAGGATCTCAACTTCACGATAAACCGTCAGGACGTATTCATCATCATGGGGCCGAGCGGATGCGGCAAAAGCACGCTCCTGCGCGTCCTCGTGGGCCTGCTCCAGCCCACAAAGGGGCAAGTGCTCTACAGGGGACAGGACTTTTGGGCCGGGACCGAAAGCGAGCGCCAGAAACTTCTCAGCGGCGTGGGCCTGCTCTTCCAGAGCGGCGCGCTGTGGAGCTCCATGACCCTCGCCGAGAATGTGGCCCTGCCCTTGCAGCGCTATACGAAGCTTTCCGCCGCCGAGATCAGGGAACAGACCTCCCTCAAGCTCGCGCTCGTCGGCCTTGCCGGATTCGAGGATTATTACCCGTCCGAAATCAGCGGCGGTATGCGCAAGCGCGCCGGGCTTGCCCGCGCACTGGCGATGGACCCCGAAATCGTTTTCTTTGACGAGCCTTCGGCCGGGCTCGACCCGGTCAGCGCCGCCCTGCTGGACGAGCTCATCCTCGAACTCAAGGAAAACATGGGCATGACCGTCGTGGTCGTCACCCACGATCTCGACAGCATCTTTACCATCGGCAACAACAGCGTATTCCTTGATGCGGCGACCCACACCATGATCACGGGCGGCGATCCCCATGTCCTTCGCTGCGATCAGACGCACCCCGACATCGTCCGTTTCCTGAACCGCGGCAAAACCGACTCCTGCCCCACCTCCTCCAAAGGATACCGCTCATGAGCAAGTCAGCCAACAAAACCCTCATCGGCGCCTTCGTCGTCGGGGCCACAGCCCTCCTGCTGCTCGCTATCGCCGTTTTCGGCTCAGGCAAGCTGTTCCAGACGACAAGCCGCTACGTGCTCTTTTTCGACGGTTCCATCAGCGGGCTTTCCGTAGGCTCTCCGGTCCTGTTCCGCGGCGTCCCGGTGGGGCGCGTCGTCGAAATCCGGCTCACGGGCGACCTTGATAATTTAGTGTTCCAGACGCCGGTGTTCATCGAACTGAACAAGAAGGACGAAGGGCGGTTTTCCGTCTCCGACGGCGACATCTCCAAAAAAGAATATCTCGATCGCCTGGTTACCCACGGCCTGCGGGCAACGCTGGCGACCCAGAGCCTGCTCACCGGCCAGCTCATGATCGAGATGGATTTCTACCCCAGAAGCCAGATCCCTTATCCCATCAGGGAAGTCAAAGAATACGACGACGTGCCCGAGATTCCCACCATCCCATCGCAATTCGACAACATCCTGCAAACGCTCACGACGCTGCCGTATGACGACATCGCCTCGAATGTCCTCGACATTACGGAAGGCGTCAAAAAAATCCTGAGCAATTCTGGGACGGAACAGCTGATCGGCCACATCGACAAGCTGGTGGTCCAGCTTCAGGATATCGGGACCAACCTCGACAAGACGCTGACGAGCATCCGCGGGCTTGCAGAACCGTATACAAAGCTGGCGCAGGATACGGACAAGCGGCTGTCCGCCACGCTGGAACAGGCGTCGCATGTCCTGAGCAGCATCAATAACGTAGCCAAGGAGACGGAGATGACTGTCGTTTCCGCCCGTGGCGTGGTCAGTAAAAACAGTACGACCGTCATCGAGCTGAATCAGGCCATCCGCGAAATCACCGAAGCGGCCCGGGCCGTTCGCGTGTTCGCCAACACGCTTGAGCGCAATCCCGAAGCAGTGCTGCGCGGAAAGGTACGGTAAAGGAACGTTTGGGGAGGGGAGGAGCCCCCTCCTCTACCAAAGACTTTCGACTGGTGGGGAGGTTGCGCGGAAGGAGTCCCTGTCGGACGAATATTGAAAAAGGATACTCATGGCGGACCAAAAACATACGTATGCCTACCGGGCGATCAATGACGAAGGCGTGACGCTCACCGGCGATATTGAGGCCGAAAGCGCGGAACAGGCGCGTCAGGCGCTGCTTGGCCGCGGCCTCATGCCGACTGAGGTTACCCGTCGGGACGGCCCCTTGAAGAGCAAACGCTTCCAAAAATTCTTCCAGAAGCCGGTCACCTACAAACAGATCATCCTGTTCAGCAAACAGTTCCGCACGTTGTTCAACGCAGGCGTCTCCATCACGCAGCTTTTGGGCATCCTCCAGACGCAGACGGAAAACCCCACGCTCAAAGCCGCTACGGCGGACATCGCGCAGCAGGTAAGCACGGGCGGTACGCTGTATAACGCGTTCCGGTCGCATCCGGATATTTTCTCCCCGCTCTACTGCTCCATGATTCGGGCTGGCGAATTCAGCGGCTCGATGGGCGACGTGCTGGATCGCCTCACGTACCTGCTGGAGCACGAAAACAAGATCCGCAACGACGTGAAATCGGCCCTGCGTTATCCCAAAATCGTGCTGATCACGCTGGCCGGAGCCTTTTTCTTCCTCCTCAACTGGGTGGTCCCGAGCTTCGCCAAGCTGTTTGTCAACGCCAAAATCGAACTGCCGTGGCCGACGCGCATGGCCCTTGCCATGAATACCGCGCTGTCCGACTACTGGTACCTGCTGCTGGCGGCTGCCGTCGGCATGTTCTTCGGGGTGCGCTGGTGGATACGGACAAGCCGGGGCCGCTACCTGTGGGCCCGGACGCTGCTCACCCTCCCGCTCGTCGGCAAGGTCGTCCAGATGTCGATCATGGCCCGCTTTGCCGCCATCTTTTCCATCCTCCAGCGCAGCGGCGTCAGTATCCTTGATTCATTGGATATTCTTTCAGAGACCATCAACAATGCCGCGCTGGAGCGGGAATTCTCCACCATCAAGGAAAAACTCCGATCAGGCCAGGGCATCGCGGAACCGCTCAGCACCGCACGCTATTTCACGCCGCTGACCATCAACATGGTCGCCGTCGGCGAAGGCGCCGGCAATCTTGAGACCATGCTTGAGGACCTCGCCGCCCACTATGACGAAGAGGTCGAGTACGCCGTGGGTGAAATGACCGAAGCCATCGGCCCCATCCTCATCGTCGTTCTCGCCGCCGTCGTCGGCTTCTTCGCCCTCGCCATCTTCATGCCCATGTGGGACATGACCAAGCTGGCATCCGGCGGGCGTTAGCGCAAATCGGTTCCGAAAGAGCGAAAGGCATTGGAAAAGGGAGGGCTCCAGAGAGTCCTCCCCGCCCCCTCCAATATTCCTTTCCGCCCATACCCCTCTCCAAAAAAAGGGTTTATTGCGGAAAGGAATATTGCTATACCTGCGGGGAGCGGGCATTGGCCCACGGGGGGGGAGATGAACACATCCATTCCATGCTACGGCATCATTCCAGCGCGTTACGATTCTTCGCGTTTTCCGGGAAAACCGCTTGCCGATATTTGGGGACGCCCCATGTTCTGGCATGTCTACGCCCACGCGAAACGCGCTTCGGTGCTCAGGAACATCGTACTTGCCACGGACGACGAACGCATTGCGGAAGCTGCCCTTGAATGGGAAATCCCCTGCGTCATGACCCGCCGCGACCACGCCAGCGGAACGGATCGGGTTTTCGAGGCCGCTTCAAAGCTCGGCGTCGAGCCCCACGCCGTCATCGTGAACATACAGGGCGACGAGCCCGCGCTGGACCCCGCCGTCATTGAGCAGCTCGTAAGGCCTTTCCTTGACGGGACGGTACAGGTAAGTACCCTCGCCACGCCGATTTCGCCGGAACGTGCGGCTTCCCCCAATCAGGTGAAGGTCGTGACGGCGGCCAACGGCGACGCGCTGTATTTTTCCCGCTCGCGCATCCCCTTCGACCGCGAGGGCGGGGACGGCGAAATTTTGGGGGCACATCGGACTGTATGCATTCCGCATGGGGGCGCTGGAACGGTTCGTCAGCCTGCCGCAGTCTCCGCTGGAAAAGCGGGAAAAGCTGGAGCAGCTGCGCTTTTTGGAAAACGGCGTCCCGATCCGCGTGGTCCGCGTGGAAGGCTACGAAGCCCACGGCGTGGACACGCCGGAAGATCTGGAAATCATCCGCGAACTGCTCGCGGAGCACACCTGCAAAAGCTGCGTCCGTTAATACGGGTGCATACGCGACTTTGACAAATGCAACGGCGGGACTGCCGCCACGCTTCAACATAACGGAGACGGAATGAAGGCGCTATTGGCTCTTGAAGACGGTTTTGTACTTGAAGGACGTTCCTTTACCGCCCCTGCGAGGGCGGCGGGGAAGTCATTTTCAACACCGGCATGACCGGGTATCAGGAGATTCTTACCGATCCCTCCTATTACGGCCAGATGGTGTGCATGACGTGGCCCCTGATCGGCAACTACGGGATCAATGCCGAAGACATGGAGTCCGGCAAGGTCCACGCCGCGGCCCTCATCGTCAAGGAGTGCTGCAAGACGCCCTCCAACTGGCGCTCCGTGTGTTCCCTGCCCGACTTTCTGCAACAGCACGGCGTTCCCGGCATTGAGGGCATCGACACCCGCGCCCTGACCCGCCACCTGCGTATGCACGGAGCCATGCGCGGCATGGTTTCCACCTCCATCACCGATCCCGCCGAACTCGTCATGCAGGCGAAGTCCCTGCCTTCGATGGAAGGCCAGAACCTCGTCACCCGCGTGATGCCCGCTACGCCGTGGAAGTGGACCGGCAACGGCGGCATCCCCGCCGAACTCAACGCCGACGGCTCCTACAACTGGCCGGGCGAAGGCCCGCGCCTCGTCGCCTACGACTTCGGCATCAAGTGGAACATCCTGCGCCTTCTGACCGAACAGGGCTTCGACGTACTGGTCGTTCCGCCGTCCTTCACCGCCGAACAGGTCAAGGCCAGCGGCGCTCAGGCCGTGTTCCTGTCCAACGGCCCCGGCGACCCGGCGACCCTCACCGACGAAATCGTGACCATCAAGAAGCTCGTCGAAAGCTATCCCGTGGCGGGCATCTGCCTCGGCCATCAGCTTCTCGGCCACGCTCTGGGCGGCACGACCCGCAAGCTGAAATTCGGCCACCACGGCTGTAACCACCCGGTTAAAGACCTCTCTACCGGGCATGTGGAAATCTCTTCCCAGAACCACGGTTTCTGTGTGGATATCGACAACGTTTCCGATGTGGTCGTCACGCACGTAAACCTGAACGACGGCACTCTGGAGGGTTTTGCCCACAAGACCAAGCCCATCCTCGCCGTGCAGCACCACCCCGAGGCCTGCCCCGGCCCCATCGACAGCCAGTATTTCTTCGCCCGCTTCCGTGGCATGGTCCGCGACGCGGTAGGGTCCTAGGTTTTTTATTGGGGAGGGGAGAACTTTTCTGGAGAAGGGGGAGTACCCCACGGTTCCCTCTCCCTTCCCCAAACCTGCCATACGGCTCGCCCTCCCTTCTCTCCCAAAACTTTTGGCCTTATTGAATCGCTGTTGAGCGGATTTCCCTGCATGTCCAGACGCCTGAGCGGTCACGTTCAGGCGTTTTCCTCAAACGGAAGGCTCTCTTCCTCCGCTGCAACGAACTCCCTCCATACAGCCTCGTCCACCAGCCGAACTGTCTGGGAAGGTGAGGGATGGGGGTTAGGGAGAAGGAAGAAGGCACCCTTTTCAGGGGATTTCTTCTTCCCCCCGGTTATCTCACAAAGGAATCTCCCATGAGCAAACGAACCCTTGGCGTCGTCTTTTTCCCGGCATTCGACTGGGCGATCAGCCCGACGCATCCGGAACGTGAAGAGCGCCTGCTATATACGCAGGATCAGCTCCGCGAGGAGGGGTTGTTCGACCTTCCGGGCATTACCGAGTACAAACCCGGCGTGGCCACGCATGAGGATATCGAGCGGGTACACTTCTGCCTGCCGGACGTCGGGCGCGTGTGCTCCGCATCGCACCTCGCCTCGGCGGGAGGCGCCATCCGGGCCGGTGAGCTCGTGCTTTCCGGGGAACGCGAGCGGGCCTTCGCCTTGGTGCGGCCTCCGGGACATCACGCCATGCGCGTCACCCACGGCAACCGCGGCTTCTGCAACGTAAACATGGAAGCCGTGATGATCGAAAACCTGCGCCGCCGCTTCGGGCCGCTGCGTGTGGCCATCGTCGATACCGACTGCCATCATGGAGACGGTACGCAAGACATCTATTGGAACGATCCTGATACGCTGTTCATTTCGATGCATCAGGACGGCAGGACGCTGTATCCCGGCACGGGGTTTCTGCCGGAATGCGGCGGCCCCGGCGCGCTCGGACGGACGGTGAACATCCCTCTCCCGCCCGGAACCGGAGACGAAGGTTACTTATACGTCACAAAAAACGTGGTGCTGCCGTTATTGGAGGCGTTCAAACCCGACCTGGTGATCAACTCGGCGGGGCAAGACAACCACTACACCGATCCCCTCACCAATATGCAGCTTTCCGCGCACGGCTACGCCGCCATGAACGCGCTCCTCAACCCGCATACAGCCGTACTTGAGGGCGGTTACTCCATCCGCGGCGCCCTGCCCTACGTCAACCTCGGCATCTGCCTCGCGTTGGCGGGCCTGCCGTTCGAACACGTCCATGAGCCGGATCACGACGCCAAGGCGCTCAAGCAGCGCCCGCAAGTCACGGAATACATTTCGCGCCTCTGTGACGATGTTCTGAATCAGTACCACAACCCGCCGTCCCGCCCCTCGAAGGCCATCGTGACGGCGAGTGGTGGCGGCGCGAACGGGACATCTATTACGACACCGACGGCCTCAGCGAACACCAGAATGAAGGCATACGGCTCTGCCCCGATTGCCCCGGACTGACCTGCATCGAAACATCGTCGGATCGCGTCGATAAAAGCCTGTGCCTGCTTTTGCCTCGCAACGCCTGCCCGCATTGCCGGGAGCTTGCTCATCGCCTCGTGGAAACGACCGGTAAAAAATCAGGCCGCTACGCGCACGTCTTGTGCATCGGCGGCCAATAAACGCAAAAAGAGCCTCCCCTTCTTCGAAAATGGGAGGCTCTCTCTTATTATATGCTAATCGCAAAAAGGTTCTTCAAAGTCGATTGCGTATATCCCATTGTTCGCTTCATTCATCGCCGTGACCTTGTTGCTCACGTAGGTGACTTTCCAATCCGTGCCATAGCCCGCCGCGTCATCCATTCCTTAACAAAAGCTTCTATCTTCGCAGCGTTCAACGCATCGCTGCACGTCTTGCCGCCGCCAAGCAACTCTTTGGAAAAATTTTCATATTATACCGGGCAATAGCCTCGGCAGCAACAGCAGCGGTCGGCTTTTGTCTGCCGCCTCATTTTTGCAGATCATAGTATTTCGCACGCGACCGCGGCGAGAATGCCCAAAATGACCAGTACCGAAATAATTTCAATAAGCGTAAATCCCAACTGCCCTTTCTTAGTTTTTTGCATACATTTCCCTCAACATACAACGATATGAATAATGAAACAAAGAAAGGCGTATCAATAATACCTATACATTATTTTGTCTATATCAGTTGAGAAAAATAGATTAATGCATATTTATCAGTTCAAAAGAGTTCATCTTTAATCGTGCATCCACGATGGGAAAGCCAAAACGCATTCTCTTTTCCATTATACTTTATCGATTACACAAAGTTCTTTTTAAAAAGGGAAAACGGTTCATAGCCTCTTGGTAAAAACCATCCATATTGATGCGCCAGGCAACAGATTTATATTTATAGATGAATAATTATTAGTTTTTTTCTGGTATTCCTTCTGCGAGAAGGACCTCTCTCCACGGGGAAACCCCATTTCCCCTGTCACATGGCCTTTGAAACGCTCAGACCTAAACGGGTCAGGCGCAACAACACGCAGTAAAGCCAAAGCCACCAATACTCTCCATTGAGCTTACCTTGCTGTGATGCCGCCGCACATAGGGGGAATGTCCTATGCCCTTTCAAAGAGAAGCCCCATGACTCCTCGGCGAAAGAGTAAAGGCCCCGCGACACATCTCCACTCCCGAACTCGGGACGAAAACAAGACCGGCTTCTCCATATTTCACTCAGGGCCGCACACGGCTGTCTAACCGGGTGGGCAGATGGCGCGGCATGGTGTACAACAAGGAACAATCATGTAACCGCAAAGAGGAAGCCATGCCCGTCGTCAATCATTCGTCCTACAATTCTCCCATATGGTTGCGGAATGGTCACTTACAGACCATCTGGCCCGTGCTGTTCCGCAATCCTCCCTTGCCTTCTCTCTGGCGCGAACGCCTTGAGACCCCGGACGGCGACTTCATCGACATAGATCATATCCCCGCCTGCGCGGGCATCCGTTCCGGGCGTGTGGCCATTTTGTCGCACGGCCTCGAAGGAAACAGCACACGCCGGTATATGCTTGGCATGGCCGAAGCGCTCAACCGCCGAGGATGGGATGTGGTGGCCCGGAATTTCAGGGGTTGCTCCGGCGAAATGAACCACACGCTTCAGCTCTACCACGGCGGGGAAACGAACGATCTGCACCTTGTCGTGCAGTACTGCATCTCCCTCGGCTACGGGAGCATCGTACTTGTGGGGTTCAGCATGGGCGGCAATCAAACGCTCAAGTATCTCGGGGAGCGCGACCGGGCTATCCCTTCACAAGTAAGCGCCGCCGTCGCCGTTTCCGTCCCGTGCGACATGGAAGGCGCGGCGGAAGTCCTTTCGCTGCCCTTCCCGGGCTCCGTACATGGCCTATTTTCTGCGGACGCTGCTGGCGGAAGGATCGAAGAAAAACATTCCCGCTTTCCCGATCGCAATCGATATCGACGGGCTCGACCGCATCCGTACGTTCAGCGAATTCGACGATCGCTATACCGCCCGCTGCACGGCTTCGATTCCGCACGCCATTATTGGCGGGAAAGCGGCTGCCTGCGTTTTCTGGAGCATATTGATGTGCCTTTTCTTCTGATCAATGCCTCGGACGACCCGTTCCTTTCGCCGGATTGCTATCCGAGCCGCATTGCGGAAGCGAATGCGGCCATGACGCTGGAAATGCCCCCTTGGGGCGGGCACGTCGGCTTCGTCACGCCGGGACAGGAACTCTATTGGTCCGAGAAGCGTGCGGCGGATTTTCTGGAATATATTTGTGGGAGCGTCCATGAAGTCATACAGTAACGCATCAGGCATCCCTCCAGCGGTACGGAGCGTGTTCTCCGCTCCGCCGCAAACCAAAGAAAAGGCCCTTTCGTAAGAAAGGGCCTTTTCTTTTATGCTCATCCACCGCGGCAGAGAGCCTTCCGGAGCTGTTGCAGAAAATCATGCCGAGGGATACATTCCGCGCCGTAACGCATGATGTGGTCCGTTGCCATCTGGCAATCGACCAATTGGCAATGCCGCGCTTTCAGCCATTCCATCAGGCTGACCAGCGCCAGCTTGGACGCATGGGGGCGCAGGTGGAACATGGATTCCCCGAAAAACGCCCTCCCGAGCCCGACTCCGTACAGGCCGCCTACGAGCGTATTTCCGGCCGCATCATGCTCCCACACTTCAACGGAATGGGCAAAACCCAGTTCGTGCAGGCTGGCGTAGGCATCCACCATTTCGGGCATGATCCACGTCCCGTCCTGATCCGGGCGCGGTGTAGCCGCGCATCCCGTCATGACGTCGCAAAAGGCCTGATTGACGGTCACGGAAAAGCCGCACTTGCGTATTTCCTTACGGACGGTATGCGGGATACGGAATTTTTCAGGAAACAGGACGCACCGGGGATCGGGGGACCACCAGAGCAAAGGCTGGCCTTCCCCGTACCACGGGAAAATCCCGGCGCCGTAGGCCGCCAGCAAACGGCGGACGCTCAGGTCGCCGCCGACCGCCACAAGGCCTTCGGGATCGGCCCCTTCCGGATCAGGAAACAGTTCCGGGTAATCGGGATGCAAGCGATATATCATACGCCGCGCTCCCGCAGGGGAAGATACCCCGTATATGGGAAGGGGGACCTTAGCCTTCTGTCGGCTTTCAACATCAATGTGTAACTCAGCTCCGGGGAAGTTTTCATGCTCCTGACCGTATCTCTCCTCTGCATCGTCACCTTTATTGCCGGCCTCATCGACAGCATCGCCGGGGGCGGCGGGCTGCTCAGGCTGCCCGCCGTCCTGATCGCGGGTTTTTCGCCGCAACAGGCCCTCGGCACCAACAAGTTCGTCGGCGCGATAGGCACGGGCGCGGCCATGCTCAACTTCGCCCGCAAGGGGCTCATCCTGTGGAAGCTGGCATTCATCGGCATCCCCTGCGCTCTGCTCGGCTCGGCGGCAGGCAGCAAGTGCATCCTCGCCTTCGATCCCCAGACTGCCGGGAAAATCCTGATCGCCCTGCTCCCCGTAGCGGCCATGATAACCCTGATCCCCCGGCGCTCCAAGTCGTGCAAGGACAGTTTCACCTCAAAAGACGTCTACCTGCTGACCCCGCTCATCTGTTTCAGCGTCGGTTTTTACGACGGCTTTTTCGGACCCGGCGCGGGCAGTTTCTTCATCATCGCCTTCAACGTCTGTCTGCGCATGAATCTCATTCAGGCTTCCGCGCTGACCAAAGTCTTCAACCTCTCCTCGAACCTCGGGTCGCTGTTCGTCTTCCTGTATCACGGCGACGTGCTTTTTCTCTACGCCATCCCCATGACCGTGGCCGACGTGCTCGGCAACCTCGCCGGCAGCCAGCTCGCCATCCGTACCGGCCCGACCATCGTTCGCCGCTTTCTGCTCCTCTCGCTTGTCATTTTCGTTCGTTTCCCTTATTTGGAAGTATTATTTCGCAGGGTAGGAGGAATGAGGGAA
>ENA-OQHN01000629-OQHN01000629.1-human-gut-metagenome-genome-assembly--contig:-NODE-629-length-11701-cov-2.830828_pt1 | contig 11701 bp, 12 predicted proteins | sample MGYA00242564_ERZ504721 | MGnify/ENA primary metagenome ERZ504721 (study PRJEB26092, sample SAMD00036212) | human gut metagenome | host: Homo sapiens | study: EMG produced TPA metagenomics assembly of...
GAGGATTCCAAGGCTGTTGACCTGACCCCGTGGAAGTATGTAAACCCGCCGCGCTGACCTGCTTCATCCTGATGCTTTGCGTCTACGCGCTGTTCTCTCCGATCGGTCTGGCTCGATAATGAGCCGGACCCGGAAACCATTCACCTATTCACATTGTAAGAAACGCACAAGGCGTTTTCGATAAAATCCAACCAAAAGGTATTGAGATTTTTTTGAGGAGGAAAAACTTATGAGCAAGGAAATTAAAATCGGTCTGATCGGCGCTGGCTGGATGGGCAAGGCCCACACCACCGCATTCCACAATGCACGCATGATCTTCGGCGAGATATGCCGGTATTTGAACTGGTAAGCGACGTCAGCGAGGACGCAGTAGCAAAGTTCGCGAAGAACATGGGCTACAACCGCTACACCACCAACTGGATGGACGTTGTCACCGATCCCGAAATCGACCTGGTTGACGTTGCGACCCCGAACTGCATGCACTACGAGATGGCAAAGGCTGCTCTCGAGCACGGCAAGCATGTTTTCTGCGAGAAGCCGCTGTCTCTGTCTGCTGAGCAGTCCCGCGAGCTGGCTGATCTGGCTAAGGAAAAGGGCGTAGTCAACTACTGCGGTTTCTCCAACATCATGAACCCGGCAAACCAGTATGTTGCGGAACTCGTCAAGTCCGGCAAGCTGGGCAAGATCATGCGCGTACACGCTACCTACGATCAGGACATGCTGCTCGATCCGTCCATTCCGATCGCATGGCGTCACATCAACAAGCTGGCAGGCTCGGGCGCACTCGGCGACCTGTGCAGCCATCTGCTGAGCGTTTCCCAGATGATCATGGGCGACATGAGCGAGGTGCTCGGCGTTCAGTCCATCGTTATTCCGGAGCGTCCGGTCAAGGCAGGCAGCACCGAGATGGGCAAGGTTGAGAACGATGACCTCATCACCTTCCTCGTCAAGTACGAGAACGGTGCAATCGGTGATTTCTCGTCCTCCCGTGTTGCAACCGGCCGCAAGAACTACTTCTACTACGAGATTCAGGGCACGGAAGGTTCCGTGGTTTACGATCTGGAGCGTATGTGCGAGGTTCAGGTTTACTTCAAGGCTGATGCGGACAAGGACAACGGCCGTGACTGCGGCTTCCGCACCGTACTGCTCAACCCGCAGCACGAGGGCTTCAAGTACTTCCAGCCGGCAGGCGGCATCGCAATCGCATTCGACGATATGAAGACGCTGCAGGCTCACGCACTCATGCAGGCTATGCACGGCGGCGAGTACATCTGCAACTTCGAGATGGGCGCTAAGGTTGACGGCATTATCAACGCAGTGCTCAAATCCGTTAAGTCGGGCACTTGGGAAAAGTGCTAAGGGAGGTTCAAGGCTATGTTTAATAATGTAAAACTCGGCATTGCGCCGATCGGCTGGACGAATGACGACATGCCGCAGCTCGGCGGTGAGCTCACCTTCGAGCAGATGGTTTCCGAAGCGGCTCTGGCAGGCTTTCAGGGCACCGAGGTTGGCGGCAAGTTCCCGACCGACCCGGCCGTACTGAACAAGGCACTCGACCTGCGCGGCATCAAGATTGCATCCCAGTGGTTCTCGAGCTTCCTGTGCTCGACCCCCTACGAGGAGAACGAAAAGGCATTTATCGAGCAGCTGGACTTCCTCGAGGCTGTCGGTGCAAGCCGCATCAACGTATGCGAGCTGACCCGCTGCCTGTTCGCAGAGGAGTGCTCGATGTTCGGTGACAACAAGCCGATCGCCACCGACGAAGAGTGGGATAAGTTGTGCGACGGCCTGAACAAGCTAGGCAAGATTGCTGCTGACCGCGGCTTCAAGCTGTGCTTCCATCACCATATGGCAACGGTTGTTCAGACCTTCGAGGAAACCAAGCGCTTGATGGACAACACCGATCCGCGCTACGTTTACCTCTGCTTCGACACCGGCCACTTCACCTTCTCCAAGGAGGACGCCGTCAAGGCAGCCAAGGAGTTCGGCCCGCGTATCGGCCACGTTCACCTCAAGGACATCCGTCCCGACATGATGGAAAAGGCTTACGCCGAGGGCTTCAAGTTCCGCAAGGCGGTTCTGGAAGGCTGCTTCACCATTCCGGGTGACGGCTGCGTCGACTATCCGGGCGTATTCAAGGCTCTGCACGATGCACACTACGAGGGCTGGTTCATCGTAGAGGCCGAGCAGGACCCGGCAAAGGCAAATCCGCTCGAGTATGCCAAGATGGCACGCGAGTATATCAAGAAAACCGCAGGTATCTGATAAGGAGGATTACAAATGGAGAAGATTCGTTTCGGTATCGTTGGCATCGGTATGATGGGCAGAATGCACGCCACCAGCCTGCAGCGTAATCCTCACGCAGAGGTTGTAGCGGTTTGCGCCCGCACCGAGAGCAAGGTCAAGGCGTTTCAGGAGGAATTCGGCGTACCGTATGGCTACACCAATGTAGACGAGCTGGTAAACAATCCCGAGGTTGACGCAATCGTTGTTGCAACCGGCGCAGATGCTCACAAGGCACCGTGTCTGGCAGCCTGCAAGGCCAAGAAGCATATCTTCTGCGAAAAGCCGCTGGCTAAGACCATCGAGGATTGCGAGGAGATCGAGAAGGCAGTTGCCGAGAACGGCAGCAAGTGCTTCACGGTTGGCTTCATGCGCCGCTTCGACCCGTCCTACGCAGAGGCGAAGGAGAAGATCCGCGCCGGCGCGATCGGCAAGCCGATCCTGTTCAAGGGCGTTTCGCTCGACCCGTCCAGCGTGCTCGAGGCACATCTGGAAGGCGTCAAGAAGGGCATTTACGTTCCGTGGTTTATCGAGATGGGCAGCCACGACACCGACCTTGCACGTTGGTTCCTCGAGGGCGATCCGGTCGATTCCTTTGCAACCGGCGATGCTTATGTCTGCACCGGTCTGGCAGATTACAATGACTACGACAACGGTTTCTCGCTGACCAAGTTCGATAACAACACCACCGCTTACATTCAGGTAGGCCGCACCGCAACCTGCAGCCATGTTGAGAGCGAAATCGTCGGCACCAAGGGCACGCTGCGTGTCAACTCGGTACCGCGCAAGAATTACCTCTCGCAGTTTACCGAGAACGGCTTCGTAGAGGAGTGCCAGGAGAGCTTCCTTGCCCGCTGGGGCGAGGCGTTCCAGGCGGAGATCGACGACTTCGTTGACTGTGTACGCACCGGCCGCAAGCCGGAGACCACTGCACACGACGGCACGATGAGCCTGAAGTTCTGTCTGCAGCTGCATCAGGCATATCTGGACGGTAAGAAGAAGTAAATTACAACCGCTTTTTAGATAAAGGAAAAAAGGAGATTTACATCATGAGCAAGAAGGAACTCGCTATTGGCGTACTGGGCGCAGGCGGCAACATCGGCCACACCCATTCTCAGAACATTGCAACCTATGTAGACGGCGCTCGTCTGGCAGCTGTTTACGATCTGAACACCGAGCGTGCCGAGGAGGTCGCTAAGACCTACGGCGCAAAGGTAATGGCAAGCGCAGAGGAGCTGATCGCTTCTCCCGAGATCGACGCAGTTGTTATCGCATCCTGGGACGGCACGCATGCTGATCTGGCAGTAAAGTGCATCGAAGCCGGCAAGCCGGTATTCTGCGAGAAACCGCTGGCTACCACCCTTGAGGACGCAAAGAAGGTCGTAGAGGCTGAGAAGGCTTCCGGCAAGCGTCTGCTGCAGATCGGCTTCATGCGTCGCTTTGACCCGGACTACATCAAGATGAAGAAGATCCTCGACTCCGGCGAGCTGGGTGCTCCGCTGATGGCACACTGCATCAGCCGTACCCGCAGCCATCCGAAGAACCACACCACCGAGCAGCACATCACCAACATTGCCATCCACGAGATCGACATCTGCCGCTGGCTGCTGGGTGAGAACCTGAACGAAGTCGCTGTTCGTTTCCCGCGTGCTACCTGCTTCGCAGAAGGCACCTGTCAGGACCCGCAGCTGGTACTTATGCAGTCCGACTCCGGCGTACTGATCGACGTTGAGGTTTCCGGCAACAGCTACTACGGCTATGAGATCCTGTGCGAGCTGGTCTGCGAGAAGGGCACCATCCGTCTGCCGGTAGCGGCGGAGCCGATCGTCCGTTCTTACCTGCAGTGTGGTCAGGCCATCCCGGAGGACTGGACCAACCGTTTCGTAGTTGCTTATCAGGAAGAGCTGCAGCACTGGGTAGATTACCTGCAGGGCAAGACCGACGTTCCGGGCCCGGGTGCTGAGGACGGCTACGAGGCCTGCAAGATCTCCGACGCACTGATCAAGGCACAGACCACCGGTCAGTGGGAAAAGGTAGAGGCATAATCCCCCGCGAATGGTATACAGCAGGGGCGGGAATAGGTGTGAAACCGCCCCTGTTGATATAAAGAAGGTCATATTACCCGGTAATATGATTCCAATAGACAACTTGTCTAACAGGAGGAAAGAAAGATGAAAAGAAGCAACCTTTTTAAGCGTTCCGCAGCGATGCTGCTGGCAGGACTGATGGCAGTTTCCATGAGTGCATGCGGCGGCAGCAGCGCATCCGGCAATGACTCCGGCGATTCCCAGGCAAGCAGCAGCGGCGACACCCATAAGCTGAGCGTAGTGCTCAAGACCACCTCTTCCGAATACTGGAGCTACGTTATCGCAGGCATCGAGCAGGCGGAAAAGGATCTCGGCAACGTAGAAGTTGACGTACGCGGCGCAAACAGCGATACCGACTTCGACGGTCAGCTGAACATGGTAGAGACCATTGTAAACGCAGATATGTGCGAGGCGATTGCAATCGCACCGCTGCAGGCAGACCAGATCGCAAATGCACTGACCGGTGCAAAGATTCCGGTGCTGGCGATCGACACCAATTTCGATCAGGCGGAAACCTTTATCGGCACGGCGCACGAGGACGCTGCTTACGAGGGCGGCAAGTATGTAGCCGAGAAGATCGGTAAGGGCGGCAAGGTTGTTATTCTGGCGAATATCCAGGGCGAGTCCACCTCTGAGGCTCGTGTAGCTGGTTACAAGAAGGCACTTGAAGAAGGCGGCTGCGAGATTATCTCCACGCAGTACACCGACGGCGTAGGCGACAAGGCTGTTACCGTAACCGATGGCGTTCTCCAGTCCTTCGCGGACATCGATGCGATCGTATGCTGCGCAGACGATGTTGCGCTCGGCGCATCCCGTGCCATCAAGCAGGCAGGCCGTGACGGTGACGGCATCATCGTATGCGGCTTCGACGGCATCTCCTCCGGCGTACAGGCAGTTGTTGACGGCGAAATCTCCTGCACCGTTGCACAGGACCCGTACAACATGGGCTACCAGTGTGTTAAGAGCCTGCTCGACGTTGTAGAAGGCGAAAAGCTGGATGACTTCATCGACACCGGCTGTAAGGTTATTACTCCGGACAATGCACAGGAGTATCTGGACAAGCTGAAGAGCCTGGTATAAGCATCATTTTCTGATCCCTCACTCTCACTCTCGCACTTGGGAAAACGCTCCAATGTTCCTCCCATCCTTCATGTCATTAAGACATACTCTATAATATTTTTATTCTCTCTCTTTTAACTAACCCATAAGTTTTCTTCTCATATTGCTGGAAAAGCCGCTTATGCGGCTTTTCCTATACCCCGATTCGGTTTGGCGAAAGGATATTTGACCAATGTATCAGATTTTGAAAAAGCAAACGCTGAACGCAAACACCAAGCTGATGGTGATCGAGGCACCGCACGTTGCCCGCAAGGCAGAGCCGGGTCAGTTCATCATCCTGCGTGTCAGCGCAGAAGGCGAGCGTATTCCGCTCACGATCGCAGATTTTGACCGCGAAAAGGGTTCCGTCACGATCATTTTCCAGGAGGTCGGCGCAACGACGATGGCGCTCGGCGCGCTGAACGAGGGCGACTGCCTGCATGATTTTGTCGGTCCGCTCGGCAAGGAGAGCGAGCTCGAGGGTCTCAAGAAGGTCGCTGTTGTCGGCGGCGGTCTGGGCTGCGCGATCGCATATCCGCAGGCAAAGAAGCTGCACGAAATGGGCGCTGAGGTTGACCTGATCGCCGGTTTCCGCAACAAGGACATCATCATCCTCGAGGACGAGATGAAGAACGCCTGCACCAACCTGCACATCGTGACCGATGACGGCTCGAACGGCCGCAAGGCACTGGTTACGCAGGTGCTCAAGGAGCTGATCGACGCGGGCAACCAGTACGATGCCGTAATCGCCATCGGCCCGATGATTATGATGAAGTTTGTCTGCGAGACCACCCGTCCGTACGGCATCAAGACCATTGTTTCCATGAATACCATCATGGTTGACGGTACCGGCATGTGCGGCGGCTGCCGTCTTACCGTTGGCGGCGAGACCAAGTTCGCATGCGTTGACGGCCCGGATTTCGACGGTCACCTCGTTGATTTTGACAGTGCAATGCGCCGCGGTGCCATGTACAAGGCACAGGAGCGCGCGGCGGTAGAGCGCCGTGAGGAGCATTGCAATCTGTTCAAGAAGGAGGTCAAGTAATCATGCCGAATATGAATCCGAAGAAGTGCCCGATGCCCGAGCAGGCACCGGACGTCCGCAATAAGAACTTTGAAGAGGTAACGCTCGGCTATACCGCTGAAATGGCGGTCGAGGAAGCACAGCGCTGCCTGAACTGCAAGAACAAGCCCTGCATGACCGGCTGCCCGGTACAGGTTAAGATTCCGGAGTTTATCGCTCTGGTGGCAGAGGGCAAGTTCCTCGAGGCGGCTGCCAAGATCAAGGAGACCTCCGCACTGCCCGCTGTCTGCGGCCGTGTATGCCCGCAGGAGAGCCAGTGCGAGTGCCACTGCGTACGCGGCATCAAGGGCGAGGCTGTAGCAATCGGCCGTCTGGAGCGCTTCGTTGCCGACTATGCGCGCGAGAACAGCACCGAAAAGGCAGTAAAGCCGGAGTCCAACGGTCACAAGGTTGCCATCGTTGGTGCAGGCCCGGCCGGTCTGACCTGTGCAGGCGATCTGGCTCGTATGGGTTACGAAGTTACCGTTTTCGAGGCACTGCACACCGCCGGCGGCGTACTCATGTACGGCATTCCGGAGTTCCGTCTGCCGAAGACTATCGTGCAGAAGGAAATCGACACACTGAAGGACCTCGGTGTTGAGTTTGTTCTGAACTTTGTTGTAGGCCGTTCTGAGACCATTGACGAGCTGTTCGGTGACGGTTACGAGGCAATTTTCGTTGGCTCCGGTGCCGGTCTGCCGACCTTTATCGGTGTTCCGGGTGAGAACGCAAACGGCGTTTACTCCGCAAACGAGTACCTGACTCGCATCAATCTGATGAAGGCGTACAAGGAGAACTCTGACACCCCGATCTACCACGCGAAGAAGGTCGCTGTTGTCGGCGGCGGCAACGTAGCCATGGACGCCGCTCGCTGCGCAAAGCGCATGGGCGCGGAAGAGGTTTACATCGTATACCGCCGTTCCGAGAAGGAGCTTCCGGCTCGTCTCGAGGAGATTCACCACGCGAAGGAAGAGGGCGTTGTGTTCAAGTTCCTGACCGCGCCGCTCGAGGTGCTGTCTGACGAGAACTTCAACGTCACCGGCCTCAAGTGCCAGCAGATGGAGCTGGGCGAGCCTGACGCATCCGGCCGCCGCCGTCCGATTCCGGTCGAAGGCAGCGAGTTTGTGCTCGACCTCGATTGTGTCATCGCGGCAATCGGCACCAGCCCGAACCCGCTGATTCGTCACACAACTCCGGGTCTGGATACCAACCGCAAGGGCTGCATCGTGGCTGATGACGAGCACGGCATCACCTCCAAGGACGGCGTATTTGCCGGCGGCGATGCTGTTACCGGTGCGGCTACCGTTATCCTCGCAATGGGCGCAGGCAAGCGTGCTGCGGCTGCGATGGACGAGTACATTAAGAATAAGAACAAGTAATTTCTGCTTGCTTATGCGAAAAAGAACCTGTCTTACGGCAGGTTCTTTTCTTATGCGTTAAAACAGGTCTAACATATTATCCAGATAAATTTCTTCTCTCACGCGCAGCTGATACGCCGGTTTTGTCATATAATACAGCAAAAACTCGAGGATCAGCGCGCTTCCCAGTCCTCTGCCTTCGATCTTAAACTGCGAAAATCCCATTGGCAGATACGTCCGCAGAACAGCATCAACGCCGATGAACCCCGGATTTTCCATCGCCTTGGAGAACCGATAGCCGCTCTGTGCCTCCGGTGCTTTACACCGGTGCTCGCAGTCCTCGCCGAGATTTTTGCGACTGACAACCTCGTAGCATTGCTTACGGTCACTGCACCCGAACCAGCAGCACTCATTGCACAAAAATTCCACCTTATCTTTGTGCACCTGCGACAAGGCGTTTAATTTCTCAAACCGTTTATTCAATCGAAAATCCGGCACGACATACCGAAATTCTTCCCTGTCCAGCTCGTGCCGGAAATCTTCAAAATCGGTCAGCACCTTGGTTGTGGACGACACGAGGTACAGCGCCGGATACCGCGTCCGCAGGTAGTCGGTCAGCAGCTCGGAATGCACGATTACGCCGTTCTGCACGCTGTTTGCCTGCGAAAACAGCTCGCAGAGTGCATTGCATTTGCGGTCGGACAGGTGTTCCTCGCGCAGAAGCGAATTGCTGAATGTCAGCCGCGCGGAAACGCCGTACTCCTGTGCCAGAGCCAGCGCTTCGCGTGCGCCGCACTCACCGAAACCCGCTCGTCCGCCTCCCCAGAGGCAGTCCGCCGGTGCGCCGTAAATGGACCCAATCTCACACCAGTCATAAAACCAGTCACGATTTGCGCGGTATAACGGCAAGAATGCGCGGTAAAACTCGTAAAATTCAAACAATCCAGGCAGATGATAGTATGCTTTGGCTGACACGGCCGCTCGCCTCCTTTGCTCCGTATAGCATACCACAAAATGCCGAAATACGCAAAAGAACCTGTCGATTGACAGGTTCTTTTCAGTTTGTCAAAAAAGTTAGTATTGAACCAATTTTATCATATCGCGCGGCAGCGCGCGTTAAATAGAATTTGCTTTGCAAATTCATAAAAACCGGGAGCATGTATCTCGGTTTTTATACCTTAAAGAGGGAAAAAGTTTCCGTATGGAAACTTTTGGACGACTTTGGAACGGCCTACGGTCCGTTCCTGCTTGTCGGCGAAACTGTAGTTTCGCGACAGCCTGCAAAGAACCTGTCGATTGACAGCTTCTTTTCACTCAAACCCACGGAAATATCATGTGCACGCTGAACAAAGTCGCGGCTGCGCTCAGTGCGTTGGCGCACAGCGCGTAAGCGATCGGATGTGCCGTCTCCCGCCGGGTTTGCAGCCGTTTGCGGTAAATAACGGCCTCGATGATCCAAATCACAAGCTCCAGCGGCGCAAATACCAGATACCGGTAGAACGGCATGCCGATCCACATGCAGGCCGCCGTTACGACTGTGAGCAGCAGCTGTGTGCCGATGTTGACAACGAAGAACAGCTTTGCGTTGCGCCTGTCCCAGAAGCCGAACGGCAGCAGCAGGATTCCCTCAAGCAGCAGCGTCGGCAGCAGCGAGGACGCAAACTGTTTGAGATATGTCAGCAGCGGATTTCCGGTTTTTACCGTATTATCCGCAAAGTCACAGGTGAATATCTGCTGCAGCTGTGTGCGCTTCATCACCTCAGAAAAGTTCACTTTCTGCTGAGAATCATCATAAACCGCAATCCGAAACGTGTCCGGCGTGCCGAAATAGCTGAACACAAACGTGTCCTTGTCCGGATGCTTGTAAAACAGAGGCGGTTGTGTGCCGTCCAGCATGGCATAGTGCCAGCCGTCCATGCGGTCGCGCTCCAGCGCATCCAGCGGCAGCGACGCACGGTCGATATGATTCCACTCGATATTGTCGATGCATTGCTCGGGTATCTCGCCCGGAATGAGCAGGTCAACATAATAATCGCCGTCCGGCGCATTCTGCACCTGAATGGTGATCTGCGGTTTCGGGCCCGAATCCGCGCTTGCGGAGACCGGCAGCACAGCCAGCAGGAACGCGGCTATGCACAGGCAGGCTTTCCACTTTCGTTTCATGGCGGTCATCCTTTCTCGTATTTAGTTCTCCGTTCCACCGAGATACAGCGCATTCCCCTTCATTTCAACCTGTTCTCCGAGCAGTTCAAACAGCTTTGCCGGAACCCACGTCTTGCCATCAGCGAAATACGGCGCCGCGCCGAACGAAACCGGTGCTTCCGTGCCGTCGCCGTTCATCACCGAACGGATATAGGAATCCTCACCGATGTTTATACGCGTCATAACCTTGCCGTTGTTCATCTTCGCCTGACGGTTCTCTATGTCCCACGTCACGGTGTAGCCGAGGGCTTCGCCGACCTCACGGAGCGGCACCATAGCCACGCTGTTTTCCATGCGCCCTTTGTCGAGCGTCTTGTCCTTGCACACGATGTTAAACGCATTCGTCTCATCGGCTTCTCCGGTGAAAGCATTCGGCACCCCGCCGAGATACAGCGCGTCCCCGCGCATCTCAATCTGCTCGCCGAGCAGGCCGAACAGCTCCGCCGGAACCCACGTTCTGCTCTGCGCGATATAGGGCGCGGCGCCGAGTGCTCCCGGGCGGCTCATGCCGTCCGCGTCCGGCATTGCGGTCGCGTGGAAGTATTTGTCCCGACCAATGGTCACAGTCGTCTGCACCGTGCCGTTGGTGAGGTGCACCGTGCGGTCCTTGGCGTTCCACTTGACCGTAAAGCCGCACAGCTCAGCGGTCAGGCGCAGCGGAACCATGGCCACGCCGTTCGTCATGCGGCCTTCGCCTGCGGCTATGTCGCCTTCAATGACAATGGCGAACGTATCGTCCTCAGAAGGCAGCAGCACGACCTTGTCCGTACCCGCCTGCGCCGGATAGCTCTCCAGAATCGTGTCATACCATGCGAAAAACCGGGTTCCCATGCGAATATCATCAAGTTTCGCCTTGTTTTTCGTGCTGAACGGCGTAACAGACGCATTCCGCGCAATGTTCAGCATCAGGCTGCCGTCGCTTGCCTGCACGGTCAGACTGCCGTCCGCATTTCTCTTCACCTGCTCGGCAGACAGCAGGCTTGCAGGCTCGTGTTCGTCGGTCAGATTGACCAGAACCGCCTTGGCATACACCTGCGGCGGCTCGGACAGCGCCATCATTTCCCCGCAGTAGAGGTACACCTTGTCACCCTTTTTGATATCCTGTGCGCCTGCCGGCAGACCGGTCTGCGTGTCCATGATGATCGTCTGCTCCGCAATGTGCACCACAACTGTGCCTGCGGTTTCAGTGCTGACGGTCAGCTCGCCGTCCTGCCTGTCGGTTACTGTGGCGCGCACGCCGTACAGGTCAAGCTCCGCGTGCTCGGCAGAGTCGGTCGCTGCCGCGTCCGTGTCGATCAGGTTCACCGCTCCTGCGGGAATCGCGCTCATGCCGAACAGCACCGCTGCAACCAATGCCGCCATTCGTTTTTTCTCCATCATAATAACTACCTCCTTTTTATACCCAGTTAGACGGTCCGGAAGCGGTTTTGTTCCCGGTTTTCTTTCGGTGAGTGCAACAAAAATCATCCGCTCTGTTTAGTCGTTTTCCCTAAAAGAAAATCGCAGGCAAAAGACATGACCGTCAAAGTCACGCTTTGCCTGCATACCTTATTTATTTCGTTCCAGAGAGGCTTCGTGCGCCGTCTCCATTTTGCTCAGCTAGCTCCGCC
>ENA-OQHN01000630-OQHN01000630.1-human-gut-metagenome-genome-assembly--contig:-NODE-630-length-11695-cov-4.386324_pt1 | contig 11695 bp, 11 predicted proteins | sample MGYA00242564_ERZ504721 | MGnify/ENA primary metagenome ERZ504721 (study PRJEB26092, sample SAMD00036212) | human gut metagenome | host: Homo sapiens | study: EMG produced TPA metagenomics assembly of...
GATCGAATATTTCTATGTAGAGGGGTGCATCACGAGATCCCAGGGAATAAAGTATGGAGAGCGGGCTGTAAAAGAATTGGAAGGACCTTCGCCCGTGGATTTGCAGACTTTTCTCGACGGAAGAGAAACTCATGTTATCTACGATTCTTTTACAGAAGGAGTTATAATTTACTGTTATATGGAAAATTATTATCCGTCGGGACTCGGAGAAGTTGCGGTTCCGAAAAGTTTGCAGGATCCCGATCGTTATGTTTACAAGGCTTATGAAGAGGGGGATAAATACGTCGTGGAATGGACTTATACATTTACCGATGCGGATTACGAGGCTGCCAGGGCTCGCGGACCGGTGCGCATCGGAATTGTTTGATTCATAACAGAAAAATCGAAGAAAACCCCGGACTGAACTTAAGTTCAGTCCGGGGTTTTCTCATTCGGTCGCTTCGGCGGCGTCTTACTATCGCTGTTCGGCTAAAAAGGTTTCGATATTCCGTTCGATGCAGCCGACCAATGTTTCGAGTGCTTCGACCGGGGCCCAGGCCGTGTGGGGCGAGAGCAGCAACCGGTCGGGGTCTGTTACACGCAGCAGGGGGTTGTCCGGCGACATCGGCTCGCGCGAGAAGACATCGATTCCGGCACCGGCCAGCCGCTTGTTGTCGAGCGCATCGGCGAGGGCCTGCTCATCGACGATGCCACCTCGGGCTACGTTGATCAATAGGGCCGAAGGTTTCATCAGGGCCAATTCCCGGGCTCCGACGAGGCCGCGCGTGCGGTCGTTCAAGGGAGCGTGGATCGACACGATGTCCGACCAGCGGAGCAGTTCGTCGAGCGGCATGGCGGGGTAGGGTTCCTGCCGTTCGACACCCGAAGTCGAAGTATAGGCGATCTGGCAGCCGAGGGCTGCGGCGACTTCGGCGACCTTGTGCCCGATGGCTCCCAGGCCGATGATACCCCAGCGTTTGCCGTAGAGCTGGTGGAGCGGCCGTCCGAAATGGAACGGAGCGTCGGATGCGGCGTATTCGCCGCTCTTGACGTAGCGGTCGTAGTAGATGCTCTGCCGCAGCAGGGCGATGGCGGCACCGATCGTCGTTTCCGTCACCGCATGGGTGGAGTAGCCGACAGCGTTGCGGACCTCAATCCCGCGTTCGGCGGCGGCTTCCAGATCGACGTTGTTCATACCGGTAGCGGCGATGCAGATCAGTTTGAGCTGCGGCAGCACCTTGATAGCTTCGGCCCGCAGGGGGACCTTGTTGGTGATGACGATGTCTGCGTCGATACAACGCTCGGCTATTTCACCGGGCGTCGTTTTTTCGTAGCCGGTATAATTTCCCAGTTGCTTGATGCGGGAGAGGTCGATTCCTCCCAGGCTGTACTCATCTAAAAATACGATATTCATAGTTGCGGTTTTATTTCGGGTCTTGTTTCGGTATGTGCATCCGCCGAAGCAGGGGCCTCGCCGAATAAGACCATCATTTTTTGTACCATTGTCTGCGGATCCGTGGTGGTACCGGGTACGGGAAACGGAGGTGTTTCCGCAGTTTCCGGTACGGATCGGGATTGCCGGGGCCTCGACGGAACAGTCGTAGGTTCCGCGTCGCAGCCGGCGGGCTTGTCTCCGGACCGGACACGGGCGATCTCGTTTGCGGACTGTATCGTCCATCTGTCGTGACCGGCGGATTACGGAGCTGCCTCGGCTATGCTTGTTCGCATCGTTCGCCGCTGTTTTGCAAAGATACGAATAAGCCGAGCGCAAAAGCAAATTTTATTTGCATTTTGCCGAGGCGGAGTATCTAAGACGAAGTCAAAGATACGAAAAGATGGACACTAAGCCAAACTTGGTTGAGTTTGTCCGATTCATATCTTAAAAACAAAGATACTAAAAGCCGAGAGAAAACGGGAATTGTTCCCGTTTTCCGAGGCGCAGCCTATTTAACCGAGGCTATGTCAAAGATAATAATATTTCGAAAAACGGATCTAACCGCTTCTGGATGGTCATAAATCCGTTCCGACAGCCGTTTGAGCGGTTTTCTTGTACGCGGGACGGCTGTTGCGGTCCGCTTACAGCTCTCCGATCACTCCCCGGACGACTACCGAGGCGCAGCCTATGCCGAAGAGGGCGGGCAGGTAGGAGATCGTGCCCGTGTTGGATTTCTTGTTCTGTTCTTCGCAGAGGATCGTCGCGCCTTCGCGTACCGGTTCGGCGGAGAATACGGCTTTGAAGCCGCTGCGTACTCCGGCTTTGTGAAGCCGTTTGCGCAGCATGTGGGCCAGCGGGCAGTGGTGGGTGCGGGAGATGTCCTCGATTTCGAGCCGCGTGGGGTCGGTTTTGGCTCCGGCGCCCATCGAGCTGACCAGGGGAATGCCGCGTTTCAGCGCCCCCAGGATCAGCGCCAGCTTGGGCGAGAGGGTGTCGATCGCATCGACCGCGTAGTCGAACCGTGCCGAGTCGAGCAACAGGTCGGTTTCTTCGTCCTTGATGTATTTATCGACTACGTGGAGTTCGAGTGTCGGGTTGATGTCCCGCAGCCGCTCGGCCAGCACCTCGGCTTTGGGCCGTCCGACGGTCGAGTGGAGGGCCACCAGCTGGCGGTTGATATTGGTCGGATTGACCGTGTCGGCATCGGCGACGGTCATGCGCCCCACGCCTGCCCGGACGATCATCTCGGCGGCATAGGCGCCCACGCCGCCCAATCCTACGACCAGCACGTGGGCCGCACGCAGTTTTTCGAGTTTTTCCGCTCCCAGCAGGAGCTCCGTTCTTTCGAGCCAGTTGTCAGTCATCGTTCGAATATCTCTCTGTAATTGCGGTATATCGCGCATTTCAACAGTTCAGGGTCGAGGTCTTTCGCTTGGGCGATTCGGCGGTAAATCTCCTCGATCGGCACGTCGCTTTCGTCCGTTTCGGCGAAGAGGTTTTCGACCGGCGTGCGCCGCAGGGCTTCGACCGTGCGGGGTGAGCGGAACGTCCGCTCCCCGAAGGAGAGGTAGTAACCCTTCTTTATGGCTTCGGCCGCCTGCTGGGACGATCCGATGAAGCCGTGGAAGATCACCGCCCGCAGTGCATGGGGAGCCAGTTCGCGCATGACCGCTTCGAAGGCCTTCACGCAGTGCAGCACGACCGGTTTGCCGAGCCGTTCGGCCCAGTCGAGCTGTTCGCGGAAAATCCGGAGCTGGGCCTCCCGGCCGACCGTGCCGGCATAGTCCAGGCCGATCTCGCCGACCAGATCGACTTCGCCGAACCGGGGGACGATCTCTTCGATTCGCCGTGTTTCCGCCTGCCAGGGATGAATCCCTGCGAAAGAGGGCTCCAAAGCCTTGCCGGTGGGACGGTGCGTGTGGATATCGACTATGCTGCATTTCATAATGCGGATCGCTCTGAAAAGACAAAGTTATGATTTTTCAGTCGATTAAAAAAAATCAGGCTGTTCTTTGCTGTTCGTATCGGAAAAAATCGTATCTTCGCACGCGATTTGGTGTGTTATTACGCTAACAAACATTGCCTGGAAATCTCAATGCAAAATAATTATCTGTAAAACAACCATTTATTAATCATGTCGAAAATCATTACATTACGCAAAGGTCTCGACATCAATCTTCAGGGTAAGGCCGTGGAGAAGCTGGTCAAATTGCCGCTCGCTCCCGAGTACGCCGTGTCGCCTCTCGATTTCGAGGGTGTGACGCCCAAGTTGCTGGTGAAAGCCGGCGACCGGGTCAAGGCGGGTACCCCGTTGTTCTTCAACAAGTACAACGAAAGGGTGGTTTTCACCTCGCCCGTCAGCGGTACGGTTTCGGCGATCAATCGCGGTGAGAAGCGTTGCATTCTCAACGTGACGGTTCAGGCCGATGCGACCCAGACGTACGAAGAGTTTGCCAAGCTGAACGTGCAAACCGCTTCCCGCGAAGAGATTATCGATCTTTTGCTCAAGTCCGGGCTTTGGCCCATGATTATCCAGCGGCCTTACGGTATCATCGCCGATCCGAGCGACACACCGAAGGCCGTTTTCGTTTCGACGTTCGATTCCGCACCGCTGGCTCCGGATTACAATTTCGTGCTGGCCGGTGAGAAGCGGAACCTCGAAACGGGTATCGAAGCGATGCGCAAGCTCACTTCGGGCAAGGTCCATCTGGGCGTGCGTGCCGGTGCGGAGGGCGAAATGGCATTTCTGAAGGGGGCTGAAATCCACACGTTTGCAGGCAAGCATCCGGTAGGTAATGTAGGCGTTCAGATTCATCACGTCGATCCGATCAACAAGGACGAGCGGGTATGGACGGTGAATATTCAGGATCTGGCCATCATCGGCCGCCTGCTGAACGAAGGGCGCGTCGATAGAACCAAAGTCATCGCGGTCGCAGGCTCCGAGGTGAAAAATCCCCAGTACTATCGGCTTATCGACGGTGCTCCGGTGGCTTCGGTGCTCAAGGACAACCTGAAGCCCACGGCCCACAATCCCCGCATCATTTCGGGCAACGTGCTTACGGGCCGCAAGACCCCGGCCGACGGTTTCATCGGTTTTTACGCCAATATGGTGACGGTAATTCCCGAAGGCAACCACTATGAATTGCTGGGTTGGGCGATGCCCCGTCTGAATAAGTTTTCGGTTTCCAGGGCCTATTTTTCATGGCTCTGCCCGAAGAAGGTTTACGACCTGGATACCAATCTCAACGGCGGCGAGCGCCCGTTTGTGGTGACGGGACTGTACGATAAGTACCTGCCGATGGACATCTATCCCACCTACCTGCTCAAGGCGATTCTTGCGGGCGACATCGACAAGATGGAGAACCTCGGCATCTACGAGGTCGTCGAGGAGGATTTCGCGCTTTGCGAATTTGTCGATCCCTCGAAGATCGAGATGCAGCAGATCATCCGGGACGGTATTAACTTAATGATCAAGGAGGCATAACGATGGGAGGTTTAAGAAAATTCGTAGATAAAATCAAGCCGACCTTCTCCGAAGGCGGCAAGCTTTCGTTCCTCGCATCGACCTTCGATGCGTTCGAAACGTTCCTTTTCGTGCCGAATACGACCACGAGCAGAGGAGCCCATATCCGTGATTGCAACGATATGAAGCGTACGATGATCGTGGTGGTCGTGGCGCTGATGCCGGCCTTGTTGTTCGGTATGTACAATACGGGCTACCAGGTGGGCATGACCGGCTGGGCAGCCTTTTGGTTCGGTTTCCTCGAGGTGCTGCCGATGATCGTGGTTTCCTACGTGGTCGGTCTGGGCATCGAGTTCTTTTTTGCCCAGAAGCGCGGACACGAAGTCAATGAAGGTTTTCTCGTGTCGGGTCTGCTGATCCCGATGATTATGCCGGTCGGTACGCCGCTTTGGATGATCGCGCTGGGTACGGCTTTCGCCGTCATCTTCGGCAAGGAGGTCTTCGGCGGTACGGGTATGAATGTCTTCAATCCCGCGCTGGTGGCGCGTGCATTCGTGTTTTTCGCCTACACGCCCTTTATTTCGGGTGAGAAGGTTTGGTTCGCCGACGACGCTGTCTCGGGTGCTACGGCCCTCGAACAACTCGCTACGAGCGGTGCGATGAGTTATTCGACGGCGGACGCTTTCCTGGGATTCATTCCCGGCTGCGTGGGCGAAACTTCGACGCTGGCGATTCTGATCGGCGCAGCGATTCTGCTCTTTACGGGCGTCGCTTCGTGGCGCACGATGTCGTTCGTCTTTATCGGCGGCCTGGCAATGGGATACTTTTTCCAGGCACTCGGCGTGACGACCTACCCCGCTTGGGAGCATCTGATCGTCGGCGGTTTCGCTTTCGGCGCCGTGTTCATGGCCACCGATCCCGTCACGTCGGCCCAGACCCGTACGGGCCAGTATATCGTCGGATTCCTCACCGGTGCGCTCGCCGTGTTGATCCGTGTGGTCAATCCGGCCTATCCCGAAGGTATGATGCTTGCGATCCTCTTCATGAACGCATTGGCTCCGCTGGTGGACTACTGCGTGGTCGAGTCCAGCATCTCGCGCCGGAAGAAACGTGTTAAATTGGTAAAATAGGGGAGATATGGCAAAGAAAAAATTCGTATGCAGCATTTGCGGACATGTCCACGAAGGTAACTCCGCACCCGATACCTGCCCCGTCTGCCAGGCTTCCTCGTCGGCATTTACGGAGGATCGGTCCGGCCGGAAAAAGGGCTGGATGCACAATCCCAACAGCAACACTTATATCATCGTCTATTCTACGGTCATGGTCGTCATCGTGGCGACTCTGCTGGCCGTGGCTTCGCTCTCGTTGCAAAAGCGTCAGGCGGAGAACGAGTTGCAGGAGAAGAAGAGCAATATTCTCCAGTCGCTCGGGTACAGCCCCGACGAAAATCCGCAGGAGTTCGACCGGGCGCTGGCCGATTTCGACAACCAGGTCAAATCCTTCGTCCTCGATGCCGACGGCGTGAAAACCGAAACTCCCTCCAAGGAGGTCTTCGCGATGCTCGCCACCAACCAGAATATCCGCGATAATTACGATGCCAAGCGTCTTATTCTGTTTCAGACCGAAGACGGTCGCGTCGTCATTCCGCTGATCGGTATGGGTCTTTGGGGCGATATCTGGGGGTATGTGGCGCTCGAAAAGGATATGGATACCGTGTCGGGTATCGTCATGGCCCACAAGGGCGAAACCCCGGGCCTCGGTGCCGAGATCGCCACGCCTAAGTTCCAGGCGCATTTCGCCGGCAAGAAGCTGTTCAAGAGCGGCGAGTTCGTATCGGTCAGCCTGCGCAAGGGCGGTGCGAAAGATCCCGAGCACGAGGTAGATGGTATTTCGGGCGGTACGAAAACCTCGGACGGCGTGACGGCCATGCTCCGCGATTGCCTGTCGGCTTACCTGCCTTACTTCGAAAGTCAGCATCAGGCCGCAGCACAGTCGGCACCCGCTGCCGCGAACGAGGCTGCAAGTTCGGAAGTGTCTAACCAGCAAAACGTAAACGAGAGCCATGAGTAATGAAAAGGAGTCGATCTTCTCGGCTAAGAATTTGAAATACCTGACCAGTCCGTTCTCTGCGAACAACCCCGTCATCGTGCAGATCCTGGGTATCTGCTCGGCCCTGGCGGTAACCGTGCAGATGAAGCCGGCGATCGTAATGGCCCTCTCGGTGGCCGTCGTGACCGGTTTTTCGAGTATGGTGATGTCTTGCCTGCGCAAGGGCGTGCCTTCGCGTATCCGTATTATCGTTCAGCTGGTTGTGATCGCCGCGCTGGTGATTCTCGTGGACCAGATACTGAAGGCATACGTCTATGAAGTGTCCAAACAGCTTTCCGTCTATGTCGGTCTGATTATCACCAACTGTATCGTGATGGGTCGTGTGGAGGCATTCGCTCTGGGCAACAAGCCCTGGCCCGCATTCCTCGACGGTATCGGCAACGGTCTGGGCTACGGTATGATTTTGGTGATCGTGGCCTTCTTCCGCGAACTGTTCGGTTCGGGAACGCTGCTCGGCTACCAGATCGTTCCCGAAAGCTGGTACATCGCCAACGGCGGCGGTTATTCCAACAACGGTCTGATGCTCTTTCCGCCGATGGCGCTGATCATCGTAGGGTGCATCATCTGGGTACATCGTTCTCACAACAAGGATTTACAGGAAAAATAGGAGGGTAACGTATGGAATCATTGAATATCTTTATCCGGTCGATCTTTATCGACAACATGGTCTTCGCCTTCTTCTTCGGCATGTGTTCCTACATCGCCGTATCGAAGAGCGTCAAGACGGCCCTCGGCCTGGGTCTGGCCGTTACGTTCGTGATGGTGATGACCGTGCCTCTGAACTACCTTTTGTACGAATACGTCCTCAAAGCCGATGTATTGGTCCCGGGAGTCGATTTGAGCTTTTTGACTTTCATCGTCTTTATCGCCACGATCGCCGCTTTCGTGCAGCTCGTGGAGATGGCCGTCGAGAAATTCTCGCCGACGCTTTATAATCAGTTGGGTATCTTCCTGCCGCTGATCGCCGTGAACTGCGCCATTCTGGGCGGTTCGCTCTTCATGCAGCAAAAGGTCGATGCGCTGGAGATCACTTCGCTCTGGCAGTCGATCGTCTATGGTCTGGGTTCCGGTCTGGGCTGGTGGCTGGCGATCGTGATGATGGCCGCCATTCGCGAGAAGACGACCTACTCGCAGATTCCCGCTGCACTCCGGGGTCCCGGTATCGCATTCATCATCACGGGTTTGATGGGTATCGCGTTCATGATCTTCTCGGGTATCAAGTTGTAATCCTTTAAAAGAGATAAAAAGATGACGTTAACAATTATCATAGCGATCGTTGCCTTTCTGGTGATAACCCTGGCACTCGTGGGGTTGCTTCTCTTTGCGAAGGCGAAACTGACCACCTCGGGCGATGTCACCATCGACATCAACGGCGGGGAGAAAGTGCTCATCGCCGAGAGCGGCGGCACGCTGCTTTCGACGCTGGCCAACAACAACGTGTTCCTGCCGTCGGCATGCGGCGGCGGCGGTTCGTGCGGCATGTGCAAATGTCAGGTGCTGGAGGGCGGCGGCGAACTGCTGCCGACCGAAACGGGCTTTATCAACCGCAAGATGGCCAAGGAGCACTGGCGCTTGGGCTGTCAGGTGAAAGTTAAGGAAAATCTCAAGATCCACGTGCCGGAGTCGGTGCTGGGCGTCAAGAAGTGGGAGTGTGAAGTGATCTCGAACCGCAATATCTCGACCTTCCTCAAGGAGTTCGTGGTGAAATTGCCCGAAGGCGAGAACCTCAAGTTCCGCAGCGGCGGCTATATCCAGATCGACATTCCGAAGTACGATGCCATCAAATTCTCCGACATGGACATCGAAGAGCCTTACCGCGAGGATTGGGACAAGATGAAGATGTGGGATCTGGTGACCAAGAATCCCGAACCTACGTTCCGGGCCTATTCGATGGCCAACCATCCGGCCGAGGGCAATATTATCATGCTCAACATCCGTATCGCCACGCCTCCGTTCGACCGGGCTACGGGTACCTTCGCCAAGGTGAATCCCGGTATCTGCTCGTCGTACATCTTCTCCCGCAAGCCGGGCGACAAGGTGACGATTTCGGGTCCTTACGGCGAGTTCTTCCTGCCTGACAACCTGCCCGCGACGCAGGAGCTGGTATTCATCGGCGGCGGTGCAGGTATGGCACCGATGCGCAGCCACATCATGCACCTGTTCAAGACCGAGAAGACTTCGCGTCCCGTATCGTTCTGGTACGCGCCCGCGCGCTCAAGGAGGTGCCGTATATGGATGAGTTCCTCGAAATCCAGCGGGAGTTCCCGAATTTCAAGTTCCATCTGGCGCTCGACCGTCCGGATCCCCAGGCGGATGCCGCCGGAGTGAAATATACGCCCGGATTCGTGCACAACGTGCTGTATGAGAATTACCTGAAGAACCATCAGGCTCCCGAGGACAATATTTACCTCATGTGCGGTCCTCCGATGATGATTTCGTCGGTGGTGAAGATGCTCGACAGCCTGGGCGTGCCCTCCGAGAATATTCTTTACGATAATTTCGGCAGCTGATAGAGGTCTATATTCTGATGTAAAAAGAGGTTACGGTGTAAACCGTAACCTCTTTTTTTGTCGGTAGAAGCTGCTTGACAAGGGTATGGATCGGAAAATTCCCGGCCAATTCAGGGATTCTTGTCCTGCGGGGGTTGTAAAGAGTCCTGTTAATTTCCCGAAGGCTTTTCTGCGGTCATTCGGAAATCGACGGGAATGACGAGACTGACCTTTACGGCGTCACCTTTTTCGTCGCGGCCCGGTGTCCATTTCGGCGAGGATTCCAGTATCCGGGTCACTTCATCGCTGAAGCATTTATCCGGGGACTGCAAAATCTTTATGTCGCCGACGCTGCCGGCTTGATCGACAGTGAATTGTGCTACGACTTTCCCGCCGAGGTTATTTTTGAAAGCCTCCGCCGGATAACGGATCTGACTGTTTACCCAGTTGTGGAAAGCCTTCATATCTCCGCTCTGGAATGAGGGCATCTGCTCTGTCTGTTCGAGTGCGAGCGTGGCATTGCAGACGGCGGTCTGGGAGTAAGCGGTTTCATCCCGTATTTGGACTTTTCGAAGCTTTCCCTGTCGTGTCTTTTTTTGTAAAAAAAAGACGGCGGCCTTTCCGGGGAGATAGGCGGCGTATTTCTCGCGCATTTTGGGCGTGAGATCCTCTGTTCCTACGATGCTATAGGTACCACTGGGAAGTGTAAGAGAGCGCAGGCCGGTGACGGGATCCGTCTTGAAATCGGTGACTTCCCCATCGACTACCAGCAGTAGGTCGTAGTCTTCGTTTTCCGGGGAGGCGGTTTTTTTTGGCGGTTTCCGCTGGCGGGTCGGTCGGGGTGTAAGCTGACGGCAATTTGTCCTGGATGCGGATTTCTGCCGCTTTGGAGGTGAATCCGAAAGCTGCCAGCAGGCCGGTGACGATGGGGAGCATTGCGATCAGGCGGAGCAGAGCGTATCTGCTCTTCATAGGCGTTGTCATCATTTGGATTCGTTTTTTTGTTAATGAATTGGTTAATGAATTGGACAGACTGTCGGCTACGTCCGGACTGTAACCGAACTGCTGCGTGAAGATGGTTTTCAGATAATTTCCTGTGTCGTGCCCCTCGGCGAGTACGTCGCGGTCGGCTTCGAACTCTTCCACTTCGGTAAGTGCGCGTGCTGCGAGCCACGCGAAAGGATTCCACCACAGCAGGGCTTTCAGGCTCTCCATAACGATCCGTTCGAGCGAATGGCGGTGGATGACGTGACTCTTTTCGTGGGCGAAGATCGCCGCAATGTCTTTTTCTGCGACGGAGCGGCTGATATAAATCGTGCGGAAGAAGGAGAACGATGCGATTTGAGCAGTAGGGCGTACCAATACGATACGTCCGATTCGTTCCTGTGTACTGTGTCGTCGCAGGCGTCGGATCAGAAGCGCTTGCCGGAACATGGAAGAGAGTAGAAGAAGTACTCCGCAACCGTACACGATCCATATCGCTGCCTCGTAATCGAACGCGGCGGCGGAAACGGAGGGGGCGGTGAAGGTGGTTTTGGCGGGAGTGCCTGCGGTGGCGTAAATCACCTTGCCCGGCCAGACCGGAATTCGGAGCAAGGGAATGAGAGCCGCCGCGAGGAGCGACCCCGTGAGGCAGAGCCGTGCTGCGAGGTACCCCGTGCAATTGCGCAGAAACAGCAGGTATGCGCCGTACAGTATGCCGCTGCAAACGACTGTTTCGAGGATGTATCGGACGATCTCTTTCATGACTTGTCGGTTTTATGTCGGGCTTGCCGGATGATGGCGAGGATTTGTTCGGTTTCTTGTATCGAAAGGTCTTCTCGCCGGGAGAAGAAAGAAACCATTTGGGCCAACGACCCGTCGAAGTAGGAGTTCAATATCGAAGAAACAACCGTCTTGGCGTACTCTTCTTTGGGAACGAGCGGGTAGTATTCGTAACTTTTGCCCCGTTCCGTACGTCCGACGTAGCCTTTGTTCTCGAGTATTTTGACGAAAGTGGCGATGGTCGTATATTTCGGTTTGGGCTCCTGCATTGCGGCGATGAGATCATTGATGGAACCTGCGCCCAGTTGCCAGAGGATCTGCATGACCTCTTCTTCGCCGCGTGTCAGTTTTTTTGAGGGTGGTATTGTCTGTTTTCATTGTGTTTTTATTGGTTTACTACAAATTTAGTACTAAAATTTTAGATGTGCAAATAATCTACTAAAAATTAGAGAAAGT
>ENA-OQHN01000631-OQHN01000631.1-human-gut-metagenome-genome-assembly--contig:-NODE-631-length-11674-cov-2.176496_pt1 | contig 11674 bp, 8 predicted proteins | sample MGYA00242564_ERZ504721 | MGnify/ENA primary metagenome ERZ504721 (study PRJEB26092, sample SAMD00036212) | human gut metagenome | host: Homo sapiens | study: EMG produced TPA metagenomics assembly of...
TTCCATGCGAAGACATTGCGCTGGATAGCTGACCTTGAACTGTCCGCACGTTGCGGACAGTTCAAGGAAAAGCTACTCCTTTCCTCTTTTCTTTGTATCGATGAAATCGTATTTTTACATATAGATATATAGATCTCTATGTGTCGCTGAACACGCTGTATATTCCTTTAGGGAGTAAAGCCCGTTTCTTTGCGTTACTCTTGCCTTTCTGCTGTGAGATGTATCGCTTCATCCGGCAGTTCAAAGAGCCCCGCCAAGGCCGGGGCTCTTCAATCCATTCCCGCTCCCGGCCGATCAGGCTTTGTCAGCATCCCGATAGGTGGAAACCCGGTTTCTGCCCTTTTCCTTGGAAACATACAGCGCCTCATCTGCGTGGCGGATAAGCGTATCCAGCATGGCTTCAGGCAATTCGTCGCCGCCCGGATCGAATGAAGCCGCCCCGAAGCTTGCCGTAAACCGGATAGTCCCATCCAGATACGGGACAGCGGTTTCCTCACACGTCCGGCGCAGTGCCTCCAGCACGCCGGAGGCTTCTTCCAGCGTCGTGTGTGGGAAAAGAAAAATGAATTCTTCCCCTCCGAAACGGGCCACCATGTCCGACTTGCGGACATTTTTCCGGATAATTTGTGAGAGGCCACGGAGTACGGCATCACCGGCCGCGTGCCCATAGGTATCGTTGATGGTCTTGAAGTGATCGATATCAGCCATGCCCAAAGCCAGCCGGTGCCCATAACGTCCCGAGACGCGTATTTCCCGCAAGGCCATTTCCGTAAACTGACGGCGGTTCCAAAGCCCCGTCAGCGGATCGTGCATGGAGAGCGCACGCAGCTTATGGGCGCTTTTCTGAAGGGCATCGAGCATTCCATCGAGCGCCCGGCCCAATATGACGATCTCGCGGCAGCCCACGACCGAACCGCAGCGCACGGCGGCATCCCCTTCTCCGACCTTGAGCGCCACACCCGCCATGTGCCCGAGGCCGTCCGCGAAACACAGGCTTCCCAGCCGGTTTGAAGTGTAAAGCAATAAAAACGTAATAATGCTCAAACCGATCAATTGAAGGATATGACCTTTTCCCAAGAAGGCGGCCCATGTGAGCTGGTTGTCGAACGCGAGGATGGAAATATACGGGCGCTCCTCGTTGCCCTGATACAAAAATGTCATCGCCCCGACGAGCGCCTCTCCCTCCGGCCCCTGGAAGGAAAAAACGCTCTCGCCCGGCTTGCCTTCCGTGTGCCGGAATGCCTGTGGATACAGCTCCCGTTCGACGTATTCCTTGGAAAAGGCTTTCCCCACCGCTTCGGGGTGTTCAAAAAGCAGCCTCCGATCCCCGTCAAAAAAGCACAACATTGCCTCCGTTCTCCTCCAGAAAGGTATCCAGTGCCTTGTGTTGCTGATCGATACCAAGCGGCAGCAAAAGGATGAAACGCGGTTCCCCACTCTGATCCAACACGGGCATAGTCATGGGCAGAATACTGCCCCCGTCGTTCATCGTCACGGGAGTTGCCCACGGCAAAAACCCCGTCGGGCGAGCGCCTGGATAAAATACTGCTGTTTCCGGATCGTTTCGGCGGGCACCACATGCGTCTTGCCGTTCAACACCCCGGCCACGCTCGACCCGTCCGGGCGGAACAAGGCCACGCCGACATAATCTTCTTCCAACTGGTTAAACAGGACAAGAAAAGGGAATACTTCCTCCGGGTCCCCCGCGTTGTATTATCGGGGTGAAGCTCAAGGCCTTCAGCCGGGATTCCGAGCCTCGGGTGAGCGCCGTCTGGCGGGCCGCCAATGCCTTGACCGTATGCAACAGTTGGGAGCGCTGCGTGGTCTTTCGTAATTCCACTCCGCCCACATGCTGTATCCCACGATGGGGAGCATCAGCAAACAAAAGGAAAGCACCTGTCCCATGATGGCTCCCCGCGCGGAAAGCCGCCGGATCAGGGAGGCCCCCACAGACTGTTGCGGCGTACTCATAAATCCTTCCCACCGTTGTCGTTGCTGTTATTCGTTATTCCAGCTTCCTTTTTCACCACGAGTCCCCCCACCCGTCAATGACAAGCTGACGGCACCGCGCTCTTTTCATCGCCAGCCCCACGGACGGCCCTTTCTCCAGCTTTCATAGGGAGCTCAGATCCTTCCATACGGCTTTCTCCTGAACCGGACCCGGCCTTTCCCGGATGCCGCTCTAACAAGGTGGTGACATGCGGCAACAGGCGTGCTACGCAGGGCGAGAACTTCAGGAGGGACAGGTCGTATGTCCGGATTCGGTGTTTTTCTGGCTATAGCGACGGCCTTTTCATGGGCCCTTGGGTGCGTCGTCCATACGACTGCCTCAAGGGTGGTGGGGATACCGGCGGTCATGCTCATCCGGCAACCGCTGGCGAGCGTGGTGCTCGGCATCTTTTGCCTGGTTATGGGCGATCTATGGCTTCCGTCGCTGCATTTGTTTTGGCTGGCGGCGGCCTCCGGGGTGTTTGGGATCATCATAGGCGACGCCTGCCAGTACGCGGGCGCACTGACCATCGGCCTGCGTCCGGCGCAGGTGTGCCAATCGCTGTCCTCATGCTTCACCGCCCTGTTCGGCTCCATCTACCTGAACGAATATATAGGGCTGCAAGGCTGGCTCGGGATGTTCGTGGCGACGTGCGGGGTGATCCTCGTGGTCCTCTCCGAACAGCGGGACGCCCATAACCCTCCCGTATCCAGCAAACAGCGCAACAAAGGGGTCATCATTTCGCTCCTTGCCGCCGTCTTCGTCGCGCTCGGCATCGTCTTTTCCAAACAAGCCCTCCAGGAGGGTATCGGGGCGCTGCCTCTGGCTTTCTACCGCAACGCCATTTCCACCGTGGGCATCTGGGCGGTAGGCCTCGCCTTCGGAGCCATCCGTCCTGCGTTCGGGAACCTCAAGGCCAACCCCGGCATCCTCAAGCTTTTCCCGCTCGGCTGCCTCTTCGGTCCCGCCGGGGGCATCTGGCTTTCGTGCGTCGCCCTCGACTATCTTCCCGCCGCCGTCGCCGCAATGCTCATCGGGCTTCAACCCATCGCCCTGCTTATCATCACCGGCATCATGGAACGCCGCATCCCCGCCCCCAACTCCATCATCGGCTCCATCATAGCCTGTACCGGGGCGGCAATCCTGCTGCTCCGATAACACAAAAAGAAGCGCCCTCATCAGGCGGATTCCGTTAAAACGGCCTCCCAAGGTGCCCCGCTCCAACAGCGCGGCACCCTTTTTTCGCGCGCTGCGTCAATCCGTTCATGCTTTCCAGCGGCATTCCCGCCCTGAAGCGTATTCCCTCTCCCATACCTCATGAGAATCATTCAAATAATCATGGGAGTTCGCCCAAAACGAGCTATTCCTAAAAGAAAAGGGCTCCCTGCCCCTCCATCAGTGCTTGAAGCCTTGCCGTGATCCTTTTGCATTCAGGATGCCGTATGCCGAACAACGTATTCTTTACTGCATTGGCCTGTAATCACTACCTATTCAACAGCCGTTCCTCTCGAGTGCGATCACACTGGCTCAGGGCGGGCATCGCCAAATCACTCATCGTGACGCTATGCCTGTTCGGGGTGCCGGGGTGCTCCACATGGAGCGTGGGGCCTGATTTCGAGCGACCCGATATGCAAAACATGCCGGAAAAATGGAATGCGGACGACCCGCAACACCCTCTCGTCGGCAATGTTTCCCTGGATACATGGTGGCAGAGCTTCAACGACCCCGCCCTGAACCAGCTTGTGACGCGGGCGCGCCTCTCCAGCCCCACCATCGAGGCGGCCCTGCTGAAAATCGTACAGTACCGCGCGCAATATGCCATTGCCATAGGCAGTTTCTTTCCGCAGACGCAGGAGCTCACCGGAACATACAGCTCCGAACACCCCAGCCGCCGGTCCGCAGACGCGCCCCAACCAGGCGAGCCCTCGCAGCCCGGCACCATCCAGCAACTGAATCTGGGCTTTCAGGCGACGTGGGAAATCGACATCTGGGGCAAGTACCGGCGCAACGCCGAAGCCGCCAAGGCCGCCCTCCAAGGTGCCCATGCGGGCTATGAACTCGCGCTCGTAACGCTCAGCGCCGATGTCGCCCAACAGTATTTCAGCTATCGCATGACGGAAAAACAACTGGAAATCGCACGGCGCAACAGCTTGGCGCAGAAGGAATCCGTACGCCTGACCGAAGCCATGTTCCGCTTGGGAGCCTCAAGCGGGCGGGACTACGATCAAGCCGTCGCCATGCAGAAGAATACGGAAGCCGACATCCCGCAGTTGGAAGCGCAACTGATCACCAGCCGCAATGCCCTGTGCGTGCTGCTCGGCATCCCCCCCGGCCCGCTACCGGAACTGGCCCCGGGCTGGGTGCCGCAACCGCCTCAAACGGCTCCCGGAGCAGCGCGGGCGTCTTCCGGGCCCACAGCGGGGAAAACGCTTCCTCAAGGGGCAATGCCATACGCGGCGGAACGCACCGCCCAGTCCTTTATCCCTCTGGACATAGCCATAGGCGTCCCGGCGGATCTCCTGCGCCGGAGGCCCGATGTACGGCAGGCGGAACAGGAGGCGGCGGCCCAGTGCGCGCGTATAGGCATCAACAAGGCGGCGCTGTTCCCTTCGTTTTCCATCAGCGGCTTTCTGGGATTCCAAGGAAGCGACGTCGGGGCCTTCACGCTGGGAGACACCTTCTCGCACAACGCCTTCACCGCAAGCGCCTCGCCATCTCTGGTGCTGCCCTTCCTCAACTACGGACGGCTGTACAATGCCGTGCGCGCGCAGGACGCCGTTTTCCAGCAAAGCCTCGTCACCTACAAACAAACGGTGCTGCGGGCACTGCAGGAAGCCGAGAACGCCATGAGCTCCTTCATCCATTCCCGCCAGCGCCTGACCCTGCTCCAGCAGGCTGCCGAAGCCGCCGGGCGCTCCACCAAACTGGCGCTTGAGCAGTACAACGCGGGCAGCACCGATTTTACCACGGTCGTCTCGGCCCAGACCACACAATACCAGCAAGAAAACAGCGTTGCGGCGGCAGCGGGAAACACGGCGCTGCAAGCCGTGGCCCTGTTCCGGGCCCTGGGCGGCGGCTGGCAGCCCCAGCCCCTGCCGTTGCCCAAGGCCACCATCGACGCGATGAAAAAGCGTACCGACTGGGGCGGCATGCTGCGCGATATGGAAAGCGCCCCCGTTGCCGGACAGTCCGAGATCCCACAAGCCGAAACGAACAGAGGTTACTGATATGCACAGCTGCGACTCCCAAACAGCCCTTCGTCAAAACCCCGCCCGCGTGCCCGCGTCCCTCCTGCCCGGACTGCCGGGGATCGTTGTGGCCCTCTGCCTTGTTCTGGCCGGCTGCAACGACACGCCGCATAAGGCCGAAACGGATGAACCTCTGCCCGTGGCCGCCGTCAAACCGGAGCGGCGGAACGTGCCTTTGCTGGTGGAAAGCACGGGGATGACGCAGGCCGTGCGCACTGCGGACATTGTGGCCCGGGTGGAAGGCACGCTGCAAAAAATAGCCTATGCGGATGGTGCGCTCGTGCAGGAAGGGGACACCCTGTTCGTCATTGATCCCACGATGTACAAGGCCAAACGGCAGCAGGCCGAAGCCACGCTGGCGGCGCAGAAGGCGGTGCGGAACAGGGCTGCGGTCGAATACGCCCGCAACCAGAAGCTCTACGCGGAACGGGCGGCCTCACAGGCCACGGTGGTCAGCTGGCGCGAACAGTTGAGCAATGCCGAAGCGCAGGTCGCCGCCGCGCAAGCCGCCCTGACCCAAGCGGGCATCGAATTGGGGTATACGGTCATCAAGGGCCCCGTTCACCGGGCGCGTGTCGCGCCATAAAGTGGACGTCGGCAACGTCATCAGCCCGCAGACCGGAACGCTTGCCTCCATCGTTTCCCAGGATCCCGTCTATGCCAATTTTACGGCCCCGGCGGACAGCATTCTGCCGCTTCTGAACAGCTTCGACGATGCCCAATCCATCCCCTTGGAACTGGCCGTCGGCGATGGGCCTTATTCCATCAAGGGGAAGCTCGACTACATTTCCCCGCAAGTGGACGCCTCTTCCGGGACGCTCGCCCTGCGCGGCGTTTTCCCAATACGGACGGCAAGCTGCTTCCGGGCCTTTCGTACGGGTTCAGGTCCCCACGGAGCGTGAGAACGAAGTGATGGTGATCCCCCGGCAGGCCGTGCTGGAGAATCAGGGAAAGTCCTTTGTATACGTCATCGCACAGGACAGCCGGGCCCGCATGGTCCCCGTGGCGACCGGGCCCGCCGTGGGCAGTGGCCGTATTGCCGTCATCAGCGGGATTAGCCCGGAATCGTTGGTTATCTATGACGGCATGGCCCATATCCGGCAGGGCATGGCCGTCACCAACACCGCACAATGACGCCCCCGCCGCACGCTATCGGCACCTCCCCCGCAGTATGAGGAATGTCCTATGTTTACACGCCTGTTCGTCCAAATCCATTTTACCAACGTCATTGCCATCATTGCGGTCATTCTGGGCATCGTGTCGCTGACGCGCCTTCCCATAGCGCTGTATCCCGACATCACCCCGCCGACGATCGCCGTTTCCGCCAGCTATCCCGGCGCGGACGCGGAAACCGTGGCCAAGACCGTCGGCGCGCCCATAGAGTTGCAGGTCAACGGCGTGGAAAACATGATCTACATGTCCTCCACCAGCGCCGATGACGGCACCTATTCCCTCACCGTCACCTTCGCGCTGGGGACCGATGTCAATATTGCCATGGTATTGCTGCAAAACCTGGTCAACAACGCGCTCCCGCTTCTGCCGGAGGTCGTACAGCAGCAGGGGGTCACGGTCACCAAACACTCCCCCTCCATCCTGCAGGTCATAGCCCTCGATTCCCCCGGCGGCTCCTACGACAACCTTTTTCTGGCCAACTACGCGAACCTGCAAATCGAAAACGTCCTTTCCCGCGTGAAGGGGGTCGGGCAGGTGCAGGCTTTCGGGGCCGGGTTCTACGCCATGCGGATCTGGCTGGATCTCGACAAGCTCAACTACCTTGGCGTGAGCGTGGACGAGGTCAATCAGGCCATCAGCCAGCAAAACGTCCAGGTAGCCGCGGGCAACGTCGGCGGCAGGCCCAATTCCGACAAGCAGGCCATGCAGTTGACGGTGCTCATGCAGGGACAGTTGGACACGCCCACGGCATTCGGCGACATCATCGTCAAGACGCTGCCCGGCAACCAAATAATCCGGCTGCGCGACGTGGGCGAAATCGAAATGGGGGCGCAGTCCTACGGGGCACAGTCCCAGATCCGCGGGGACAACGCGGCGCTCATCGCCATCTACCAGCTGCCCGACGCAAACGCCCTTGAAACCGCCGCCAACATCCGCAGCGCCATGGAAAAACTGTCCAAGGATTTCCCGCCCGACATGCGCTGGACCATGCCGTTCGACACGTCGCACTTCGTTTCCATCGCCGTGACGCAAGTATATCTGACCTTTGTGAAGTCCATTGTGCTGGTCATGCTGGTCGTGCTGGTCTTCCTCCAGAACTTCCGGGCGGCGGTCGGCCCGGCGGTGGTCATTCCCGTGACCCTCATGGGGGCGTTCGTTTTCCTGAACATCGCCGGTTTTTCGGTGAACATGATATCGCTTTTCGCGCTCGTGCTGGCGATAGGGCTCATCGTGGACGACTCGATCATCGTTGTGGAAGCCACCATGTCCCATCTGGAGCGGGGGCTTACACCGCAGGAGGCCGCCCTCGCGGGCATGAGGGATCTGTTCCTCTCCATCGTGGCGGTGATGTTCGTCTTTGCCAGCGTATTCCTCCCGGCGGCCACGCTCCCCGGCATCACCGGGCAGCTGTACAGCCAGTTCGCGCTGGTCATAGGCGGCGCGGCACTCCTCAGCGCCGTTTTCGCCATCTCGCTCACGCCCACGGAATGTTCCCTGCTGCTCCGCCAGCAGAAAGCCGTGCGCCCGGCCTCGTTCGACGCCCCGCAAGGCGAACGGCCCGATTTTGCGGAAGACAAGGCCGACGTGGCGACGGGCAATGTCTTTTGCCGGATCTTCAACCGCGGGTACAACGCCCTGCACGGCTTTGCCATGCGCATTGTGGGGATCACCCTGCGTTCGCCCGCCATCGCCCTGCTGACGTACGGCGTCCTCGCCGCCTTTGCCGTCTGGGGGCTGATAACCCTGCCTCAGGGCTTCCTGCCCGAAGAGGATCAGGGGTATGTCCTTGTGAGCGCGCAGCTGCCCGACGCCGCGGCCAGCCCGCGCACTTCGGGATTGGCGGGCCGTATGGATGAGGTGTTCGCCAACACGCCCGGCGTGGAAACATGGGTCACCATCAGCGGTTTTTCCATGCTGGAAGGCGCGGCCCTGCCCAATGCGGTGACGGCCTTCGTGATCTTCGAAAGCTGGGCGAAACGCGGCACCAAACTGAACCAGTACGCCATCATGGACGAACTCTACCGGGGATTCGGAAAAATCCCCGAAGGCGAATTCATGGTCATCCCGCCACCGCCCATCATGGGCATCGGCAATGCCGGGGGCTTCGACATGATGATCGAAGACCGGGCCAGCCGCGGGCCTCAGGCGCTGGAGGCGGCGGTACGGGCCTACGAGGAGGCGGCGGCGAAAGATCCGCGCCTTGAGCATGTCATGTCCCTGTATTCCGCCTCGACGCCCAAGCTCTACCTGAACGTGAACCGCACGCAGGCCATGACGGAAGGCATTGCCCTGCCGCAGCTTTTCACGGCCATACAAACGGCGTTCGGAGGCCAGTACATCAATACCTTCAGCAAATACAACCAGAACTATCAGGTGCGCGTGCAGGCCGCCGAACGCTACCGCAGCACGGCGGACAACCTTTTGTCCCTACGCGTGCCCAACGGCAAGGGCGAGGAAGTACCGCTGGCGGGCTTCGCTTCCGTCCAGCAGGTCAGCGGGCCGAGCATCGTGACGCGCTACAACCTCTACTCTTCCGCATCCATGCAGGGCAGCGCCGCCCCCGGCGTCAGCACGAGCGCCGGCATGGAGGCTATGGAAGAAATCGCCGGGCGGGTACTGCCCCAAGGTTTCGGCTACGAGTGGACGGGGATGAGCTTTCAGGAAGAGAAAAGCCACGGGCAGGCCGCCATTGCCGTCGGTCTGGCGATCCTGCTGGTCTACCTGATCCTCGCCGCGCTGTATGCCAACTGGATATTGCCCCTCGGCGTGCTGCTGGTCATCCCGCTGGCGCTGTTCGGCACCGTGGCCGCCATCATGCTGCGCGGCATGGACAACAATATTTATGTACAGATCGGGATGCTGCTGCTCATCGCCATGTCCAGCAAAAACGCGCTGATTCTGGTCTTGTACGCGCGCCGTTACGGGGAGCAGGGGATGACCGCCATGCAGGCGGCGCACAAGGCCGCGAGCGTCAGGTTCCGGCCCATCCTCATGTCCTCGCTGGCCTATGCCGTGGGTGCCCTGCCCATGCTCTGGGCCACGGGAGCGGGCGCGATCAACCAGCAATATCTGGGGACGGCCGTTTTCGGCGGCATGGTGGCGACGGCGTTGCTCACCGTGCTGTACGCCCCGTTTTTCTATGCGGTGTTCATGGGCCTTTCCAACAAACTGGGCGGCAAACGGACGCCCGAACCGAAACAAGCCTGAAGCGGGGCCTCACCCAGAGGCTTCTCCTTGACCTGAGCCGCGTTTCCTTTGACCGCAAGGCCGCCAACGGAACCGCTTGAAGCATGGCGCTGAATGGGCCATCGGGAAGTGAACTTTTTTCCTTGTAAAGCAAATAGATACAGTTCAAAAAACCATATGGGAACCAAAGCCCCAAGCCTCCTCTCATAGGAAAAAGAAGAGGGAGCCATGCGAATACTTCTTTGTGGCCTCCCCTTCTCTCCATCACATTTCCGGAGCTTCCACGCTGACAAAGTTCCTACCATTCCGCTTTCCCTATCAGCCGGATGCCACAGCAAAGGTGAAGAAAATCAAAAGAGGGAAACCTCTCTCCAGAAAGGTTTCCCTCCATCAGGAACTCCGTACCGTTCCTTACCGGAAATTATTGCTTGGCGTCGTAGATGAACGCGATGATCGAACCGGGGTTCTTCATGCCGTTGACGGGTTTGCCGTCGTTGCCGAGAGCGTTGCCGCGCACGTCGGTAGCCACGTAAATGGTCTTCCCGTCGGGCGAAACGAGCGCCGAACGGTAGCGGTTGGGCGTATGGAAGTACTTGGCCACGTCGCCCTGCGCGGTCTTGCCGTCGGCATTGAGGGGTACACGATACAGCGCGCCGTTCTTGAGGCTGGTCACGAGAAGGGAGTTGCCCCAGCCGGGGATCGGCCGTTCGCCGGGTAGTAGGCGACGCTCGACGGCGCGATGGTCGGCCAGCACAGGTAGGCCATGTCGCCGCAACGCCCGTCGCGGAAGTTGTACGAATTCGGCACGGTATAGAACGTCTTGATGGGTTCGCGGAAATCCTCGGCCTTCCACTCGGTTTCCTTCTGCTGCGGAACGCTGGCGGGGATATCGGTCGGGAAGTAGCTCTTCGCCAACTTTTCGCAGTCAGGGGCCGCCGACCAGTTGCCGTATACGTAGCCCTGATCATCCTGGAACCCGGCGACGTGCGGCCAGCCGTAGTTGCCACCCGCCACGAGGAGATTGATCTCATCATCTGACGAAGGGCCGTGCTCGGCCTCAAAGAGCAGATCACCCACAAAGACAAGCCCCTGCGGGTTACGATGGCCGTAGGTGTACACGTGGCTCCTGACACCGTTGATGACCGGGTTGTCGTCCGGGATGCCGCCGTCGGGATTGAGGCGCAGCACCTTGCCCGCATAGGCGGAATGATTGCCCGCGTCGAGTTCGGCCTTGGTGGGGATACGCTGGGCGTCGATGGGCTTGCAGACGTTCGCGCCCTGATTGTGCCCCTGCTCCCCGATGGAATAATAGAGCTTGCCGTCGGGCCCGAAGCGCAGGCGCCGCCGTTGTGGTCATCCCCGGCGGGCATGTTGCTCAGGATTACTTTGGGATCGGCAATCTTCCGGGTCTGCGGATCATAGTGGAACCGGACGATGCGGGCGTGTTCCCTGCCGCCGTCCATATATGTATGCGCGACATAGACGTTGTTCTTGACTGCCGTTTTGCCGAGATCGGGATCAAGGGCAATGCCGAGCACGCCTTCATGCTGCGGCCCGACCTTCACGTCCGGAATGCTGCCGACGAGCTTTTCTCGCCTGTTTCGGGATCCACACTGGTGATGCGGCTCCCTTCGCGCTCGGAAACCCAAATATGATTGCCCGGCCCCCAGACCATATCCCACGGAGCGGAAAGGCCTTCGGCGATAACGACCCCTTCAAACGGTTCCGCCGTGGGCACCGCCTTTGCCTTTTGCGGCGTTGCGGCCCAAGAAGCCGGAGCGCTCAGAAGCAGCAGCGTCATCGCGCCTGCCATGACTCGGAAATGGTGCATCCTGTACCTCCTGATGTTTCTCTGTGTATCGGAACGCGAGGCTCTCCGCCGCGCGGTTTCCGGCATTGTCAAAAAGCGGGAAGGCGGATTCTCGTTCGGCAAAGGCGGGGGAAAAACGCCTCCCCCAAAAAACGGGCTCCTTTCAGGCTGGGTTTGCCTTTCAAGGCTGAAGCGCCCCATCCCGCGGGAACGCGTGAGGAGGGCTTTGGGCGAGGCGCGGGCAGCTGCTGGAACGGACGCCCGCAC
>ENA-OQHN01000632-OQHN01000632.1-human-gut-metagenome-genome-assembly--contig:-NODE-632-length-11673-cov-2.357613_pt1 | contig 11673 bp, 9 predicted proteins | sample MGYA00242564_ERZ504721 | MGnify/ENA primary metagenome ERZ504721 (study PRJEB26092, sample SAMD00036212) | human gut metagenome | host: Homo sapiens | study: EMG produced TPA metagenomics assembly of...
CTCAGCCGATTACCTGCCTTCCACCTAGAAAGGTTTTCTATAGATTAAACGATATGACATTATGTGATTTTTTCTTTTAACAAAGCATCGCATACGGTATCATGAGAAAAACCATAACCGCAGCAGACTGCCTACCGAGCAGCCTCTTTGACCGTTAAGAGAAAACACTTCACCGTGTTGCTTCATGATGTATAATGAGGCAATTCCCAAGCAGCGAAGGTTATTTCGGTACATATTGTACCATATCCGGCACACCGATCTCAGCACGGTTCTTTCCATCTCAAATAATATATTGATCTTCAAAAAGTTTTTTATGGAACAAGTATTGCTATCAAGGAAATAACTGTCATTGCGCAGTGGAACGCTTGTCCTGACGGACAAACTCGGCGGCACGGGTATCAACCTTTCGTGGCTACGTTTTCCTATAACAATAAGGAGCAGGGAAATGGAAAAAGGGGAATCAAGAATGAACGCGTTCAGAGACGTCTTGACCGCTGGTTTGATACGCCTTGGCGCATCAACATTGCACGTACCGTCGCCTACACGCGAGGCTACGCCATTGGCGAGGGAGAACCCTTTGTCATCCGCCGCGCGATGGCATTCAAGTACTGCTGCGAAAAACATGCCCGTCATCATCCGCCCGGAAGATTATCTGGTCGGCTACCGCGATGTTGATGTGAAGAGCGCGGGTTTGTTCCCCGAATGGAGCGGCCCGGAATTCTTCGACGACATCGAAGCCTGCAAGGCCCGCAAGTATGAGCACTTCGATCTGAGCCCAGAGGACGAAAAGACACTCATCGAAGAGGTCAAGCCTTATTGGGAATACAACAACTGGTCACGTACGATGATCCGTCAGATCATGAACTTCACCCCGATGTGATCAAGAACACCAACTTTGCCGATGCGACCTGCTTCCCTCCCATGCCCGCCAACATCTGCGGCCATGACCACCGCCGCGACACCGACACGGGGCACTTCAACTTCCCCTACATGCGTTACCTATACCTAGGCGCTGAAGGCGTGAAGAAGGAATGCGAGGAAAAGCTGGCCACCATCAACCCGTGCGATCCCAAGGCTGTGGAAGGCATCCCGTTCTGGCAGGCCGTCATCCTCGCCATGGACGGCGCCATCACGTACGCCAACCGATTCGCCGACGAAGCCATCCGTCAGGCCGCCGAATGCACGGATCCGATCCGCAAGAAGGAACTGCTTGAAATCGCGGACACCTGCCGTCAGGTCCCCGCGAAGCCCGCCCGCAGTATGCACGACGCCTTGCAAGCCTACGTCTTCTTCAAGACGCTGTGCCGTATCGAAAGCATGGATCATGCCAATGGCCCGAGCTGCATCGACCGCTGGTTGTGGCCTTTCTATGAAAAGGACATCAAGGAAGGGCGCATCACAAAGGACGAGGCCCTGTCACTGCTGGAAGAGCTCTGCATCTGGCTGGCTGAATCCGCACACTACTACACCTCGGGCGTGCTGGACTGGTACTCGGGCGCGGTTCCTTCCATCAGCTGACGGTCGGCGGCATCGGCGAAGACGGCTTCGATATGACCAACGATCTCAGTTACATGTGTCTGGACGCCTACATCAACACCAACCTCTTCCAACCCTCCGTTTCCGTGCGCGTGCACAGCCAGACCCCGCAGGCCCTGCTGGAAAAGGCCGCCGAGGTCGTGGCGCTGGGCGGCGGGCAGCCGTCCATCTGCAACGACGACGTCATCATCCCAGCCATCCTCGGCCTCCCGCGCGGCTACAACGACCCCGACATGACGCCCGAAATCGCCAGAAGCTACTGCCCGGTGGGTTGTGTGGAGCACGCGACCTCCTACCATTACGGTACGCCGATGCACAGCTATATCAACTATGGAGCCGTCATCGAGCTCGCCCTGAACAGAGGTGTAAGCCATCTCTACAAGCGGAAGATGATCGTCAACGATCCCGGCGACGCCCGCGAGTTCAAGAGTATGGACGACGTGCTGAAGGCTCTTGATATCGTCTTTAACGACATCATGGACGTTGACGAAGGGCTGGTCATGACGCAGGAACAGGTGGAAAAGGAATTCTACCCCTGCAGTTGGCAGTCCGCCTTTATGGAAGACTGCGTTGAGCGCGGCCTGCCCAAGGAACGCGGCGGCGCCCGATACAACTTCGGCGGCCCCGGCACCTGCGTGGGATTCGCCGATGCCGGAGACTCCCTCGCCGCCATCGAGAAGGTCATTTTCATCGACAAGAAGTATACGATGCGCCAACTGTGCGACGCCCTTGACGCCGATTTCGTCGGCTACGAGGATCTGCACAAGGCTCTGTGCGACGCTCCCAAGTTCGGCTCCGACGATGATTTTGCCGATAAGTGGTGCCGTTACGCGCACAACCTGTACAACACGTCCATCCTGAAGCGCCGCAACTCCCGCGGCGGCGTCCTACAGCCCGGCGGCGTGTCCATGTCCGTATTCGTGCCGCACGGCGCGGTCTGCGGGGCCCTGCCCTCCGGCCGCAAGGCGGGCAAGCCTCTGGCCAATGGCGTCGGAGCCGTCATCGGCGCCGAATCCAACGGCCTGCTCTCCAACTTCAACTCTATGGGCAAGATCAATTTCTACGGTAATTTCGATACGATCTGGAACGTCCGCATCGATGGTGGATCCTGCGACACGCCCGAAGGCCGCAAGGATTTCGCCGGGCTGGTCCGTACCTTCGTCGACAAGAAGATCGCCCAGATGCAGGTGAACTGCCTGTCCTCCGACGTCATGCGCAAGGCTCAGCAGGAACCTGAAAACTACCGTGACCTGATTGTCCGCGTGGTCGGCTACAGCGCCAACTTCGTGACCTTGCCGCCCACAGTGCAAGATCTCGTCCTGGAACGTGAAGAACACCCGCTCAACTCCTAATACCCTACCCCGCGTCGGTCCGGCTTTCCGGGCCGACGCGATCTTCTTAGAATCAAAGACCACGGAGAACATCCGTCTTTTCTTGTCACGCCTTTCCGCGCGCCGGGCATCGAACGAGAACCGGGCCGTCCGGGAAATACATAACATATCCTCAATTTCAGAGAGAGGTTGCCTATGGATGGCATGGTTCTCAAAATAGACAGATGCTCAAAGCACGATGGCCCCGGCATACGGACCGTCGTGTTTCTGAAAGGCTGTCCCCTGCGTTGCCGTTGGTGTTCGACCCCTGACTCGCAGAGCATGGAACCACACCTCATCCATACGGAAACCCTCTGCGCCCGGTGTGGCCGCTGCGTGGCGCACTGCCCTGAAAAAGCAGTGGATATGGGGGCCGGCGGCATTGCCGTCGACCATAGGCGCTGTACCCTCTGCGGCAAATGCGTCGAATTGTGCCTCAAGAACGCCATGAAGGTGACCGGAATCAGGATGAGCATTGATGAGGTGTACGACATCATCAACCGTTCGCGCGGTTTCTGGACCCGGATGCCCGGCGGGATGACCATCAGCGGAGGCGAGGTCCTTTTCCAGTTCGATTTTGCCAAGGCACTGCTGAAAAAATGTCATGATGCCGGAATCGATACAAACATAGAAACCAGCTGTTACGCGCCGACGGAAAAAATCCGCGAACTCCTGCCCTATCTCGACCATATCTGCTGTGATGTGAAACATATGGACGATAAGGTCCATAAACGGCTCACCGCCGTTCCCAACAAGTCCATTCTGGAAAACATCCGTATGCTCAGCCACGAGAAAGACCTGATCCTGCGGTATCCCGTCATCCCGACCTGCAACGATTCGGACGAGAACATCAACGCGACAGCCGATTTCGTGACCACGCTCGGGAAAACCTTCAACCGGATCGACTTGCTGCAATACCATGTGATGGGTGCCGTCACCTATCGCCGGCTCGGCCGCGAATACCAGCTTGAAGACATTCCAGCCGTACCCCGAGAGAGGATGATCGGCATCCGCGACCGGATGATCGCCCGTGGAGCAAAGGCCGTGCTGGCCTGATCCGCGACGCCACCGGAACGAAATCAGGCGGTGGATGCTACCGGCGGGATTATCCAGCATGGAGCAAAACGGCGGATAGTCTTATCCGACCCACAGAAAACGGGAACGATCCATAAAGAACCGTTCCCGTTGCCGTCTGTGCAACCAACACAGGGCGTTCACGTCCCGCCGTCACTGAGAAGGCGGATCAGAACTTTTTAAAGCGGCAGGGACTCCGCATAGATCTCAATGGTGTGCTTGACCTGAACAGGATCGTTGTTCCGGGCCAGCATGTCGGAAAGCTGCATCATGCAGGCCGGGCACCCCGTCGCCACAACTTCCGCACCACTGGCGATCACGTTGTCGCGCTTTCTCTGGCCCATCTTGAGAGACAGGTCGTAGTGGGTCAGCGTGAACGAACCGCCGCAACCACAGCAACGGTTGGCTTCGGCCATTTCCACAAGGTTATAGCCCGGATTCATACGGATGAGATCGCGGGGCTGCTTGCTCACGCCGAGGGACTTCTGGAGGTGGCAGGATTCGTGATACGTCACCTTCGTCTGCCCCTTGGCCTGCGTCTTGGGGCTGACGTGCAGCACGTCAACGAGCAGCGCATTGATGTCGATGGCCTTGGGCGCCAACGCGTTGATCGCGTCGCGATAGCGCGGCGGCAGGTTGTCGGAGAACTGCGCCCAGAACTCGCGGATGGCAACCGTACACGACGAACACGGCGTGACGATGTAGTCGTAGTTCTGGTCCTTCAGAATATCCACGTTGTGCATGACCATCTTTTCGAATCCCTGCCTATCGCCGGAAGCCAGCGCGGGCATACCGCAACAGGCGTAGTTGTCGGACAGGAAAACGCCGATCTCATGGTAGTCAAAGACCTTAAGGCAGGCTTCGGAGACGTTGGTGTAGATCTTGTCCCCAAGGCAGCCGGGGAAGAAAGCCACTTTGATGCGGCTTTTGCCCATGGGCGTATTCACGTTGCCGACCGTGCTGTGCAGAGGCTTTGCCGCCAGCTTGGGCATGTGGCGGTCGCCGAGCATGGGCTTCAACAGCGGTGCGCAAACCGTGTTTTGCGGCTTGGCCTCGTCCTTGAGGACGAGGTTCTGGAACGGCGCGCTCAAGCGCAGCAGCGTGCCGAACAGCCGCGGATTGGGGAGCAGCATCCGGAATGCGGCCTTCTTGATGGCCGAGAGCCCCAGATAGGTCGCCACGATGGCCCGTGCCTCAAGGAAAATGTCGGTCGTTTTCACGCCCGAGGGGCAGTTTGCCTGGCACGAGCCGCAGAGGAGGCACCGCGACAGCTTTTCGTTCACGGCCTCGGGGTCTTCGATGATACGATGGGCAAGGTTTTCGACAAGAGCGATCTTCCCGCGGGTGAGGTCGCCTTCGATACGCGTCGTCATATACATGGGACAAAACGCCTGACAGAACCCGCACTTCATGCAGGCCGCCAGTTTGTCGTCTAGAGCCATCAGGGCATTGGCAAGTTGGGTAAGCTCATCCATGGACCATTCCTTCCCGAATAAAAAGTCAAAACCTGTCGGCCGCAGAGCCGCCGTCCACCGTCACGGAACACCCTAGAGGGAAACGATCTTCGAAGCGTTGAGCAGCTTCTTCGGATCGAAAGCGGAGCGCATACGCCGCATGTACTCGAGGGTTCCCTTTGAGGTTTCCAGTTCAAGCCACTTCTTTTTGGAAGTGCCGATGCCGTGTTCGCCCGACAGCGTGCCCCCAAGCTCCAGCGCCACATTGAACAGATCGTCAACGGCCCGCTCCACTCGGGAGAATTCTTCCTTGTCGCGCTTGTCGCAGAGGATGGACGGGTGCAGATTGCCGTCCCCGGCGTGGCCGAAGGTACCGATGGTCACATGATGTCGCGCGGCGATCTTGTCGAGCGCCTCGAGCATGGCGGGAATCTTGGAACGCGGCACGGTCGCGTCTTCGAGCATCAGCGTAGGACGGCAGCGGGCCAGAGCGGGGATCGCCACGCGGCGGGCTTCCCAGATGCGCGTCTTTTCCGCGGCGTCCTTGGCGACCACAACTTCCAGCGCGCCGGAATCCTTGAGGACCTTTTCCACGCTCACGGCCTCGTCGGCGACCTGCGCCGGGTGCCCGTCCACTTCAATGAGCAGGATGGCCGCCGCGTCACGCGGCAGACCGATATTCACGTAATCCTCAACATAGTTGATGGTCGCGTTGTCCATGAATTCCAGCGTACAGGGGACAACATGCGCAGCGATGATCCCGGCGACGGCCTGCGAGGCGCGTTTCACTTCGGGGAAAATGGCCATCATGGCTTTGGAAGCCTTGGGCGGCGTCACCAGTTTGAGGACAGCCTTGCTGGTAAGTGCCAGCGTGCCTTCCGAGGCGACGAGCAGTTCGGTGAGGTTGTAGCCGTACTCGCACCCCCGGCCGCAAGCCCCGGTCTTCATGATTTCGCCGGTTTCGGTCAGGACTTCAAGGCCCATGACATATTTTTTCGTGGTGCCGTACTTCAGGCCGCGCAGCCCGCCGGAGTTCTCGGCGATGTTGCCGCCCATGGTGGAGACGGACATGGACCCGGGGTCGGGCGGATAAAACAGCCCTCGGGCCGCCACTGCAGCCGCAAGGTCACAGGTTATCACGCCGGGCTCAACCACCGCATACATCTCTTCCTCATTGATTTCGAGAATCCTGTCCAAGCTGTTGGTCAGGATAATGACAGCGTCGGTACTGTCGGGGATGGTCCCGCCGCTAAGGTTCGTCCCGGAACCGCGGATAGTGATGGGGATGCCTTCCTCATAGCATTTCTGGATCAGCGGCCCAAGCTGGTCCGTGCGTGTGGGACGGACGACAAGGCCCGGAACGACAGGAGGCAGGACTGCCGCGTCATACGCGTAGTTCTGGCGATCCGCCTCGCCCGTCAAGACATTCTCCCGGCCGATGATCTTCTCGATTTCCTTAATGAACGAAAGGCTTAGCATAAGTCTCTCCGCAGCATGAAACGTGGACACCCGATGGCGCGAACAAAGCCGAAAGGCACGCTTGCGTTCCGGCCTTCCCCCTGAGGCAACACGGAATAGTCAGTTCAGACAGCATAGATCAAGGCCCCGTGTTTTTTCATTCATTGAACGCTCAACCCTTTTTATTCATTGCATTACCGAGCGTAGCTTCTTACATGAAAAGGGCCGTTTTGCTCTTCATATTTTTGCGATTAGCAAAGAAATATTTCTTTTTTCTTTCAATAAACATAAATAACGCTTTTCACGGTTCGTTTCCCCTTTCCCTCGCATAATCTATTCAATATTTTTGATCTTTTTTTCACGTCTCCCCGCACGGGAGGCGGAAGGCATCCCGATACGCCGTGTCCATCCCCGCCCCGGCCTTCCGCCCGGCTCAAAAGCAATTCCCTTACGGTTTCCTCTGCGCTACGATGACAAAAAAGTTTTTCCCCATTCGCAAGGAGGCAGTCATGCTTGAACTGTTGAAACACCGCCGCAGCATCCGCACATTCACCGACGAACCCGTCTCTCAAGAAAACATCGACAACCTGCTCAAGGCCGCCCTGCTCGCTCCTTCGTCGATGGGCAAAAAAACCCGTCGAATGCATCGTCGTTCGGAACAAGGAAACCATAGCCCGCCTCAAAACCTACAAAAAGCACGGCACCACACCTCTCGGAACCGCCCCTCTCGCCATTGTCGTGATCGCCGACGGCCAGAAATCCGACGTATGGGTGGAGGACGCCTCCATCGTATCCATCCTCATCCAGCTTGAGGCGGAGAAACTCGGGCTCGGTTCCACATGGATCCAGCTTCGGAGGCGCGAAGGCGACAGCGGGCCTTCCGAAGAGGCTTTCCGGCAGGAGCTTGGCATCCCTGAGCAGTATGGCGTCCTCAGCGTCGTCGCCATCGGACACAAGAACGAGCAGAAGAAACCGTATACCGATGCGGATCTTGATTTCACCAAGGTCCACTACGAAACGTTCTGAGCACACTGCTCGTGAGGAATCCGTGCCCCGCCCCAGCGAGTCGTTCCCTTGCCTGAGAGGCGTGGGTCCGGCTGTCCCGCAAGAGCCTTGAATCCGCTTGCGTGCTATAAAAAGCTTCCCATGACGAATCCATAAAAAAATGGAGGCGCCTTCCACGGAAGGCACCTCCTACGGTTTTGTTGCGTCAGCGGTTAGTTGGCGCCGAACCACTTCTCGAGGATCTGCTTTTCGATGCCCTTTTCCTGAACGGCCTTGATGCCGGCGTTCATGCTTCTGGGCCAGTTCCTTATCGTTCTTGCGGAGCGCGAACCGTAGAATTCCGGATCGCCGGTTACGAGGCCGATATGGAACTTGTCGCGGTATTCGTCCTTGGTGTTGGCGTAGTACTTGGCGACCGGGTCATCACACATCACGGCGTCAAGGTTGCCCTTGGCGAGGTCTTCAAAGGCGAGCCCCACTTCGTCGTAGGTCTTCACAACCATCTTGACCTTGGAAGCGGGGATGGTCTGAACCATGGCCGTCGTGCCGATCTGGCCGCCGACCCGCTTTCCGGCGAGCTCTTCGAGATCCTTGATTTCCTTGCCGAGCGGCAGGACCACGGCCTGATGCAGTTCATAGTAGGGATCGGTGAACAGCATGGCCTTCTTGCGCTTGTCGGTGATGCTCACGGACGCGGCGATCACGTCCACCTGATTCGAGGCCAGCGCCGCGAAGATGCCGTCCCATGCGATGTTCTTGACCTGCACGTCAAAGCCGGCTTCCTTGCCCACGGCTTTGATGTAGTCAATGGAGAATCCTACGATTTCCTTGTCCTTATTCAGCATTTCGTTCGGCGGGAACGTGGGATCGGACGCCACGACAAGAGGCTTTTCGGCGAAAGCGACCGAGGCGCACAGCAACAGGGACAGCAGGGAGACAGTCAAAGTACGGAACATGTTTATCCTCCAAAGTGTTACCATTACAGTCCGGCAACGCCGGAATACCGGCGGAACGGGACCGTCCTTTACAACGGATGACCCGATTTAGCATGTTTCAGGGAAAGATGTAACCCGTACAATCCACCGCCCCCTCTTATCCCGGCGTTCTTCACGAAATTTTCCCATAAACAGGCTTTTTTGCACTGAGTCCGTTCCCCACCGAGCCCTTGCCCGCCCCGGGAAACGAAATGTCCCGGATTCCACCCCCCTCCGGTTGCAAGTCAGGGACCGTTCATCTATGTTTTCAAGCCGGTTCGCATTTCTTTCCCAAGGATAAACTGATGGGGCATACGATTTATCTCGTCGGCGCGCGCGCCGCAGGCAAAACGACTTTTGGCGGCGCTTTGGCGCGGCAACTCGGCTGCAACTATGTGGATACCGACATCCATTTGCGTGAAACCACAGGTGAAACCGTAGCTGACATCGTAGCCCGCGAAGGCTGGGACGGTTTCCGCAAACGCGAGAGCGCCGTCCTCCGGGCGGTTACCGCCCCCGGCACCGTCATCGCCACCGGGGGCGGCATGGTGCTTGCGGAGGAAAACCGCCGCTTCATGCGCGAAAACGGCATCGTGCTCTATCTTTCCGCCCCGGCCGAGGTCCTTGCATCCCGCCTGCAAGCCAATCCCAACGCCGTGCAACGCCCCACACTTACCGGGAAATCCATTGCGGAAGAGGTGGCCGAAGTGCTCGCCGCCCGCGAACCTCTCTATCGTGAAACCGCCACGCACATCCTCAATGCCGCCGCCACGCCCAAAGAACTCCTGGCCGAGGCTCTGGCAATCCTGAAGCCATAAGTTTTTTTGCCCATACAGTCTTCGGAAGACGTCGTTACTTCACCCAAAACGCTCGAAACCGGAAAAAGGAAGATTCCCCTCCTGCATACAAAAGTCCCCCGGAAAACTTCCGAGGGACTTTTCCCATTCCGTGGGAAGGGCTCTTTTGGTCACCATGATATGGAAACGCTCCAAACGGCGCTCCGCTTGACGACGCGGACCCCAAAAACGCGGAGTAAAAAGGTGCCCTCATAGGCCACCCTTCTCCTGTCGGCTATTCGCTTTTTTTTCTTGTGCGAAGAACGCAGGCGGACACGGATGGGCGCGTGCTCGATGCGGAAAATCTTGCGAAGGGAACGATCGAGATAGCGGGCATAGGTCTCGGACACTCGATCGGCGTCACTGACGAAGAACACAAAGGTCGGCGGGGCCACTTCCGCCTGCGTGAGATAGAAAAACTTCGGACGCGAGCGCTTGACCACAGGCGGCTGGTGTTTCGTAAGCACTTCTTCCATCGCCCGGTTGAGCGCGCCGGTCCCGATGCGGGTGTTGCACTCTTCGCGGATCTGCGCGGCGAGCGGGACGATGCGCCCAAGGCCCACCTGCTTCATGGCCGAGACCATCAGCACCGGCACGTGCGGGCAGAACTGGAGCACTTCCTTAAAGCTCTTTTCCAGCGCGGCCTGTTCCTTGCGGCCCACAAGGTCAATCTTGTTCACCAGAATCATGAAGGGCGTCTTGCGCTCGTCCAAAAGATCGATAAGCCGTTTGTCCTGCGCGGTCACGCCCTCGAGCGCATCGATGACATACAGCGTCACGTCGGCCTTGGTCGTGGTCTTGAGCGAGGAGTTGACGGAAAAACGCTCCACGGTATCCGTAATGCGCGTGCGGCGGCGCACGCCCGCCGTGTCCACAAACTCGCAGGCCCGCCCGTCGCTCACGAAGGGAATGTCCACGCTGTCGCGCGTCGTCCCGGCCACATCGCTGACGATCATGCGATCTTCGCCGATCATGGCGTTTACCAGCGAGGATTTGCCCGCGTTGGGACGCCCGAGCATGGCGAGGCGCAGCACGTTTTCCGGCTTCGCTTCGGCATCGGGGTCTTCAACAGGCAACAAGTCCACCATTTCCTCTTCGAGCGCCCGGATGTTGTGCCCGTGCTCGGCGGAAAGGGCCAGCATGGGGAAGCCAAGGGCGTGGAATTCGGCCAGCATGGTGTCTTCGTGCTCCATGCCGTCCACCTTGTTGACCACCAGCAGGGTCGGCTTCCCGGCCCGGCGCACGAACGAGGCAAGGTGCTCGTCGAACGGCATCAGCCCGTCGCGCCCGTCCACCACGAGGCAGAACACCGAAGCCTCGTCCATGGCGGCCTGCGTCTGCTGGAGGATTTCCGCCTCGAACCCGCGCAGCCCTTCAGGGGCCGTCGGCTACGGAATGGTGGCTGTCGAGCGTCACGCCCCCGGTGTCGATCAGGGTGAAGGAACGCCCGCTCCGAGAACGCACCACGCCTTCCATACGGTCGCGGGTGACGCCCGGACGGTCATGGGTGATGGCCCGGTTACTGCGAATAAGCCGATTAAACAGCGTGGACTTGCCCACGTTGGGACGGCCAAGCAAAGCGATTTTGGGGAGCATGCGACTTCCTCATCAAAAGATATCGGGTGGCGCCGCAACGGCGGGCAAGAACAACTTCGGGGACGGAGCCGTCCCCAAACACAAAAGTATTGGGAGGGGGGGGACGGGGGAGGGGAAGCCTCTCTTCAGAAAGGTCCTCCTCCCCCGCTCACTGCAAGGCAACTATTTCGTCGGCTCAATGAGTTCCTGACCGCCCATGTAGGGCACGAGGACCTTGGGGACCACGATGGAGCCGTCCTCTGCTGATAATTTTCCATGATGGCCACCAGAGAGCGGCCGGTGGGCAGGCCGGAACCGTTCAGCGTATGCACCCACTCCGGCTTGCCGCCTTGGGACGGAACCGGATGTTCGCGCGGCGGGCCTGGAATCG
>ENA-OQHN01000633-OQHN01000633.1-human-gut-metagenome-genome-assembly--contig:-NODE-633-length-11670-cov-4.806290_pt1 | contig 11670 bp, 11 predicted proteins | sample MGYA00242564_ERZ504721 | MGnify/ENA primary metagenome ERZ504721 (study PRJEB26092, sample SAMD00036212) | human gut metagenome | host: Homo sapiens | study: EMG produced TPA metagenomics assembly of...
TGCGCAAATGCGCGAGGGCGGCGTCCAATGTGGCGACATCTATCTTCGGACCTGCACCTTTGCTGGCCGGGACCGAACGACGGCGCTGGCGCCGGTGGGGGCCGGTCAGCGGGTTGGTCACGTCGCAGGCGGCGGTGATGGCGACGTTCTTGAGAGCCGGGTCCATCGTGCTGATATCGATGGTGGTCAGATTGGCGAGGGCCGCTCCCCCGTGTGCCAAGTCGTTACCGTTCTTGTCCAGAAGACGAACGCCGAGGGCCTGCAGAAGTCCGGCACCGGCGTCGTTGGTGGCGCTGCCGCCGAGCCCGACGATGATGCGCTTGGCTCCGGAACGGACGGCGGCGAGCATGAGTTCGCCGGTGCCGTAGGAGGAGGCGATCAACGGGTTGCGTTCTTTGGCTTCAAGCAGTGCCAGTCCGCTGGCTTCGGCTGTCTCGACCACGGCGGTCGTGCCGTCGGCGAGCAGACCGAAGTGGCCTTCGACAGGCCGGCCGAGCGGGTCGTGGACCGGCACGGCGCGCATCGATCCGCCGGTGGCGTCGACAAGCGCGCGTGCGGTGCCTTCACCGCCGTCGGCCATGGGAAGGCAACGGACCTCGGCATCGTGGTCGGCATTCTCAATCCCCTGAGCCATCGCCCGGGCCGCCTCCATGGCGGTCAGGCTCTCTTTGAAGGAGTCAGGGGCGCATAAGTATCGCGTCATGCTTCGAGCATACCGCACGACACGACGAAACGGTAAACGTTTTCCGTAATTCGCGTGATTAATTTTTTTGTTCAGAATTCAGGCTTTCCAATCCACAATGCTACTATTGCAAGCAAAAATGCGATATCGTTGCGGTAAACGTTTAGACACGTTTTCCGTTTCAGGGAAGAAAAGGATCGATTCGATCGTGGCTGTACAGAACGATAAGGCGCAATCGCCAGCGACATTGATGGATGTCGCCAAAGAAGCCCAAGTCTCCATCGCCACCGCATCCCGCGTGCTCAACGGCAGCACCCGCAAGGTACGCAACCAATCGTATGTCAAGGTGATGGAAGCAGCCACCAAGCTCAACTATCGCCCCAACGCCTATGCTCAGGCAGTGGCCAAAGGCACCGCACCGAACATCGTGCTGCTGGTCTCCGATATCTCCGATCCCTACTTCGCATCCGTATCGCAAGGCGTGGTCAAGGCGGCGGCCGAACGCGGCATTTCCGTGACCATCGGCGTGGCAGCCACCCCGCACGAAGAGTTGGAGGCGGTGCGTAAGTCCGTATCCACCAGGCCGCGCGGCATCATCATCTCCGAAAGTGAATACACCGACGCGCCGGAACGCCAGGCGTTGCAGACGGAACTCACCCAGTACGAAGCATCCGGCGGACGTGCCGTGTTCGTGCTCAACCGCAACCTGCCCTTCCCGGCCGTGGACGTGGCGAACGATGTCGGCGCGCGCGCCATCGCAAAGCTGATCGTCGATTCCGGGTATACGCGCCCTGCGATTCTCAAGGGCGATGACGCACATCGCTCCTCCAAAGAACGACTGGCCGGCGTGATGGAAGTGTTGGACGAGGCAGGCATCACCGTGGATCCGAAAGCCGTGGCGAATGGTAAGTTCAGCCGTACCGACGGCTATGCGGCCGTCATGCAAATGGCCCGATCCGGACTGCTGAAGCCGGGCGAAGGCGCACTGTACGACGGCAAAGGCATCGATTCAATCATCGCGCTCAACGACGTGATGGCCATCGGTGCGATGACCGCGTTGCGCGCCAACGGCATCGAGCCGGGTCGGGAAATCGGCGTCACCGGTTTCGGCGACATCCCCTACTCCGCCGACGTGTTTCCGCCACTGACCACCGTGCATCTGCCGCTGGCCGAAATGGGCCAGGCCGCCGTGGACAGCATCCTGTCCAACCGCGATGACGGGGAGGCCACCGGCGGCACTGCCAACCGCCTGATCTACGTGCAAAGCGCCCCGGACGTAGTCCTACGCGGTTCCCTCCCCCGCCGGTAAAACAAAAATAGCTCCCTCTGACGGTGTAACCACAACTAGCGAACAGGTAATGGCGACTGCCGCGCACCATACCACCGACTCATACACCGACGAAATCGAAGAACTGTTCGATTACCGAGTCATTGAGCAACCGGCCACGACGAGTGGGCACCACTCGATGATTATCGGATACGGTAATCAGGCCTTCGCTGACCATTGGGGCGAGTTGGTCAAGGGAAACATTACGGAGAGTCTGGGGCGTGCTGCTCATACCCGCATCGTTGATGGCGCGGTTGATGCGGTCGAGGTCAAGGCCCTCGTGCAGGCGCAGCCCGAGCATGATGAGCTCTTCGAGGTTTTCCTCGGGAGTGATCGTCTCGCTATCGGCCCACGGCACACGGTTCTCGTTGATGGCCGTGCCCCACAAACGCGGGTGCGCGATGTCCCAGCTGCGCAGACCGTGTGAGACAGAAACCACCCCCAGTCCGGCATCCGCCGGACAACCCCCGCCAGCGGGGGCATGAATTTCTTGGGAGTTGTTCCCATGCGCGTTGATCATACCTAGTTCGGCGTTGGCCTGTCCATCAGCTGAGGCAGAGGCACTGGCTTCGGACTTGCTCCCGCCAGCGGGGGCTGTCAGCGAAGCCGACTGGGGGTGGTCAGCCTCGGTCACCGCGTTGTAGTGGGAGTGGGCACCTGGCCCTAGACCGGCCCAATCAACGTTGCGCCAGTAGCCGAGGTTGTGCTGGCTTTCGTATCCGGGGCGAGCCCAGTTGGAGACCTCATACCATTCGAGGCCGGCGGCGGCGAACAGGTCGTCAGCGATCTCGTATTTAGCGGCCTCGTCATCGTCATTGGGCTTGGGCAGAGTGCCGGCCGCGATTTGACGGCCCATTTTCGTGGTGGGTTCCACGGTCAATGCGTAGGCGGAGATGTGGTTTACGCCAAGATCGATGGCGGTCGTGACCGAGGTGCGCCAATCGTCAAGGCTCTCCCCCCGGAGCGCCGTAAATCAGATCCACGCTGGAGCGCAGCCCAGCCTTGTTCGCCGCATTGACGCCTACGGCCACGTTGGCCGGCGTATGCGTGCGGTCGAGGGTTTTGAGCACGTGCGGCACGGCAGATTGCATGCCGAAGGAAACACGGGTGAAGCCGCCGGCAGCGAGCTCATTGATGTAATACTCGTTGACCGTGTCCGGATTGGCTTCGGTAGTGATTTCCGCGTCGGGCGCGATGCTCCAGATCTTGCGGACGGCATCGAGCATGGCGACCAGATCGCGGGCGGCGAGAATTGTGGGGGTGCCGCCGCCGAAGAACACGGTGGAGACCGGCGGCTCCTCGATGCCGTGGTCGAGCTGCCACTGCTTGGTCAATTTCATTTCCCGAATGACCATATTGGCATAGTTGCCGCGCGAGGCCCCCGCACCAAGATCCGTAGCCGTGTAGGTGTTGAAGTCGCAGTAACCGCAGCGCCGCAAGCAGAACGGGACGTGGATGTATACCTCGAACACTAGCCCTCGGTCTTTTGGGCGGCACGGATCTTGTCTTTGGTGTCGCGGTCGTTGGAGTCCTCGCCGGTGGACAGGGCTGCGATGAACGCCTCCTGCGGCACCTCCACATGGCCGAGCATCTTCATGCGCTTCTTGCCAGCCTTCTGCTTTTCGAGCAACTTGCGCTTACGGGTGATGTCGCCGCCGTAGCACTTGGCGAGCACGTCCTTGCGTAACGCACGAATGTTCTCGCGGGCGATGATGCGCGAACCAATCGCAGCCTGAATCGGAATCTCAAACTGTTGGCGAGGAATCAGACTACGCAGTTTCTTGGTCATCATCACACCGTACGAATACGCCTTATCACGGTGAACGATGGCACTGAACGCATCGACCTTCTCGCCCTGAATAAGGATGTCCACCTTGACCAAATCGGCGGACTGCTCGCCATCCTCATGGTAATCAAGGGAAGCGTAGCCCTTGGTGCGGGACTTGAGCTGGTCGAAGAAGTCGAACACGATTTCCGCCAACGGAATGCGGTAGTGCATCTCGACACGATCGGTGGAGATGTACTCCATCGTGCCCATAATGCCACGGTGGTCCTGGCACAGATCCATCACCGCACCGATGAATTCCTTGGGCGTGATGATGTCGGCGGCAACCATCGGCTCGACGATCTTCTTGATTTTGCCGTCCGGGAATTCGCTCGGGTTGGTCACATGATGCTGGCTGCCGTCCTCGGCGGTCACGTCGTAGGTGACGTTCGGGGCGGTCTGGATCAGGTCGAGTCCGAACTCGCGGGAGAGTCGCTCGTTGACGATCTCCATGTGCAGCAGACCCAGGAAGCCGCAGCGGAAGCCGAAGCCTAGGGCCACGGAGGTTTCCGGCGTGTAGATCAGGGCGGCGTCGTTGAGCTTGAGCTTGTCGAGCGCATCACGCAGTTCGGGGAACTGGGCGTTGTCGATCGGGAACAAACCGGCGTAGACCATCGGCTTCGGGTCGCGGTAGCCAGGCAACGGCTCGGCAGCCGGGCGGACGGCCGAAGTCAGGGTGTCGCCCACCTTGGACTGACTCACATCTTTCGCACCGGTGATGATGTAGCCGACCTCGCCGGCACCGAGCGCCTTGGTGCGGGTCATATCGGGGCTGATCACGCCGATTTCGATGGGATCGTGGGTCATGCCAATGCCCATCATGTGGACCTTTTCGCGGTCGTGCAGTTCGCCGTCCTCCATACGGATGTAGGTGACGATGCCGCGGTAGGAGTCGTAGACGGAATCGAAGATCAGCGCGCGGGCGGGGGCATCGGGGTCGCCGTGCGGGGCGGGCACGTCCATGACGATCTGGTCGAGCAGGTCGGCCACGCCTTCGCCGGTTTTGCCGGAGACGCGCAGCACGTCGCTCGGCTCGCAGCCGATCAGACCTGCGATCTCCTCGGCATGCTTGTCCGGTTCTGCGGACGGCAGGTCGATTTTGTTGAGCACGGGGATGATGGCCAGATCATGGTCGATGGCCATATACAGATTGGACAGGGTCTGCGCCTCGATGCCCTGGGTGGCGTCGACGAGCAGCACCGCGCCTTCGCAGGCGGCCAGTGCGCGGGACACCTCATAGGTGAAGTCCACGTGGCCGGGGGTGTCGATCATACCGAGCGTGTATTCGGTGCCGTCAAAGGTCCACGGCACGCGCACGGCCTGGGATTTGATGGTGATGCCACGCTCCTGCTCGATATCCATACGGTCGAGGAAGCGATCGCGCATCTCTCGCTCTGGCACAATGCCGCTCAACTGCAGGATGCGGTCGGCCACGGTCGACTTGCCGTGGTCGATGTGTGCGATGATACAGAAGTTGCGAATCACCGACTGATCCGTGGAACCCGGCTGATTGTGTTGGACGACCAACGCATTCCTCCTCTTGGCATATACTCAAACTTCACCTAGTGTAGCCGAGGGACTGTATTCGGCGTGGCATTGCGCGGGTTTTTCCGGGGCTCATGCTATCCTCTAACTTTTGTATGTCCTTATAACACACATCGTTTGGAGTAAACGTGGCAAACATTAAGTCGCAGAAGAAGCGCGTGCTCACCAATGAGAAGGCGCACCTTCGCAACGTGGCTGTGAAGTCCGGCCTGAAGACCGCCATCCGCGCCACCCGCGAAGCCATCGCCGCCGGTGACAAGGCTGCCGCCGAGGCCGCCTACAAGGTTGCCGCCCAGAAGCTCGACAAGGCTGCTGGCGCTGGCGTGATCCACAAGAACCAGGCCGCCAACCGCAAGTCCGGCCTCGCTGTTGCGATCAACGCTCTGTGAGCATAAGCCTCTTAAGGTTTTAGAAAGTCCCGCAAGTCATCTGGCTTGCGGGACTTTTTGTATCTCCGTTCAAAGAGGTACATTGGCGGTCTTGCGAAATGACATCTCCGTTCAGAGAGGTACCGAATACGGGAAAAACCAACTATAAACGCCATCATTGCAACACTTATACTCAGCGTTTCGTGCTTCAGGTACCTCTTTGAAAGCAGTTAGCATTCTGCAGAAGGCCAGATGTACCTCTTTGAAGACAGTTAGCCCTGAGGCGGCCTTGAACCATCCTGAGGCTTGTCTTCTTCGTCCTTGGTGGTATCGCCGGGATCGACGGTATCGGCGTGCGGATGGATGACCGGGCGCTTGAGATATCGGCTTTCGCTGGGCAGGTAGACGCGATGACGTTCGACGGCTCCGGGCAGAGTGACGTTGAAGCCTACCGAGAGCAGTCGCAGCGCCACCACGATGATGACGATCAGCACGTCGAGCAGCATTTCCGAGCGCATGTCGAACCAGCCGTAGCTTACGCCGCGCCATACCAGCACGGTCAGGATGCAGCCGATGAACGAAGGCACAGCATAGAGGTGTTTGTCTCGAATAATCATTGGCACGTCGCCAATGAAGATGTCACGAATGAGGCCGCCGGCCAGTGCTGTGAACATGCCAAGGAATACGGCTGTCATGCCTGAGGAACCGTAGGCCAGAGCTTTTGCGGTGCCGCTGACTGCGAATAGTCCGAGGCCCAGAGCATCGATGACAGTCATCGTCCATTTGAGTTTGGTGATCTCCGGATGGGCCACCACCACGATAATGCCGGAAAACAGCGTGGTGAGCACATAGCCTTTGTCGGTGATGCCGACCGGCGGCAGGGCACCGAGCATCACGTCGCGCACAAGACCGCCGCCGAGTGCGGTAAGCCATCCGCACAGCATGATGGTGAAGATGTCGTAGCCCTTGCGAATGGCGGCAAGTCCGCCCGATAATCCCCAACACAGGATTGCTAAATACTCGATGACCACAAAAACGATGTTGTTCTCCAACGCCACCTGCATGAGCCACTCCCCTCTGGTACCGCTTCGGTTCGTCTCAGTCCGTCTTCGTTCTGTTCCCGTTCATCCTTATTCGGCGCTACAGCCCGTCGTACCCGAGCCTACAACAGGCCTTGCCTGAGTAGTATGGCCGGGGAGGAAGGGGCCACTAAGACGTGAATAGGATGGCAATGACGCCAGCTTGCCGGTAGTCGTTGGCAACTCAGCACCTCTAAGTTTTACGATCCGTGATCAAAAAACATGTATGGACTTAATCGTTGTTGATTTCTGATTCAATCAAGGCGACTTTTTCTTCGACATCACGCAAGCGATTGCGCAGTGCGGACTCGATATCGATGCCGTCAACGCGGGCCTTGCGCACGACGGCGAGGATTTCATCGGCGTAGGCATCGGCCTTCTCCCGTTCAGCGGAATTGTCGCCGCTTGATTCGGATTGGTTCGCCGCTTGAGGATGTACATCATCTCGCTGAGCATCAGCCGCAGCCGACTCATCAAACGCCGCGAACAATCTATCAGCATTCGGCGATTTGGAGATACGAGAAACGACTTTGGCCGCGCGAGGCAACGCACCTTGAACGCGGGAAATGCCCTCAAGCACGGATTTACGATGCTTTTCCTGCTGTTTCATCTTTTCCCATAGAGCCAGCACAGCTTCCGGGGATTCGGGTTGGGCAGCTTCTCCCCCGTTGTTACTGTCAGCATCAAAAGCATCAGAAGAATCAGAGGAATTGCCGGCATCATCAGCCGCAAACACATGCGGATGCCGAGTGATGAGCTTGTTCACCAACCGATCGGCGACCTCATCAATACCGAACGGGTCCTCAGTATCCGATTCGCAGACCCGCGCCTGAAACACGGATTGCAGCAACACATCACCCAGTTCCTCGCGCATGTTGTCACGGTCGTGAGTCTCCACCGCGTCGACGTATTCGTAGGTTTCCTCGAGCAGATTCTTGAGCAGCGACTTGTTCGTCTGCTTGCCGTCCCACGGGCAGCCGCCCGGCGAATACAGCACATCCACCACGGCCTTGACCCGGTCCAGCGCCGTCGCTGCCTCAGCCACCGGCTTCAATTTCGAGCAGTGTTCGAAGCCTGACGGCAAACGGTAGGCTGAAGCATGGTATTCCGTCATGTCACTCATCTTGCTCATAGGTTTGCTCCTGTTCTCATCTGGATGAACCATAACCACCCCCCGCAACGTGCAGAAGACCTAGATCATATTATTTGTTGCGGAATGTTGCTAAATCCATCTGTATCTCTCTAGCCAAGAACATTTCCAATACGCCAAGACCCCTTGGAATTGTTGCTGTTCCAAGGGGTCTTAGTCAGAAACAAAAGGTGCTAGTTCAGCACACCTTCCACATCCAGTTGTGCGGGTCCTCGACTTCGCCGAGCTGGATGCCGAGCAGCTCGTCGCGCAGTTCGCAGGTGAGCTTGCCGGAGCCGCCGTCGGCGACGGTGACATCGAACTTCTCGGACTTGAAGCGACCGATCGGGGTGATGATGGCGGCGGTACCGCAGGCGAACACCTCGGTGACTTCGCCGGACTTGATGTCCTCGAGCAGCTGGTCGAGGGCAATCATGGTCTCGACTACGTCGTGGCCCTTGTCCTGCAGCAGCTGAATCAGGGAGCGACGGGTCACACCCGGCAGAATGTTACCGGTCAGGGACGGGGTCTCCACGTGGCCATCCTTGTGCACGGCCATCATGTTCATGCCACCGAGCTCTTCGAGGTAGGTCTTGGTGGCGGCGTCCACGAAGCACACCTGCTCGCAGCCATTCTCAACACCCTTGTACTCGCCGAGCAGGGAGCGGCGTAGTTGCCGCCGCACTTGGCGAAACCAGTGCCGCCAGGGCCGGTGCGGAACCACTTGTCTTCAACCCAGATGCTGACCGGCTTCACGCCGCCCGGGAAGTACGGTCCGGACGGGGAGGCGATCACGCAGTAGTCGACTTCCTGCGGGGCGCGCACGCCGAGGAACGGCTCGGAAGCGAACATGAACGGACGCATGTACAGCGTGTACTCGCGGCGGGACGGCACCCAGTTGGCGTCGCGCTTGACCAGCGCGGCCACGGAACCGAGGAAGTCGTCAATCGGCAGCTCAGGCAGGTACAGACGCTTGGCGGAGTTCTGGAAACGCTCGGCGTTCGTATCCGGGCGGAACAGCCAGGTGGAGCCGTCGGCATGACGGTAAGCCTTGAGGCCCTCGAAGCACTCCTGTGCGTAGTGCAGCACGGAAGCACCCGGATCCATCTTGAGCGGTGCGTACGGTTCGACGCGGCGGTCGGACCAACCTTCGCCCTTGGTCCAGGTCATGTGGGTCATGTTGTCGGAGAACACCTGGCCGAAAGCCGGCTTGTCGATGAGGGACTGGCGCTTCTCATCGGATGCGGGGTTGTCGTTCGGCAGTACGGTGAACGGTTCGGCGAGCTTGTCGAGCGCTGCCGGATCGTGGTGCGTGTTTTCAGTCATTACTAGCTACTTCTTCTTGACTTTGGCGGCCCGAAAGCCACCATATGGGGTGTGTGCTGTGCGCTTGTGGCGCGAGCTCTGTTGCATACTTTTGCACACCCATGTGTTACTCGTGTGGCAGAGTTCACATGGTGAAAAAACGAAGAAGCCCGCACCGTTCTCAACGGCTGCGGGCTTCCACGTTTCAGTTATGTTCTGAATTGTTCGCTATCGAAGCGATCGACTCACTTGGCGTCGGCAGCCGGAGCAGCAGCGTCGGCAGCCGGAGCAGCAGCTTCCGGAGCGGCGGTGGACTCAGAAGCATCTTCCGGCACCTCAACGGTGACGACGGACTCTTCCGGGGCCTCAACGTCGAGCTCAACGCCTTCAGGCAGAACAACGTCCTTAGCGAACACCTTGGTGCCGTCGGTTAGGCCCTCGACGCTCACAACGATCTTCTCAGGCAGGTTGGCGACGTCAGCGCGAACCTTGAGCTCCTGAATGTCGACGAATGCCACAGCAGCGCCCTTCGGGGTGCCTTCAACGAAGACCGGCACCTCGACGTCGATCTTCTCACCGGCCTTGACCTCAAGGAAGTCAACGTGCTCGATGATGCGCTTGACCGGGTTCTTCTGCACGTCCTTGACGACGGCCATCTTGGTGTTGCCGTCGAAGGCGATGGTGAACAGGGCGTTGGTGTGACGCAGGGCCAGGGTGGTCTCGCGCATCGGCAAGGTCACGAAGGCGGGCTCTTCGCCGCCGGCGTAGATGGTGGCCGGAATCTTGTTGGCAACGCGCAGACGACGAGCAACGCCCTTGCCGAACTCGGAACGGGCCTCGCCCTCAAGCTTAATGGTGGTAGCCATAATGGATACTCCTTGTAGTTTCGTTTCGTACTGTCTCGCTCAGACGCCACGACGCGCCGAAAGACACCCTACAAGGAGTGAAATACGCCGAGTCGATAACGGAAGCTGTGTCATGTGTCAGCACGCACACTTCCCTCGCCAAAGCAACAATTGTCAAGTATACGCCAACTCCGGACTTTGGCGCGGTGATGCTTCGATGACACTGCATCCCGGCCGTCCCAGCCACGTCATCGTACGGTTTCCGCGAAATAATCCCTAACTTTGTGAAGAACGTACGCTTACCCGTTCTCATCGTACGGTTTTCACGAAATCGTCCGCCATTTCGTGAAAATCGTACGCTCAGCGACACTCAGTGTACGGTCTTTCACGAAGTTGGGGATGATTTCGAAAATAACGTACGATGGTGAGTACCGTATCGGGAGGTTGATATGACTCGTTCGGACGACGTCATCAATGAGGATGGCCATGACGTCATCGCCGCACACACTCGCGTTGTCAGGGGTATGGCTGCGGCACTTGCCGCGATAGCCGCCACAGGAGCCGGCGTCACAGCCGCGGCCGCCAACGTCATGTTCACGTTCGCGCTGGACACCAAGGCCAAACGTTCGATGTTCAACATGCCGCACGAGGAGACACCGAAAGGCATCGAATTCGACATGTCCGAGCAGCTTGAGGCCGCCCGGTGGTTCGAGGAGGCCAAGCAATCGGTCACGCTGCGCAGCCATGATGGATTGAAACTCCACGGCTGGCTGTTGGACCCGGATTGTTCCGACCCACAGCCGCATCTATACGCGATCTGCTGCCATGGCTATGCCGGAGAGCCCGCGGAAATGGCCAAATGGGCGCATCGCTATGCGCAACTCGGTTTTACGGTCCTGCTACCCGCGCAGCGCGCCCATGAGTTGAGCGAAGGGCGTTACGTGGGTATGGGATTGCTGGAAAGCGACGATCTGTTGGGCTGGGTTTCGCTGATCACCGCAGCTGATCCGGATGCACGCATTCTGTTGCATGGCAATTCGATGGGCGCCGCCACGGTGATGATGGCGGCCGGCGATGCGCGACTCCCCCGCAACGTCGTCGCCGCGATTTCCGATTGCGGATACAGTTCCGTGGTCTCGCAGTTTACGGATAATGCCGAGGCGATGTTCCGTTTGCCGCACTCGTTGGCCGTGCTGCTGGTCAAAGTGGCCAGTCATGTGTCTGAACGCAAGGCTGGATACCGGTTTGAGGACGCCTCCTGTGTGAAGGCATTACGGCACGCGACTATTCCGATGATGTTCATTCATGGCGGAGCGGATACTTTTGTCAATCCGAAGTATCTGGACATCAATTACAACGCCTGCGCCAGCATCGACCGCGAGAAGCTGCTGATTCCCGGCGCCGACCACACGATGAGCGCCAGCACCGATCCGGACCGCTATTGGCGTCGCGTTAACAGCTTTGTTAAGCGGGTGTTTGGGCTGTAGTAGATATAGAGCTCGGCTCCCCTCTGTGAGGGGAGCCGCCAGCGAAGCTGACTGAGGGGAGCACCCGCGTATGGGCTA
>ENA-OQHN01000636-OQHN01000636.1-human-gut-metagenome-genome-assembly--contig:-NODE-636-length-11641-cov-2.365555_pt1 | contig 11641 bp, 9 predicted proteins | sample MGYA00242564_ERZ504721 | MGnify/ENA primary metagenome ERZ504721 (study PRJEB26092, sample SAMD00036212) | human gut metagenome | host: Homo sapiens | study: EMG produced TPA metagenomics assembly of...
CATCGAAGCGTCTCCCCCATTCCCCTTTCCTCACGTTTCCCAGTGCAACGAGGCCGCAACGCGCTCGCACGGCCTCCCTCCTTGAGAGCCTCCGCCACACGGCGCGGAACCGTCCCATTCGCTTGATCAGCAGGCTAAATGGCCTTGCATGGCCTGACGCTTTGCCGTATGAGACGGGAACATCTTTTCGGGTTGATAAAGGATAGAACACCATGTCCCTGCAGCATTTTTTTCACACGTTCCACGTTTGGGCGCTTCGCCCTGTTCATGATGGCCGGCCTTCTGTGCGCAAGCCTTTCCGCGCGGCCCCTGCTCGCCGCTCCCGACAAGGACGCCCCCGCCGCGTCCGACCAGAAAACGTCCGCTAAAGAAGAAAAGGCCAAAACGGACAAAGCGGCTGACGCGTCCTCCGACAAAGACGCCCTGACGGACAAGGAAAAAGCCAAACTCGAAGCTGAAGAGAAGGCCAAACAGGAAGCCGAGGAAAAGGCCCGCCTGGAGGCCGAAGCCAAAGCCAAGGCCGAAGCGGACGCCAAGGCCAAGCAGGAGGCCGAGGAAAGGGCTCGGCAGGACGCCGAAGCCGCGACGGCCAAACTTCAGGCGGAAGCCGAAGCCGCCCAGCAGAAAAGCGAGTCCACCGCCTCCGACGACGCCGTGTGGGAAGAGGCGTTCAAGCAGAATCAGGATGAGCTGAACGCGATGGAAATCGAGATCGACGGCTTGGCCGGGGGCCTCAAGGCGATCATCAATCCGCTCCGCAAGAGCCTTCCCGGCATGGAGGAAGCCGCCCAACGCCTGTTCTCTCTGGCCGGGACGCACAAGCTCGATCCCATCATGCTGGAATCCATCGATCAGCGCGGCGTATTGCAGGCTTCGGGCCTGCGCCAGCAGATGCAGCCCGTCCTGACCGCGCAAAACGTGGTCAAGGACAAAATCGCCGCGCTGGAACAGATGAAGAGAAGCCTCCCTCCCCTTCCGGAGAAAGGCAGCAAGGAAAAGCTGAATCCCGATCAGCAGCAGACGTGGAAAAACATCAGCCGCATCGAGAACAAACTCATCAAGATGGATCAGCGGCTGACGCTTGAGCTTTCCTCCGCCACGGACCTGCTCGGCAAAATCGAGAGTATGCACACAGGCGTGACCGGCTACCTGCCGGGCCTGTGGCAGACCTATTATTTTTCAGTCCCGAGCCGCTTCTTCGACCCTGTGGCCTGGGAAGGGATCACCGAGCGGTGGGAAAAGACACTCCAGAACATGACCCTGCGCATGAGCATCGAATTCCCGCGCAACCCTTCCGCATGGAAGGGCGTGGGGCTGCGGTTCCTCAACGTGCTGCTTCTGGGCTGCGTCGTCATCTTCTTCGTCAACCGCCGCATGGTCCGAGCCGAAAAGAAGGGCACCATGCCTACGGCCGCCCGCTCCGGCATCCTGCGCAGCCTCCTGTGGCAATTCACCGGCCTTGCGCTGGTCGGGGCATCCTTCGGGAGCCAGGGCGAACTCTTCCGGGGGCTGCTCGTGCTCGGCAGCATCCTTGTCATCGGCGGCGAGATGACCCTCGCATGGGGTATGCGCTGCTTCATCCTCGACAAGAAGATGGGCCTCACCCCGCTCTGGCCCATGTATCTGGCCTCAAGCCTCGGCATCCTGATCAGCTACCCCAACCTGCCCGGCGGCATCCTCTCCCTGAGCTGGATCGCGGCGGGCCTGGTTTCGCTGTACATCCTCAAGGAACTGCACGCGCGCGAGCTTCCCGGCATCGAAAACAACCTGCTGCACGTCCATAGGCTGACCGTCTGGCTCAGCATGGCCGTCGCCGCCATCGGCTGGCCGCGTATGGCAATCCTCGTGCTCATCCTCGTCGACTGCCTCGCCATCAACACCCAGTTCATCATCGGCCTGCTCCAGATCCTCAACCGATCCTCGGACGTGCAGGACAGTGAGCAGCACGCCCAGCGCAGCGTGCTCGCGGGACTCGTCGCGGCCTTCATCGCGCCCATCGTGCTGCTGCTCATCCTGTGCGGCATGGTGCTCTGGGTCATCGCCATGCCCGGCGGCGCGCTGCTCCTGTGGCACTACCTCGGCACCGGCGTGCAGGTCGGGTCCGCCTCGTTCAACGTGGTGCACCTGATTCTTATCGTCAGCGTGTTCTACATTACGAGGGCGGCCATCACTGCCTCCCGCTCGTTCCTGAACCGCGTGGCCTCCCAGTCCTACAAGATCGACAAGACCCTGATCCCGCCCATGCAGACGGGCATCACCTACGGGCTGTGGACGCTCTTCGCCCTCTTCACCCTGAAAGCCCTCGGATTCGGGCTGGAAAACCTCGCGGTCATCGCCGGCGGCCTCTCCGTCGGTATCGGCTTCGGTATGCAGACCATCGTCAACAACTTCCTGTCGGGCCTCATCCTGATTTTCAGCCGGACCCTGCACGAAGGCGACGTCATCGACGTGGGCAACCTGCAGGGCGTCGTCCGCAAGATCAGCGTCCGCGCGACCACGGTAGAAACGTTCGACAACGCCATCATCTTTGTCCCGAACTCGGAATTCGTCTCCAACCGCCTGATCAACTGGACGCGCAACGGGCGCATCGTACGCCGCGAAGTGGCCATCGGCGTGGCTTACGGGACCGATCCCAAGCTTGTGGAACGGCTGCTGGTTGAAGTGGCGCAGTCCGTCCCGCAGATTGTGCGGCGGCCTCAGCCCTTCGTCCTGTTCATGGATTTTGCGGACAGCACGCTGAACTTCGTACTCCGTTACTGGTCGGACATCGGGACCGCCACGGACGCCGCCTCGGCCATCCGCCACCGGATCGTGGAGGTCTTCGCCGAGCATCAGGTGGAAATCGCCTTCCCGCAGCTTGACGTCCACGTCATCCCTCAGACGCCGTCCCTGACACGAGCTGAAGGGTAAGAAGGCTTGACTCGCCGCATTTGAAAGCATCAAACAAAACAGGCTCTCCCGACGGCATCGGGGGAGCCTGTTTTGCAAACAATACGTATCTAAATCCAACCCAGCGAAACATTAGAGGTACTTTTTACTTTAACGTCAATGAGCTCCGTGTTACGTTTCCTCCGGTAAAGAGCTCTTCATAGAACGGAAAAGGCCGGAACTCATTTTTTGGCAATGAGTCCCGGCCTAGCCTTGTTCCTGTGGAACAACTTCCACTAGAAAGGATTAGAACGCGTAGTTCAAGTTCAGGCCGACCTTGTACGCGGTCTTGTCGACGCCGTTGAGCTTGCTTCCCCAAACATCCTTATCCAAGTCGAGGCGCACAAAGCCCATTTCGGCCGCCAGCGTCAGGTTCTCGTAGATCTTGTATTGGGAATCGAAGTTGACTTCCCACGCATGGTCTTTCGTCGTCAGGTAGACGTTGCCGCTCTCGACCCCGCCGACCGGACCGGAGGTGACCATCCGGGTATTATTCGTACCCGTATAGAAGCCCACCGCCAACGTATGGGTGAGATTTTCGAAGAACGAGATGTCGGCAAGGCGGGCGACCACGCCCCACGTGCCCGTGGGAGTATTGCTGAGCACAGCGCCGTCCGAAATCCCATAAGCGCCGTCCCAGCCAAGGGTCGTGGCGCCCAGCCGGGAGACAGCGTGGGCAGGCGTTCCGAGCCGTCCATCGTATCGGAATTGTCGCCGGAGCCGTACCAGGCGATGAGGCCGGGGTCACGTAGTCGAGCTTGTATTCGGCAATACCGGAAAGCAGCCAGCCCTGCCGGGTCAGATCCTGCCCGTCGGTCGCCTTGCCCCAGTCGGCCTTGCCGTAAGCGAAATCAAAGGCGAGGCGCAGCGGATCAAACGTCGTCAGCTCTCCGCCGATGCCAAGCCACCATGCCGGGTTGTTCGAATCCTTGGCCACCACGGAAACGCCGTCCTGCCCGTAGGGAAGCAGGCCGACGATCAGGGATTCGCCGTTCTCGCCCACTTCATTCAGGCTGTTCTTGCCGAGATTGCCGTACATGCCCCACGGGTTGAGCTGCCAGCCTTCCCCGGTCAACGGGACGCTCAGGCCCACAAAGTCCATCGCGTTGCCCACGCCGCGGTCAATCGTGGTGTTGTCGTTTTCCCGCACGCATCCAGAACAGGGACATCCCGGCCATATCGTTGAACTGATAGGACAGGGTGATACCCGCGCCGTCCGAGTCGTCGCTCCCCATGATGGGATCGCCCGCCACGAAGTTCGGCAGGCTGAACGGCTGCAAGCCCATACGGACGCGCAGATCCGTCTGGGGCACAACCCAATCCACGTACGAGTACCGGACTTCGACGACCTTGCCGTCCGTTCCGAGCGCGCCGCCTTCACTGCTGTTGCCCCAATTGGTGTCCCCGACTTCAAAGAACACCGTACCCTTCAGGGATTCGGACGCGATGATGTCCACCTGCGTGCGCAAGCGCTGGCGGGCATGGAACAGATCGTCGGTCTTTTCCTTGGCGAAGCCGATATTGTTCCATTCGGTGTTGAAATCCCATTCTCCCGAAACCTTGATGTCGGCGGCCTGCGCACCCTTGTGCGCCGCGCCGAAAACAAGCCCTGCTGCCAAAAGAAGGACGGCTGCTTTCTTCATGCTACTTCCTGAATTGAGTCTTTGAGGTTCACGGAAAGGGCCGATGGCCCGTTTATGGTTGACCGCCCGCCGGGATGAAGACGCAAGGCATGACCTCGGCTTGCGGAACACCGTCGCCAGCTGAGCGTTCCCGAGAGCGGAAGATCCCGTCTTGGAGGCTAGAGAGCCTTTCTATAGGTATAGAGGTGAGCGAGGTTGAAGAGCAGGAACAGCCCTCCCGCCACGACATGCCCGCGTTCCCGTCCGGCAAGGCCGAAGGCGAGAGACGCGCCGAGCGTCGCCAACATGCCCCGGTTCGTGAACCGGATGGCCCTGGCCCGGTCGAAGCGCCGCTTCCGGGGTGCCGCCTCATCTTGGGCGGAGGCGAAATCCGCCCACTGCCCGGCAAGGGCCAACAAGTCCTCCCGGCTGATCTGATCCGGATCGTATTCCAGCAGCAGGGACCCGGTACGGCTGTTTACCGTCACGCGCAGCATCCCCGGCAGTGAGGCCAGAAATCCGCGGACCTGTTCGGCGTCCTCCGCCCGTTTCAAGGAAGGATGGCGCAGGCGCACCCGCCCATCCACAAAACTCGTGATGCACGATTCGATTTCGCTCATGCCGAAACCTCCTCAAGTTGAGGTTCCGCGCCCGCTTTGAGCATCGGACGCATGGCGTTGAGGGACACGCCCACCGTCGTCAGATTGTGGAGGAGCGCCGAGGGCCCCGGCTGGAGGAAACCGGCCAGCCCGGACGCGAGGAACACGGTATTCAGGGTCATGATCAGGCCGAAGTCAGTCCGGATGCGCCGCATGGCGGCCTTACTCAGATCGACGGCGGTGACGAGGCCGTCAAGACGGCATTCCGTCAGCACCACGTCCGCCACTTCCCGGGCCAGATCCGCGCCGTCGCTCAGGGTCACCCCCACGTCGGCGGCGGACAGTGCCGGAGAGTCGTTGATCCCGTCGCCGAGCATGGCCACCGTGTGGCCTTCCGCCTGAAGACTGCGGATGACCGCCGCCTTGTCCGTAGGCAATACCTGCGACCTGTACTCGCTGATTCCCAACCGCTCGGCCACAGCGGCGGCCGTGCGTTCGTCGTCCCCTGTGAGCATGACGACACGGATTCCCGCCCGAGCAGCTTGCGAATAACCGGAGCCGCCTCGGGACGCAACGGATCTTCAATGGCAATGAGCCCGGCCAGTTTCCCGTCCACCGCCAGATAGAGGATCGAGCGGCCTTCGCGGGCCAGACGCTCGATGTCGTCCTGCATACCGTCCACAGGCACGCCTTCGTCGTGATGGATATAATGACGGCTCCCAAACAGCACGCGCTTGCCGTGCAGGCGGGAGGCAATGCCGTGCGCCACCACATATTCGACTTCGGTATGCTCTTCCTGATGGTGCAAGCCTTCCTGCTCGGCCTTCCGAACAACGGCCCGGGCGACAGGATGCGGGAAATGCTCCTCAAGACAGGCCGCCGTCCTCAGGATGTCGTCCCGCTCGTAGCCTTCGCCGGGGATCACCTCCGCAACGCGCGGACGGGATTCCGTAAGGGTCCCGGTCTTGTCGAAGACCACGGCGTCAGCCGCCGCCAACGATTCGAGGAACCGCCCGCCCTTGACGAGGACGCCGCGACCTACCCCTTCCTTCATGGCGGCAAGCACCGCCAGAGGGGTGGAAAGTTTCAGTGCGCACGAATAGTCGACGAGAAGGACGGAAGCGGCGCGGGCGGGATTGCGGGTGACCAGCCAGACAAGCCCGGCCAGCAGGAAGCTGAACGGCACCACCGCATCGGCAAGCCGTTCGGCCTTGCCCTGCACTCCGGCCTTGAGCGCTTCGGAATCCTCGATGAACCGGACAATCTGCCGGAGGCGCGTGCCGTCGCCCACGCCCGTGGGCCGGATGGCGATCTCGCCCTCCTCAACCACGGTCCCGGCGTATACCGACGAACCGGGAGAGCGCAGGACACCGAGCGGTTCTCCGGTCATGGAAGCCTGATTGACGGAGGCTTCGCCTTCCGCCACCACGCCGTCCACCGGAATGGCGGACCCCGTGCGGACAATGACCAGATCGTCTTCGCTCAGTTCGCTGATGGCGACGTGCATCTCCCGGCCTTCGCGCCGCACCCAGACGGTATCGACATCAAGCGCGAGGCTCTGGGCGAGGGTATCCAGCGACTTCTTGCGCGTCCACGCTTCGAGCGCTTCACCAAAACCGAGCAGCAGAGTCAGCAGGCGCGCCGTCTTGAAGTCACGGCGCAACAGGGAAATGCCGATGGCAGCGGCATCAAGGACATCCACACTGAGGCGCCCGCGGCACAACGCGGCAACCCCTTTGAGGATAAAGGGAACGGAGGCCGCCACCGCCGTGGCTACCCTGACGAGAACCGGCATGAACGGCCGGACAAAGATATAGCGGAGGAAAGGCCCCCAACTCGGCCTTCCGGCTGGCTCGGGGAGGTTTTCGCCGCACACGGCGACATCCCCGGAAGGCTGTTCCGAAGCGGCCACAGCCAGCAACAGGAACGCGGCCCGCTTGGCTTCGTCGTTGGCATACAAGAGGAGTACACTCCCCGTACGGGGATTGACGCGCACCCCTTCGATGCCGCCGACGGCGTCGAGCCTGTCCGCAAGGACTTGCGCCTTGCGGAGGCTGAAACCGGACCGGGCGCGCAGGCGGACCCGGCCCGGCACGTCATGGACAATAAAAAACAGCATGGGAGTTCCTTTTTGGAGGAAAGGCGGGAAGGACCGCCCGCCTTCCGGGAGCGGCATGAAGCCGTCCCGGAGGCGTAAGAGAGGGGAGCGTTCCGCTTCCGAAGAGGCTTCTCCCTCTTTCAAGGGAAAACGAAAGCCTACCGGAAACATCGGCTAAACGCTCGCGGGGAACACCGGAGGACTAGGCCTCTTCCTTCGCTTCCCGGCGCTGTTCCGCCGCGTGGCGGGCTTCGGCCACCATGTCGTCCATGTTTTCCTTCACGGTTTCCACTTTGGCGAGTACCGCGTCCTTGACGTCCATACCGCGGCTCAACAGGTCAGCGGCCATCGGCTTCAGGTCAAGCTTGCCCTTGCTCACCGCCACCGCGCCGATTGCACCAAGAGCCAAACCGCCAAGGAAAAACAGGCCGTACTTCATGTTCTCGTTCATGTCATTCTCCTTCGATGTGGAATTTCATTCTCAATTAAAGGGTGCAAAAAAGAGATCTACAAAACAGCCATGCAGATTCTATAGGCTGCCGCCGCCACGCCGTACGCAAACACGGTGTTGAATATCATGCTGAACGCAACCCAGCCCCAGCTGCCCGCCTCCTGACGGATGACCACGAGGGCCACGAAGCACGGGGAGTACAGCAGCACGAAAAGCATGAGAGACAGCGCCGTCGCCTTGTTCCAGTTCGGGTCCTGTGCGAGGCGTTCCGCCAGCGATGTCGCTTCTTCAGGATCCTGCTCGCCAAGCGAATAGGCCGTGCCGAGCGTGGAAACAATGGCTTCCTTGGCCGCGATGCCGCCAATCAGGGCCACGTCCGTGCGCCAATCAAAACCCACGGGCTTGGTCAGGGGCTCAATGGCCATGCCGAGACGTCCGGCCCAGGAGTGCTGCAAGGATTCTTCAGCGAGGGTCGCCTGTACAGCGGCCAGTTCTTCCTCCAGCGGAGTGCGGGCTTCATCCCCTTCGGGCAAGGCGTCCACCTTCTCCTGCAAGGCGGCGATCTGCGTTTCCAGCGGCGCTGCCTGCTCAGGATCCAGCGTCGGGAAGGTCATGCTCGCCCAGATCAGGATGGACACGGCGACAAGCACGGTCCCGGCCTTCTTGAGGTACATCCATGTGCGTTCCCAGCAGTGCGTGACTACGCTGCGCAGGGTGGGGACGCGGTACGGGGGCAATTCCATGACGAACGGAGTGGATTCGCCGCGGATGATGGTCGAGCGCATGAGGCGCGCCATGAGAAGCGCGGCGGCCCAACCGGCCAACGTCAGCAGGAACATGGTACGGGCGGGGTTTTCGGGGAAGAACACGCCCACCAGCAGCAGGAACACGGGAAGTTTGGCTCCACACGCCATATAAGGAAGCGTGAGCAGGGTCGCCAGCTTTTCCTTGGGACTGCGCAAGGTCCGGGTGGCCATGACGCCGGGGATGGCGCAGCCGCCCGCGATACCGCCCGCGATGATGAAAGGCATGACGGAAGCCCCGTGCAGGCCAAAGGCGCGGAACACGCGGTCCAGCATATAAGCCATGCGGGCCATGTAGCCGAAGTCTTCGAGGATCGCGACCAGCGTAAACATGATGATGATAAGCGGCACAAAGCTCATGACGCCGCCGAGGCCGTCGATGACGCCGCTGACAATGAGCGACTTGAGGAAGCCGTCGGGCATCAGGGCGCTTACGGTCTCGCCAAGCCAGCCGAAGCCGTCTTCGACCCATCCCTGCGGGTATGCGCCGATCACGAAGGTCAGCTGGAACATGGCGTACAGCACGCCGAGCATGATAAGGGGGCCGAACAGCGTGTTGGTCAGCACCTTATCCAGCTTGTCGGACAGCTCAAGGCGGTCCTTGGCCGATTCGCGCCGGACGGCCCCGCTACGCAGCACGCCACGGATAAAGCCGTAACGGTAGTCGGCGATGATGGCTTCGGGCGACGTCTGCAAGGTATCCCGAAGATGATCGGCCACGGTTTCCCGGTCGGCGCGCAGCTGCGCGGCCACATCGGGCATACGTTCCACCTGCCTCAGGATTTCGGAATCGTTTTCCAGCACCTTCAGGGCAATCCAGCGGGCGGGATAGCGATCCGTCAACAGCCCTTTCTCGGCAAGGAGCCGTTCCATCTTGGTGAGGACCGGATCGAGATCCGGGCCATAGGAAATGTTCAGCGGAGCGCTCCCCCGGCGGCCAAAGGCGATGGCTTCGCGCAAGGCGTCCTTGAGCCCTTCGCCGGAACGCGCCACAGTCGCCACCACGGGGATGCCGAGCTGTTTGCCCAGCTCCTTCGTGTCCACCTGAATGCCCGCTTTCCGTGCTTCATCCATCATATTGCAGGCCAGCACGACCGGCAGGCCCATCTCCATGATCTGGACGGTGAGGAACAGGTTGCGCTCAAGCGCGGAGGTGTCCACCAGATCCACGACCGCCATCGGCTTTTCCTCGGCCTTTTCGGGCGCGAGCACGGCACGGGTGACGATTTCCTCCTGCGAGTACGCCGTCAGGGAATACGTGCCGGGAAGGTCCACCATGAGGACCTCAACGCCGTCGATGGAGACGTAGCCTTCCTTCTTGTCGACGGTGACGCCGGGATAATTCCCGACATGCTGATGGGTTCCGGTATATTCGTTGAACGCCGTGGTTTTTCCGCAGTTCGGGTTCCCCGCCAGCGCAATGCGGACCTCTTTCAACGCGATGTGCTTCGCCTCGCTGCCGTCCTGGCGGCAGTGCGGGCAATCGGCATGGGCCTGGCTCATGCGACCTCCACAGTGATGTAATCGGCTTCGCGGTTCCGCAGGGCCAGCGTGACCCCGAAAAGCCGCAGTGCAACCGGGTCACGCAGCGGGGCGCGGCCCACAATTTCCACATCCGTACCGGGGATGAGCCCCATGTCGCGGATACGCCGCCCGAGCTCGCCATCGGCATCCACGCTGATGATGCTGCCCTTCTGCCCCGCCTGCATCTGGCGCAAACCTATCCTCCGCATACAGTCCTCCAAATTGATTTTGATTTTCTTTATTAAGAAAACCTGACGACACTCTACTTCACCATCGCATACAGTTTGCTGCGTGCGTTACGGTTTTCCCATGGAGCGCTTCAACAAAGCTCCGTACACTCTGACACAAGCCCTCCCGGAACGGGTGAAAGATGCCATTATTGAAAAGTATTGTCAATATAAGTGAGAAAATCTTTCAATTACAGCATCTGTATTCGCCTATCGCGTACGATTTCCGTGTGTTAGAAACCGATGAAATGTTACTTTCCCAACCTGAACAACACGGCGTGAGCCGTTCTGGGGAAAAAAAGCTCAAAGATTGACTTATCAAACTTTATTTGACAAATACTCACTTTTGACCTACTCCCCGGCTCTGGGGGGAATCCATGCTCACAAACGCCGCGCCGAACAGCGCCCTGCCGACCGCCCGGGAACTCGTTTCCCTCACCGTGCCGCAGCTCGGCATGATGCTGTGCCATCTTGCCGTTTCCATGACGGATCTGTGGGTGGCAGGACGGCTGGATGCCTCCGTTCAGGCGTCGCTCGGCATCGTTTCGCAGGTCTTCACCCTCCTCATGCTGATCACTTCCCTTGCCGGAAGCGGCTGCCTGACAACCATCAGCCAAGCCCTCGGAGCCGGGCTCGAACAGCGCGCCCGCCGGTACGCGGCGCTGATCGCAGGGCTTGCCGGTCTCACGGGCACGGTCATCGCAGCGACAAGCCTCCTTTGCCTGCCGATGACGCTCCGGCTCATGCACGTCTCCCCCGAAATGGAACCCGTGGTCAGGACGTTTATCATTGCCTACAGCTGCCAACTGCCGTTTTATTACACCCTGATCATGCTGAACTCGGTGTTCCGGGCCTACAAGCTGGTCCGCCTCCCGCTCATCGCCATAGCCGTGGTCGCCGTCGGCAACCTCATCGGCAGCGCGGGGTTCGGGCTGGGGCTGTGCGGGTTGCCCGACTACGGATATCAGGGGATCGCGTGGAGTACCTTTGGGTCCGCCCTGCTCGGGCTGGCCTGCAACCTGTACGCCATCGTCCGGCACGGCATCCTGACCCGCGCATCCCTCGCCCCGTGGCGGTGGGCCCGGCGTGCCATGCCCTATCTCTTCCGGGTGGGCGGACCGGCTGCGCTGGGCAATATTGCCGGACATTCCGGCAATCTGGTCATTTATTCCCAGCTTTCCGGCCTGCCGGGGATGGGGTGTCCCTGCTGGCAGGGCTGGCGCTGGGCATGACGGCGGAATCCGTGCTGCTTTTTCCCGCGGCCGCGCTGGGCATGAGCATGGCCATACTCGGCGGGCATCTGCTGGGAGAAGGGCAGAGCGCCCGCCTGCGGGAACTGGGCGCGAAGACGGCGCTGGCTGTCTTTTGCCTTGCCGTCTGCTGCGCCGC
>ENA-OQHN01000640-OQHN01000640.1-human-gut-metagenome-genome-assembly--contig:-NODE-640-length-11607-cov-4.283624_pt1 | contig 11607 bp, 13 predicted proteins | sample MGYA00242564_ERZ504721 | MGnify/ENA primary metagenome ERZ504721 (study PRJEB26092, sample SAMD00036212) | human gut metagenome | host: Homo sapiens | study: EMG produced TPA metagenomics assembly of...
TGTCATACAAAAATTACCCCTGCGGGCTGAAATCCGCAGGGGTAATTCGATGATTTTGCCGGATGCGCTTATTTGACCAGTTCGGCGAGCTTCTCCTTGATTCCTTCGCCTCGCAGGTCTTTGGCGACGATCTTGCCTTCGGGCGAGATCAGGAAGTTGGTCGGGATGCTGCGGATTCCGTACTCTTCGACGATCGGGGCGCTCTTGCCGTCGGTGACGGCGATTACGTTGGGCCACGTCATCTCCTCTTTTACAAGGAATTCTTTCCAACTCTCGGCATCGTTGTCGAGCGATACGCCGTAAATGTTGAATCCTTTGGGGCCGAACTCCTTGAACGCCTCCTTCAGATAGGGCAATTCGCCGCGGCAGGGACTGCACCAGGTTGCCCAGAAGTCGATCAGCACCCATTTGCCGGGGCCGATGAGGGGTGTCACCGAAACGGTTTCGCCCAGGGAGTCGGGCAGCGCGATTTCCAGATAGGGCTTGCCGATTTCGGTATTTTGCCTGGGCGGCGATCGATTTGGCGATGGCGGTCAGGATCTGGGTTTTCTGCATCTGTTCGGGGAATTTATTCAGGATTTCGCGGGCTTCTTGCGGTTTCCATTTCGTTATAGAGGTTTCCGAAGAAGTAAACGCCGACCAGGTTGTCGGAGTTGTTGTCCAAAGCGCGGCGCATGATGCCGTTGGCTACCTGGTTCAGCGAATCGAATTTCTCCATGTCGTTTTCTTGCATGGCCACCAGGAATTGTCCCTGAAGCATGCCCAAAGAGTCGTTTATCGGCTGGAAATCTCGTTCGAGCGGTGCCGCCGACTTGGAATTGGCCCAGATCCGCAGTTTTAACGTCGATTTTTCCCGGTTCGAGGAAGATGAATCCGATGCCCTGGCGGTGCCGGTTGGTTAAGGATGGCCAGGTCCGGCTGGTCGATCGTGCCTTTGATTTTGAACGTACCGTCCGCAGCGACGGCTGCCGATGCGATGGTCGGATTTTTCGGGATTGCCTTGCATCAGGAATACGGAGTCCGTGATTCCCGGGTCCAGTTTGCCGGTGATGGTGTAGGTATTGCCTCCGCATCCCACGAGGGTGCCTGCGGCAAGAAGACCTATTAACGCTTTTTTCATAGTGCTGAGAAAGGATTAAAATGATTATTTGGTCGGTTTGTGATTCGTCTTTTGGGGTGTTCGCGGCGTTTGCCGGATTTCGCGCTGGGGATTATCCTTCAAAAACCGTTCCCAGCTCGAACTGCCCTTTGCCGAGGCAGCCTTGCGGCCTCCGCCGAGTCCTTTGAACCGATCTTCGCCGAGGGCGCCGTTCAATGGGTTCGAACTCATGAAATGGTGGCACAGGGCGACGGCCATACCGTCCGTAGCGTCCAGTCGCCGGGGCGGACGTTCGATCGTGAGCATGCTGCTGACGAGAGCCGCGACCTGCTCCTTGGGGGCCGAGCCTCGGCCCGTGATACACTGTTTGATGCGTGTGGGGGCGTATTCGAATACCTGCAGTCCGCGGCTCAACGCCGCAGCCATCGCCACGCCTTGCGCCCGGCCCAGCTTGAGCATCGACTGCACGTTCTCGCCGAAGAAGGGCGATTCGAGGGCCACCTCGCGGGGGCGGTATTCGTCCACGAGGGCACCGACCCGCTCGAAAATGTAGCGCAGCTTTTCGTAAGGATCGTTCATCCTGTGCAGGTCGATGTCGCCCAGCACGACCGATCGGACCTCCCGTCCGCAAACCTCCAGCACCCCGTACCCCATGTAGTTGGTGCCGGGGTCGATGCCCATGATGCGGTATGTCGTCGGGTCGGACACGGTGCAGGGACGTTACTTCTCCTTGAGGGCCGCGATCTCCTTTTCCGCCTGACTCACGCGGCGTGCCAGGTCGGGCAGGTTCTTGAAGATGGCCGATGCGCGGTGATATTGCATGCCGGGCAGCGCCGGATAGCCGAAACGTACTTCTCCGTCAGGTACGTCTTTGTCGAGACCGCTTTTGGAGCCGATGCAGACCCTGTCGCCGATGGTCACGTGGTCCGCGATGCCGACCTGTCCCGCGAGGAAACAGTTGTGCCCCACCTTCGAAGTGCCTGCGATGCCTGTCTGGGCCGAGGAAACGGTATTCTCGCCGATTTGCACGTTGTGGCCGATCTGGATCAGGTTGTCGAGTTTCACGCCCCGGCGGATGATCGTCGAGTCGGTCTTGGCCCGGTCGATGCAGGTGTTGGCGCCGATTTCCACGTCGTCTTCGACGACGACGTTGCCCAGTTGCGGAATCTTGTCGAAGCCGCCTGCGGCATTGGGAATGAAGCCGAAGCCGTCGGCGCCGATCACCGCACCCGCATGCAGGATGCAGCGGCTGCCGATCACGCACCCCTCGTAAATCTTGACACCCGGGTAGAGGATCGTTCCGTCGCCGACGGTCACGCCGTCACCGATATAGACCTGGGGATAGATTTGGCAGTCGGCGCCGATGCGGGCTCCCGCCTCGATAACGGCGAAATCGCCCACGTAACAATCTTCGCCCAGTGTCGCCCGCTCCGAGATCGAAGCCCGCTCGCTGATGCCCTGTTTGCGGGGTTTTGCGGCCTGATACATTTGCAGCAGTTTGAGCACTGCGGCGCCGGTGTCTTCGACTTTAATCAAGGTGGCGGTCACGGGTTCCGAAGGGGTGAAATCCTTGTTCACCAATACGATCGACGCACGGGTTTTGTAAAGGTGTTTTTCGTATTTGGGGTTGGTCAGGTAGGTCAGGGCGCCGGGTTCGCCCTCTTCGATCGAGGAGACGGTGTGCACCTTGGCCTCTTTGTCGCCTGCGACTTGGCCGCCGAGAAAACCGGCGATCATTTCTGCGGTAAATTCCATCATAGCAATATAGTAATCAGAGGTATTTTTTTATGTCTATTCCTTCGGGCATGAATTCATCGACCGTGCGGCCGAAAGCCAGTACTTCGCGTACGGTGCTCGAGGCGATGTCGGCTACGGGAGCCGGGGTGAAGAGCATCACGGTGATGATGTCGGGATGCAGGCGGTGGTTGGTCGCCTCCATCGTCCGTTCGTATTCGAAATCGGTGGTGTTGCGCACGCCGCGGATGATGGCCGAGGCATGCTGGTCGCGGGCGAAGTCGCCCGTCAGACCGGTATAGATTCTCACTTCGACCCGGGGGTTGTCCGCATAGAGGTCTTCGATGAGTTGTTTGCGGGCTTCGATGCGCAGCAGTCCTGCCTTGGAAACATTGTTGCCGATGCCGATGACGACCTTGTCGAAGATTCGCAGGGCATCGTCCACGAGTGCCTGATGGCCCCGGGTAAAGGGATCGAACGATCCCGGAAAAATGGCGATGGTGTGTGACATTGGGAGCAAAGGTAATGAAAATGAATACAGAATCCAACAAACGGATCCGGGGGTGTTGCCGAATGTATCCGACTTTCTGCAAAAGTAATGAAAATGAGTGCAGAATGAAACGAGCGAACTGTTTTTTATGCCGAGTGTATTCCGATCTTTTGTGAAGGTATTGTAAATAGGGTGGGACAAAGGAAACCTGTCCGGTTTGTATCGGGCAGGATGTGTTAGTATAATTTGTTCAGGACGCGGGCGATACGTTCGGTGATGATTGCGGCGTAGAGTTGCCCTTCGCAGGCCGATAGCGAGGTGAGGCCCCGGTGATCGACATAGAAAATTTCGTCGAAACGGGCAAGTTGCTCCCGGCCGATCTCCAGCTCCAGCAGAGGCAGGCGGGCGGCTTCGACGGCCCGGCATGCCAATTCCCGTTCGACACTCGGCGGGGCGGGCGGAGTATAGACTTTTTTCCCTTTCACGGCGAACAGGGGCGCTTCGTCGCATACGTGCACGAATCCCTCGCCGTCGCAGCGGATCACCGCTTGTACGCCTGTCCGGACTGCCGCCCGTTCAATGTCCGCTTCCGCCGCCCGGTTGTCCGCCGTCACCGCTGCCTGCAAAGCCAGCATGCAGGCTGCTTCGCGTGCCGAGGTGGGGTATTCGGGGTAGGGAACGCCGTAGTTCACGACAGCCGCAGCGGGCCGCAGCGACCGCAGGGCATACCCGTCGTAGAAGGATACCGCTCCGGGGATCAGCAGCAGGTCGCCCGCCGGTGTGAAGGCCATGCGTACGAACGAAGAGCCTGCGACGGGGTGACGGTTGGCGTCGAGCAGGGCGGCGATCTCTGCCTCCAGCCGGCGAAGGTCGGGGGCCCAGCGCAACCCGAAAAGCTCTTGTATGTTGCGAGCCAGCAGTTCCGTGTGGCGGTCGAGCCAGAGGGGGCGGCGTCCCCGGACATGAAGCGTCTGATAGAGGTATGTGCCTTCGATGCGGGGCATCGGCTCCGGGATACCGTTGCGCAGCAGGATGCGTTCCATTATTGGAGGAAGATTTTGAGAAGCAGCTCGCGGAGCAGCTCCCCGTCCGGGGCGCCGCCCGCGTTCATGCCCTTCGATTTGGCGTCGTATTCGCGCAGCAGCCCCAGGATACGGAACACCCGGCGGTTGTCCCACCGTGCCGAGGTCTGCTTCAGTTCGCCCAGAGCGTAGGCGTTGTTCATTCGCAGGATGCCTATGAGTTCCGTGTCCGAGGGAAACGGAACTCCCTTGTGGCGGCTGAGCCACCGCAGGTAGTTGATGCGGAAAATTTCGCGGAACTGATTGAAAAGGGCCAGAATCGTTACCAGCAGGGGGTTGTCTTTGGGGTTGCGGGCGAAATGGTCGGCGATGCGCAGGGCCTGTTCGAGGTTCTGTCCCGTGACGGCCTTGCAGAGTTCGAAGTTATTGAAATCCTTCGAGATGCCGATGTTCTGTTCGATGTGTGCGTCGGTGATTTTCTTCGTTCCTTCCGGTAGCGAGAGCAGCAGCTTGCCCAGTTCGTTGGAGATTTTGGCGAGGTCGGTGCCCAGGTGGTCGGTCAGCATCGCCTGGGCTTTCGCGTCGATCGTGCAGCCTTTCGAGGCGACGAACTGCGCGAGCCAGGGGCCGATCTCGTAATCGCGCGGCCGGACCGATTCGAGCACCGCACCGTGCTGGGCGATGCTTTTGTAGAGCTGCGAATGCTTGTCCACGTTCTTCTCCTTGTGGCAGACGATCAGGATCGTCGTGGGCGAGGGTTTCGAAGTGTATAGCGAGAGTTTGTCGAGACCGCGCAGTTGCTGCGCCTCCTTGAGAATCACCACCTGGTACGAACCCATCATCGGCATCTGCCGGCAGAGGTTCACCACTTGTCCCGCGTCGGAGTCCCGCCCATAGACGGTCAGCTGGTTGAAAGCCCGTTCGGACTCCTGGAGGATCGTCGAGGCCAGCAGGTCGCAGAGAGCGTCGATGAAGAAGGCCTCTTCGCCCATGAGCAGATAGACGGGCGCGAACTTCCGTCCCGCGATTTCGCCTCGGAGACGGTCGTAGGCCGCCATCGTATCTTTGAATTTTACGCCGCTTTTCGCCATGGCTTAAATGATCTCTTTGGTGATGCGCAGCACGTTTTCGGTCTCGGCCGTGAGCCGGTAGCGGTCGTCGATGCGCCGCCCGACGAGCCAGACGATCTCATCCCCGGAAAGCAGTACGAACTGCCGTGCCTTCTCCGGCAGCGGGACTTTATGGTCGATCAGGTAGTCGCTGACCTTCTTGCGGCCGGACATGCCGTAGGGAATGAACCAGTCCCCCTCCTGCCAGCGGCGCACCGTGAGCGGGTATTTGAGTTTGTCGGCATCCACCTGGGCGATGTGTTCGGGTACGCCGAAGCCCTGGATATCGTCGATGTCGCGCAGCTCGAAGTAGAGCACCGAGTTGCCGCAGTAGCAGCGCGGGGCGCCCGCCTCGACCTGCACCTGGCAGGGGTCGTCCGCCGGGATCGGGGTTACCATAATCCGTCCCCGGTCGATGTACGCCACGTGGGATTTGGAGTAGAACCGCTTGCCCGTGCCGGAGTTCTGTTCCAGCGCCCTGACCAGGGCGTCCGACACGTCGCCTTTGAACGAATAGGTCGAGTTGAGCAGTTCGAAGATTACGAAATTCAGCGGGAAAGCCCGGTCGATACGGTCGATGTGGATCGTGTCGATCCCGTTTTCGGTGGTGATGACCTCTTCGCGGATGCGCTGGATGCCGTGGTTGATGAAGAGCTGCGCGTCGGTCAGACGGCCGATGTTCTGACGCATCAGGTCGGTGAACTTGGGGCTGATCTCCTTGATGCGGGGTACGAGTCCCAGGCGGATCTTGTTGCGCAGGTATTTGGTCGAGCGGTTCGACGAATCTTCCCGGTAGGGAATGTGTTGTGCTACGGCGTATTCGAGGATGTCCTTGCGCGAAGCGAACATCAGCGGGCGGATCAGCTTCCCGGCATGGGTGGTGATCCCCGTCAGACCCCGCAGGCCGGTGCCGCGCAACAGGTTGATGAAGAAGGTTTCGATCGAGTCGTCGATGTGGTGGGCGATGGCTACCACCGTGTAACCGTGCTCGCGGCTCAATTCGTCGAACCAGGCGTAGCGCAGCCGCCGTGCGGCCATTTCCATCGATTCGCCCGTGCGCTCCATCTCGCCTTTGGTGTCGAAGCGTTTGTTGTACCAGGGCACGCCGTACTTCTCCGCCTCGCGGCGTACGAGTTCCTCGTCCTCTTCGCTCTCCACGCCCCGCAACTGGAAATTGCAGTGGGCCACGCCGACGCGATAGCCGCTTCGCACGAAGAGCGAGAGCATGACCATCGAGTCCACGCCGCCCGAAACGGTCAGCAGGATGAAATCCTCCGGAGCTGCCAGCTCGTTGCGGCGGATGTAGCGTTGGAAATTGTCCAGTAGGTTCATAGGCAGTGCCTTGTCGGTTTTATAATATATTGACTTCGGGTTCGATCTCCACGCCGAAGCGTTTCTTTACCTGTTCCTGCACTTTGCGGGCGAAAGCGACGATCTCCGTACCCGTAGCGCCTCCGAGGTTGATAATCACCAGCGCCTGCCGGGGGTGGATCCCCACGCGTCCTTCGCTGTGGCCTTTCAGTCCGGCGCGGTCGATCAGCCAGCCTGCGGCCAGCTTGACTTGCGAAGGGTCGGCTGCCGGATAGTGCGGCATATCGGGATAAAGTGCCGACAAGCGTTCGGCCTCCTCGCGGCCGACGACCGGATTCTTGAAGAAGCTCCCGGCGTTGCCCGTCACCGCAGGGTCGGGCAGCTTGGCCCGGCGGATCGCACAGACGGCCTCGCGGATGTTGCGCAGCGTGATGCCTCCCCGCGCTTCGACCGCTGCGGCCAAATCCCCGTATTCGAGTCGGGGCCGGGGCGTGCGGCTCAACGCAAAGCGGACCGAGGTGATGATTACACGTCCCCGCAGGGAGCGTTTGAAGACGCTGTCCCGGTACCCGAACGCGCAGTGTTCTCTGTTCAGGACGAGCGTGTTGAAGGTCTCCGTGCAGAACATCTCGACGCTTCGGATCGCATCCTTGGCCTCGCAGCCGTAAGCCCCGATATTCTGAACCGGAGCGGCCCCGACTTTGCCGGGGATGAGCGAGAGGTTTTCCAATCCCCACAGTTCGTGCTGTACGGCCCATTCGACCAGGTCGTCCCACTCGACGCCCGCGTCGGCTTCGACCGTCACGCAGTCCGGCTGTTCGTCCACGATGCGGATACCCTGTGCCACAGGGGTCAGCAGCGTACCGGGATAGTCTTGCGTGAAGAGGACGTTGTTGCCTCCTCCGAGGACGTACCACGGATCAGGCATTCCTTTCTCGAAGAGTTCCTGCAAATCTTCCGTCCGGTCGAACTCGATGAGGCGTGCCGCCCGCTGCGCCACGTGAAAACTGTTGCGCGGGGCGAGTTCGGGATTGTTAAATTCTCGTATCATATTTGCAAAGTTAGGAATTATTTCGTTAATTTGAATGTTTTCGACAAGCGAGGGCAGAACGACTTCACTCGCTCTGCCGGACGGAGAAAACAGAGAATGCAGTTCGATGTTTCCGATAAGCGAGGCAGGAGAGGACGACTTTTTGCCCGGCGGAGAGAACGGGGCCCGCAGTTCGCCGTTTTCGGTCGAGTGGTGCGGGACGTTGTGTCGGGCAGGGAGAACGACCGTTCGACGGTTTCGATCTATGCGAGTGAGAAGGGAGCTTTTTGTAACAGGCGGGCAGGGCGCCGTGTGCGTGAAGAGAAAAACGGGCGGAGTCGCTGTTTTTTATCGCCCGCTTCGTCGGGCGTCGGTCGATGTGGCGCCGATCTTGCTGAAAGAGAATGAATGTGACTGATAAACGGTTTCCGATATGTTTACGAAAGAGGATTTTGTGCAAATGGAGGAGCACGGCCTGACGCCGGCGGCTCTCGAAACCCAGTTGAAAAATTTTCGGGAAGGTTTTCCCTTTCTTCCCGTGACGCGGGCCGCTTCGTGCGGCGACGGTATTCGGGTGCTGGATGCTGCCGGGATCGAGCAGGCGGCGGCCCGTTACGACCGTGCGAAGGAGTCTTTGCGGGTGGTGAAATTCGTGCCCGCTTCGGGCGCCGCGACCCGTATGTTCAAGGATTTGTTCGAGTTCGTTCGCGAGGGGCGCCGTACGGCTGTGGTCGGGGAGTTGCTGGCCAACCGCCGCCGCTTCGCCTTCTGGCCCGAGCTGCGGACGATCATCGGTGACGATGCCGACGAGCTGCGGACGGTCGAAAATATCGTCGCCGAAGGGCTCCGTTACGGGGAAACCCCGAAGGGACTGGTGTCGTTCCACCGCTATGGGGACGAGGTGCGCAAAGCCGTCGAAGAGCATCTGGTCGAAGGGGCGCAGTACGCCGCCGCCGGGGGCGAGGTGAAGATTCACTTTACCGTCTCGCCCGAGCATCTGACCCGTTTCGAAGCGTTGCTGGCCGAAAAGATACCGGGTTACGAATCCCGTTTCGGGGTCAAGTATCGCATCTCCTTCTCCGTGCAGGACCCTTCGACCGACACGCTGGCCGTGAATCCCGACTGTACGCCTTTCCGACGTGCCGACGGGCGGCTGCTCTTCCGTCCTGCGGGACACGGGGCGCTGATCGGGAACCTCGGAAAGATCGATGCGGACATAGTCTTCGTTAAAAATATCGACAATGTTACTACCGATGCCCGGCGGAGCGATACGGTGCTTTATAAAAAAGCGCTGGCCGGAGTATTGCTCGCATTGCAGGAGCGGATTTTCGAATACCTCATGGCCCTCGAAGTGCCGGGTGCCGAATTGGAGCCTATCGCCGCGTTCATCGAGAATGAACTCTGCGTGAAACTGCCCAAGGACTACGGCACGGCTCTTTTGAGGCAGGTGCTCGACCGCCCGATCCGGGTGTGCGGCATGGTGCGCAACGAAGGCGAGCCGGGCGGCGGCCCCTTCTGGGTGGCTGGGGCCGACGGGCTGGAGACGCTCCAGATCGCCGAATCGAACCAGATCGCTCCCGAAAAGCGGGAGTTGATGCGCTCGGCGACTCATTTCAATCCGGTGGATCTGGTTTGCAGCTTCCGCACCTCGAAAGGCGGTCGTTTCGATCTGCGGGAGTTCGTCGATCCCGCTACGGGTTTTATCTCCCGCAAGTCGGACGGGGGCCGCGAGCTGCTCGCGCAGGAACTGCCCGGTCTTTGGAACGGTGCCATGGCCCGGTGGAATACGGTCTTCGTCGAAGTCCCCATCACGACTTTTTCGCCCGTAAAGGTAGTCACCGATCTGCTGCGTCCCGAACATCAGGGCGATGAATTTTGAATAAGCCATTGCTCCCTTCGGATTTTCATTCGGAGGGAGCTTTTTTCGAGATGAAGACGTTGGTTGTCCCAAACGATTGAAAAAATGCAATCGAAAAATATAAAAAACAAATTGAATAACATTTTCAGTGTTATTTTTCTGCTATTCGGATTAGCGGCTTGCTCAGATGATCGTTACCAAACACAAAATGTAACCCATTTAGTAATCGATTCTTTCGAAGATTTTTGCAAAGGACAGCGATACCGTAAGTATTCGGTCCATAACCCTATCCTTGGCCGATAAACGATTTTACGCCGAATTCGAACATTCGGATATCGAGATTAATTACGAAGTAAATGTTCGTAATAATAGTGCGGACACAGTTCGTATCAATCTCCCGGATTCTTCGAATTATGCTACATATCTAAATAATCGTGTCGGGTGGTTGAGTGGATGGAATAAAAATGAGCTTGAAATTCTACCATGTCGATCAAATACTATTTGTATTACCAATATCGGCATGTTTGGTGCGTTATATCGTTGGGAAAAATTATTTCCTCCAAAACACGATTACACTTTTGATATGCTAAAAATCCTTCCCGATGTAAAAGTATATTACAATGGACAGCTTGTATTGCCATCGAAAGAAATAGAAATTTTTACAAGCGACTACAAAGATCCGTGGATATATAAAGTGCTTAAAAAAATATCAGGAGAACCATATGCTATTGATTTTTCTAATTAGATAAAAACTAATGTGATTGATCGATTGTTGAAATCGAAACTCAAAGACAATATTTATAGTTCGATCCGAAAAAAAAATGCGCCGAATATGCGTGGGTTAAAATGGATTTTATATATTTGTAGGAACTAATTCGGAGGAGTGTGATTTCGGGAACAGTTCCGATGTTTCCGGTCGGAGTCGGGGAGAGATCGCTTGCGATCTAGTCTCGGATGGAGGTGAGGAAGAGAAAGATTCCGATGATCCCGGATCGTATGCCTGCGGTCGGATTTGCCGGCGGGGAAAGCGGTGCTGTATGCCGTGCGTTTCGGTCGGCAGGATCGGTGTGAGGCCGGGCTGCATCCCGGAATCCGTGACGCGAGGTCATGGAGTGACGAATAAGAAATTCAAATATAATAAACATAAATTCTATGGAAAACAAACTTCAACAGTTAACCCAGAAGCTCTACGACGAGGGACTGGAGAAAGGCCGTGCCGAGGCGGAACGTCTGGTGGCCGAAGCGAAGACCAATGCGGCCAAGATCGTGAAGGAAGCCGAGGCGCAGGCCGCGAAGATCCTCGCCGATGCCAATACCAAAGCGCAGGATGTGGAGAAGAACGCGATGACCGAGATTTCGCTCGCGGGCAAGCAGGCCCTCTCGAAGATCAAGTCCGAGATCAGCTCCATGATTATCGCCAAGAGCACGGCTCCCGCCGTGAAAGCCGCGACGCTCGATCCCGAATTCGTGAAGCAGATGCTGCTTACCGTCGCCAAGAACTGGAGCGGCGCCGATTCGTCGAAGAACCAGTTGAAGGCCCTGCTGCCGGAGGCGGAACAGAAGGCGTTCGAAGCGACGTTCGAAGCCGCTGCGAAGGAGCTGCTGGCCGCAGGCGTCGAAGTGGGTTATTCGAAGGAGGTCAGGACGGGATTCAAGGTGGGTGCCAAAGACGGCGGCTACTACATTTCGTTCTCGGACCAGGATTTCGACGCTCTGTTGAAGGAGTACCTGCGCGACAAAGTCTATAAAATGCTGTATAACGCTTAAGCCGGGCGCCATGTTCGACAAGAATTACTACTGTTTGGTAGCCGGATTGCGGGAGTATTCGCTCGATGCCGATACCAAGGGCTTCAATGCCCGGGCGATCATCGAGGAGATTCTCGAAGGGGTTTCCGCCCGCGATGCACGTTGCGTGCGTCTGCTTTACGGTTACTACGACTGCGAGAACCTGGTT
>ENA-OQHN01000641-OQHN01000641.1-human-gut-metagenome-genome-assembly--contig:-NODE-641-length-11606-cov-2.297500_pt1 | contig 11606 bp, 10 predicted proteins | sample MGYA00242564_ERZ504721 | MGnify/ENA primary metagenome ERZ504721 (study PRJEB26092, sample SAMD00036212) | human gut metagenome | host: Homo sapiens | study: EMG produced TPA metagenomics assembly of...
GGCAGGGGAAGACCGTGGTCGCGCTCGTGGCGACGACGGCATCCGGGCCCTGCTGGGCCGTGGCGGACACGCTCAAGGAAAGCAGCCTGGAAGCTGTCAGGGAACTGAAGGAACTGGGCGGTGACCACGGTCATGCTCACCGGCGACAACGAGCACACGGCGGCGGCAATCGCCCGTCAGGTGGGCGTGGACAGCTTCAAGGCCGGTCTGCTCCCGGCGGACAAGCTCGCCGTCATCGAGGAACTGGAAGCCCGGGGACACAAGGTGGGCATGGTGGGCGACGGCATCAACGACGCCCCGGCGCTGGCCCGGGCCGACGTCGGTTTCGCCATGGCCGGCAACGGCACGGACACCGCCATCGAGACCGCCGACGTGGCGCTCATGGACGACGACCTGCGCAAGATCCCCCGCTTCATCCGCCTGTCCCGGGCCACCTTCGCCATCCTGGTGCAGAACATCACGCTGGCGCTGGGCGTCAAGGCGCTGTTCTTCGCCCTGACCTTCACCGGTCACGCCACCATGTGGATGGCCGTCTTCGCCGACGTGGGCACGGCCCTGCTGGTGGTGGCCAACGGCCTGCGGGCCATGCGGCAATAGCGGCCCGGATGCGGAGCGGCATCCCCGCTCCATGGCGCCCTGCGCACCTGTGAGGCCCGGATCCTTCCCACGCCATGAATGACAGACCGGGACAGCCCCCTGAGGGACTGTCCCGGTCTTTTTTTATCCATACGGCACCTGATGCCTGCTTTGCCGGAGCGGCCGGGACCGCTGCCCGCCGGGCATGGCCGCGAACGTGTCCAGCGGCCGAGGCCCGTCAGCACAGGAGCAAGGGTCCCCGCAGCACGGGAGCGCCGCCACACGCGCACAGGGCCAAAGGCCTCACTGGCGGCGCTTGAACAGTTTCTCCAGCGCCACGGCATCCCAGCGCAGGATGCTGGGGCGGCCATGCGGGCAGTATTCCCGCTCCGGCGTATGCAGCCACTGCCGCAGCAGGGCCGCGGCCTCGTCATCGGCCAGACGCTGCCCGGCCTTGATGGCGCCCTTGCAGGACAGGGAAATGAACATGGCGCGGATGTCGTCCTTGCGACCGGCCAGCACCTCGCGCAGGAACTCCCCGGCCTCGCTGCGGGACAGGGAGGGCGGGATGCCCCGGGCCAGCAGGCGGCCGCCGGAGCAGGAGACATCGAAGCCCATGCGCTCCAGATTGTCGCGTACTTCCAGAAAGCGCTCTTCTTCCACCGGCTGCAGGGCCAGTTCCAGCGGCAGGGCCAGGCACTGGGCCGTGCCCGCGAAGGCCCCCTTGCGCAAACGCTCGTAGAGCACGCGCTCGTGCGCCGCGTGCTGGTCCAGCAGCATCAGGGCGCCGGAAGCATCGCGCAGGACAAGGTAGGTCTCGGCCACCTGGCCCAGATAGGTCAGGCCGCCCACCACCAGCTCATGCCGTCCGGCGACGCTTTCGTCCGTCACGGCAGTGCCGGGGCCGCAGACGGCCTCCCCGGTTCCCGGCAGGCCCTCCGGCCCGTCCTTCTCCGGTACAGGAAAGCTTTCCGCTGCGGTCCCGTCCGAGCCTTCACGGCCCGTCACGGTCGTCACATGATCGGGCGGCATGGCCATGCGGGCCGTCTGCCGGGCGCTCTCGAAAAATTCCTGTCTGTCGGCGGACAAACGTCCCGTCCCTTCCGCATCCTCCGCAAAGGACGCGGCCGAAAACGCCGAAGGAGACACGGCTTCCCGCAGGCCCGCAGGGGCCGTCCGCCCGGAGGCGAAGGCCGCCGCACTGCCGGAAGACGACGGCACGGACGGGGCATCCGCCACGCTTCCCGTGCCCGTCATGGCCCCAGGGGCCGTGCCGTCGTCCGCATCGGGCCGCCGCACCTGCCACTGGCCTTCGTCTTCCCGCGTCTCGTCCTCCACGTGCCGCATCAGGGGCGCGGCATGCGGCACCATGCCCCAAAGCCCTGCGGCGCGGGGGCAGATCGTCCCACAGACGGGACTGGGCCGCCACCGGGCGGGCATCGTCGGCTTCGCGGGCCGCATCCAGCACGCTTTCCACATCGCTGACCAGGGCCTCCTGCACGGCATGGAGCACGGCGGAAAAGACCGAGGACTCGTCCCGGAAACGGACCTCGCTCTTGGCCGGATGCACGTTGACGTCCACCATGTCGGGCGGCATGTCCACGAAGAGCACCACCTGCGGGTAATCCCGGCTGGTGATGCGGCCCTTGTAGGCCTCGCGCACAGCGGCCAGCAGGCGCTTGTCGCTGACGCTGCGGCCGTTGACGTACAGCAGGATGCGGTCCCCGCGCTGCTGGCTCACCGACGGCAGGGCCGCCAGACCCCGGGCACGGATGCCGTGACGTTCGGCATCGAAGGGGCGCAGGGCCTCCACCACCAGGCGCGGCCACAGCTGGGCCAGACGGTCGCGCAGGCTCTGCCCGGGCAAAAAGCGCAGGGCTTCACGCTCCCCGGCCCTGAGCGTGAAGCCTACGTCGCAGCGGGCCAGCGCCAGACGCACCAGCCAGTCCTGGGCCCGTTTGAGCTCCGTGGCCGGGGTCTTCAAAAACTTGAGCCGTGCGGGTATATTGGTGAACAGATCGCGCACTTCCACGATGGTGCCCCGATGCAGGGCCGAAGGCTCCACCGCCAGCAGGCGGCCGAATTCCACCACGATGCGGCTGGCCTCCGTCCCGCCGTCGACCCCGGTCACGGCGGATTCCATGCTGAAGCGGGCCACCGAGGCGATGCTCGGCAGGGCCTCGCCGCGGAAGCCGTAGGACGCGATGTGCTCCAGGTCGTCCATGCTGGCGATCTTGCTGGTGGCGTGACGGGTCACGGCCAGCTCCAGTTCGCCGGGGGCGATGCCCGCGCCGTCGTCCTGCACGCGGATGCAGCTCTGGCCGCCGTTCTCCAAAAACACGTCCACGCGCGTGGCTCCGGCATCCAGGCTGTTTTCCACCAGTTCCTTGACCACACTGGCCGGGCGCTCCACCACCTCGCCGGCGGCGATCTGATTGCGCAACTCAGGCGGTAACAAACGAATATGACGAGATACTCCAGACATGCGGCCACTCTATCCGGCCGCCAGATGCAAGGCAAGCGCGCCCTCCGGCGCCCCTCCAATCGCAGACGCCCCCTGCTGCACGGCAGCCGTTCCCTGAGCGCGCGGCAGGAGGCCCCCATACCGGTCAACGTGCCCAGTGCCTGCCGCCAGCCGGAACGATCTTCGACCCCGACATGCTCTATGTGGAATGCGGCCATTGCGGCGCGCCCATCGTCTGGGAAAAGGGCCGTACCCGCCGCCTGCTGGCGGCCGTGGGCATCGACCCGCTGGAACTGGACGCCAGCTGCGTGCTGATCACCGATTCCCTGGCCCCCTGTGCGGCGGCAAAGGGCGCTACACCATCCAGATCTACCGCATCAGCGCGGCCCGCAGCGCCCGCCACGTGTTCTACGCGGGCAATGCCTGATCCCTGTCCACAGACCAAAAACAAGGCGCCCGTCTCCTTCAGGAGGCGGGCGCCTTGCCATTCATAATTCCGAGCCTGCCGGACGTCTTCTCCAAAACCCGGCGAAAACGGCAGGCCCCAGCATCCGCACAGCCCCTAGCTGTCTTCGCGCCGGCCTTTCTGGCCGCCCCACTGGCTGAGCAGCACCCCGGCCACCACCAGCACCGAGGCCATGTACTGGCCGGGCAGGAAGACCTCGCGCAGCAGGATGACGCCGCTGGCCAGGGTCAGGATGGGGATAAGGTTGGTGTAGGCGGCGGCACCGGCGGCCGAAAGACGGCTGACCCCCACGTTGTACAGGCCGTAGCCCCCCAGTGAGACCACCCGCCCAGATAGACCACACTGGCCCAGGGGGCCCAGTCCGGCACCTCCACATGCAGCAGCACGGGCGTGTAGTCCAGGGGCGCCAGCGCCAGCAGCCCGGCAAAAAGCTCATGCCCACGAAGGACTGCACGGCCGTGATCTGCAGGGGCGAATAGGCGGCGGAAAGACGCCGGGCCAGCACGGTATAGAGGGCGGCACAGACCATGGCCAGCCCCTCGAAGAAATTGCCCAGCACAGGCGCCGTGGCGGTCTCGTCCACGGCCGATTGCAGGGAGAGCCAGACCACCCCGGCCACGGCCAGGGCAAAGCCTATCCAGCCGCGCAGGCTGACCCTTTCGCCCAGCAGACGCCAGGCCACCACGGCGGTGATGAGCGGCAGCAGCGAGATGATCATGCCCGCCTGCGAGGCCGTGGTCAGGCACAGGGCGCGGGTCTCCAGCAAAAAGTAGCAGCAGGGCTCGGCAAAGGCCATGAGCAGGAGCCAGCGCCACTGCCCCTTGCGGCGCAAGTCGCGCAGCAGCCCGCCCCACAGCGGCAGGAACAGCAGCGTGGCCACGCCCATGCGCCCGACCATGACCGTGAACGGATCCAGCGCGCTGAGCGCGATGCGCAGGGCCACATAGGACGTGCTCCAGAAAACCATGGCCAGCAGCAGGGCCAGATGCGGCCAGATGCGAACCCACATGACGATATCTCCTCCTCGGTAGCCGGGGCCGGAGGCGCGGCCTGCCCGGGCCTCCGTGCGTCGCAGCAGCATGCCAAAGCCGGAGCAAAAGGTCGAGCAAAAGAGCAGCCCGTCCGCGCACATACCGCAGGGGGCCGCCCCGGCACGGCCGCCCGCCCTTCCGCCCCGTACCGTGCGCGGAAGCCCCCACAGCCGGCTTGCCCAGCCGTACGATAGGGCGTATTGCAGAGTTCCGGGCTGCCCCTGCCCGTACTTTCCATGAACATGAGGATATGCCATGAGCATGCGTCTTTCCCGTTCCATCGTGGGCGAAGCCGAGGCCGAAGCCGTCCGGCGCGTCATCGTCGAGGACGGTTATCTGGGCATGGGACACGAGACCTGCCTGTTCGAACAGGAACTGGCCGCCTATCTGGGCGTGGCGCCCGAACAGGTGGTGACCACCAACACGGGCACTGCGGCCCTGACCCTGGCCGTGGACGCCATCGCCCCGCGCGATGCCGCCCGCAAGCCGCAGATCCTGGTGCCGTCCCTGACATTCGTGGCCTCCTTCCAGGCCATCGAGGCCGCCGGTTGCGAGCCCGTGGCCTGTGACGTGCTGGCCGAGACCGGCACCATCGACCTCAAGGACGCCGCCCGCCGCATCACGCCCGACACGCTGGCCATCATGCCCGTCCATTACGCCAGCAACCCCTGGCATCTGGATGAAGTCCATGCCTTCGCCCGGGAGCACGGCCTGCGCGTCATCGAAGACGCCGCCCATGCCTTCGGCTGCCTGCACCACGGCCGCAAGATCGGCAGCTTCGGGGACGTGGTCTGCTTCAGCTTCGACGGCATCAAGAACATCACCTCCGGCGAAGGCGGCTGCGCCGTCTTCTTCAACGCCACGGAAGCCGGCTATGCCGCCGACGCCCGCCTGCTCTCCGTGGAGGGCGACACCCGCTCCCGCTTTGCCGGCACCCGCACCTGGGACCCGGACGTGAAGCGCATCGGCTGGCGCTTCCACATGAGCAACATCATGGCCGCCATCGGCCGCGTGCAGCTCTCGCGTCTGGACGGGGAATTCATCCCGGCCCGCCGCGCCCTGGGCGACATCTACCGGCAGCGTCTGGCGGGGCTGGACGGCCTGCGCCTCCTGCAGACCGACCCGCAGGACTTCGTAGTGCCGCACATCGTCTGCGTGCGTGTGCTCGACGGCCGCAAGGACGAGCTCAAGGCCGCCCTCACCACCGCAGGCATCCCGGTGGGCGTCCATTATAAGCCCAACCATCTGCTGAGCCTGTTCCGCCCCGCTCCGGGCTCCCTGCCCCTGCCTGTGACGGAACAGCTCTACGGCGAGCTGGTGACCCTGCCCATGCACCCGGCCTGAGCGCCGCCGATGTGGAACACATCTGCGACGTCATCACGGCCACACTGGCCTGACCTTTCCCGCTACGGAGCCGCCGCAGGCGGCTCCGTACGTCCGGCGTCCCGCCGGTACAGGGCCATGCCCGGCGCATGCCATCCCGAACATGCCATGACCATACTGTCCGAGACCACGGCCTTTGCCCGCAGCCTGCTGTCCCGTCCCCTGCTCCGTTTCGGCATGGTGGGCAGCACCGCCACCCTCTGCTATCTCTGGGCCGCGCATCTGCTCGTCCGCGGTGCGCACTGGCCCGCTCCGGCGGCCCAGGCCCTTGCCGGGCTGCTGGCCCTGCTGGCCGCCTATGCGGGGCATTGCTTCTGGACGTTCGGCATCAGGCGCGGCGACCACGCCCGCATGCTGCCCCGCTTCGCCCTGGTGCAGGGCGCGGGCCTCTGGCTGGGCGAGCTGTTCGCCCGGGGGCTGGGCTGGTGCGGCGTCCCCCACGGCCTGGCCCTGCCCGCCGCCTCCCTGGCGGCCCCGCTCTTCCTCTATCTGCTGTGCCGTCTCTGGGTCTTCCGGCCCGTACGCTCCATGAACCTGTCGCCCCCGTCATCGCGAGGTACATCCATGCATCATGTCCCCATGTCCGAGGCCCCCCGTGGTCTCCGTCATCATGAACTGCCTGAACAGCTCCGAGCATCTGCAGGAGACCCTGGACAGCCTGGCCGCCCAGACCTTCACCGATTTCGAGGTCATCTTCTGGGACAACGGCTCCACGGACAGCAGCCCGCAGATAGCCCGGGGCCATGCCGGGCTTGCCGGCCGCCTGCGCTATTTTCGCGGCGAAGAGACCGTGCCCCTGGGCGCGGCCCGCAATCTGGCCATCGCCCGGAGCCGGGGCCGCTATGTGGCCTTTCTGGACTGCGACGACCTGTGGCGGCCCGAAAAGCTGGCCCGTCAGGTGGCCTGCTTCGAAGCCGATCCGCATGTGGGCCTGGTCTGCACCGATACCGAGATCTTCGACGGCAAGCATGTGCTAAAGCGCCTGTTCGCCGAGTCCCGCCCCCAGCGCGGCAAGGCCTTTGCCGCCCTCATGGAACGGCAGTGGATCTCCATGTCCTCGGCCATGCTTTCCCGCGCGGCCCTGGACAGCGTGGTCTGTCCGCCCGCCCGGGAGGGCGGCGCGCCGGTCTGGTTCGACGAGAGCCTCAACGTCTGCGAGGAAGCCGACATTTTCTACCGCGTGGCCCACGACTGGGAACTGGACCATGTGGACGCGCCCCTGACCCTGTGGCGGGTACACGGCAACAACACCACCTTCCGCAAATTCGGCCAGTTCGCGGACGAGACCCTGTACATCCTGGAAAAGCACCGCCGCCTCTGGCCCGGCTATGATGCGGCGCATCCCGGGCTCGTCAGCCTGCTGACGCGCCGCGCCGCCTTCCAGAAGGCCGTGAGCCTGTGGCGCGAAGGGCGCGGCAGCGAGGCCCGCGCCGTCATCCGGCCCTGGCGTGACGGCTCGCGCAAATACCGCCTGTTCTGGTGGGCCAGCTATCTGCCCGGGGCCTGCTTCGACCTGGCCGCGCGTCTGTATTTTGCCCTGCCCTCCGTGATCCGCCGCCGCTAGGGGATATTGGATACATCAAGACCACCCGCCGTGCGGGTGGTTTTTCGTTTCGGGCCGTGGCGCCCAACAGGCTGATGCCCATAAAAAAGACGGCGGGAACGCGTGATGCGTTCCCGCCGTCTCCACATATCGTGCGACAACAGACGGGGCATGCCCTGCATGCCTCGCCTCATATCAGGTCCCGAAGGACGTTCCCGGGGACGCACGCCCAGACCTGCACGCCTGACGTGCAGCGGACATGACGGCCATGCCGTCCTGCGGTAACCGGGAAACAGCGCGGCAACGCCCGCCGCCGGCGTCAGTACCGGTCCGGCGTGCGTTCCGTGAAAGCGCTATTCGTCGTCCCAGGAAGAAGTATCGTCCACCAGCGTATAGCCGCGGACCTGGATGTAGTTGACCTCGTCCACCTGCTCCAGCAGGCCGGTCACTTCCACCAGGGCGCTCACCTCGTCGGCCAGATCGGCACCGGCGCCACGAGGGATGATGCGATATTCCACATCGTCCTGCACCACAGCCACACTGGCCTGCCGCGCATCGGCGGCACGGGGCACAGAACAGACATAGCCTTTCACGGTAATGGGATTGCTCATGCCTAGGTAATCCTTTCTCACAAAGCTGGGAAATGTCCCTTCTCCCCTTGTATCCGCTTTCCCGGCCTGCCGCAAGCCTTTGCGCGCTTTTCAGGCAGCACCCTGCGGGCCTAGAAACCGTATTTTTTCAGCAGTTCGTACCAGTGCCCGCGAGAGACACCGGCCATGCGTGCGGCGGCCCGGGCATCGTCGCCGCACAGCGCCCGTACCCGGGCCACATAGTGCCGCTCCGCCTCATGCCGCCAGCTGCGCAACGAAGGAAAGGCCCGCCCCGTTTCCGGCATGGGAGGCAGATCGGGCACGCTACAGGCCCCGGCTTCGGCCAGCGGGGGACAGACCTCCCTGCCGCCGGGCACGTCGCCCGCCACGCGTCCCTGCCCGGCCCGGCTGCGGGCCACGGCCACGCGCAGGCCGGTGGCGAGGTGCGCGGGCAACAGCAGGGACGCATGTTCCGCCGCCAGACAGGCCCGCTCCAGCGCATGGAACAGCTCGCGCACATTGCCCGGCCAGTCGTATTCGGCCAGCATCTCCAGCAGCAGGGGGGAAAGCTCCTTCTCCTCCATGCCGTTGCGGCGGCAGCAGCGGATGACCGCCTGCCGTGCCAGCACGGGGGATCTCGCTGCCGCGCCGGCGCAGGGGCGGGATCACGATGGTCATGCCCTGCAGGCGGTAAAGCAGATCCTTGCGAAAGCGCCCGTCCTCACTCATGGCCTCCAGATCCTGATTGGTGGCCGCCACCAGGCGAAAATCGCTCTCCACCTCGCGCACCTCTCCCACAGGACGGAAACGGCGCAGCTCCAGCGCCCGCAAAAAAGCCCCCTGTATGCCCTGCGGCAGGTCGCCCACCTCGTCCAGGAAGAGCGTGCCCTGATGCGCCGCCCGCAACAGGCCCTCGCTGGCCCGCTCCGCGCCGGTGAAGGCCCCCCGGGCATGGCCGAACAGATGGCTCTCCACCAGCGTTTCCGGCAGGGAGGCGCAGTCCACGGCCACGAAAGGCCGCGAGGCCCGATGGCTGTTGCGGTACAGGGTGCGGGCGAACAGCTCCTTGCCCACGCCGGTCTCGCCCAGCAGCAGGACGTTGACGTCGCTGTGCGCCGCCTGTTCCAGCTGGGCCAGCGCCGCCTGCATGGCCGGGCCGCTCCCCGCCACCTGACCCGGCTCCAGTTCCAGGCCCCGGCGCGAGCGCCGCCTGTCCCGGGCCTCCAGCACATGGCTCAGGGTCTCTTCCACATCGCACACCCGCACCGGCTTCATGAGAAAATCCCAGACACCGCCGCGCAGGGCTTTTTCCGCCGCATCGCCGTCGCCGTGGCCCGTGATGACCACGATGTCCGGCGCGTCGGGCAGGGCCGCCAGCTCCTGCTGCGCATCCAGACCGTTGCCGTCGGGCAGGAGCATGTCCAGAAGGATGACGTCCACGCCCGCGGCCGCCAGACGCCGTCCCTCGGCCAAGGTGGCCGCGCACAGGGCCTCGTGCCCCAGACGGCGGCAGGCCACCTCCACCATGGTGCGCATCAGGTTCTCGTCATCCACTACCAGCACACGGGCCATCCTTGCCTCCCTGCCCGGGCCTGCGGTCCCGGAGCTTCCCCTGTGGCCATCCCCGGGCGCGGCGCAGGGGCGCGCCTGCTGCCCGGTATATCGTTCCCTTTTTCCTGCGCTCTCCGGCTGATGCCGGATACAAAAGCTTTTCGGCCTCGTCGTCCTTCCTGCGGCGTTCCCGGCACCAGAGCCCCGTCAACCGGGCGGACGGCCGGGCAGCCATCCGCCTGCCACGGCTGCCGTCCATCCGCCCGCATACGGGGCACGGCGGCATGGTCCGCCGCGAAGACGGGGCATCAGCCGTTGTCCCGCCGCAGGGCTTCTTCGGCACGCGCCAGAGCCCCGGCACAGGCCGCCGCCAAAGATCCCAGCCCCGCCGCGTTCTCCGGCGTGTCCGCCAGCACCTGCCGGGCCGCCTGCTCCAGAGCCGCCGCCCTGAGACGCAGTTCCTCAAAACAGAGCGTGGCCGCGGAATTCTTCAGGGCATGGGCCGCCCGGCGCAGGGCCTCCGCCGTCCGGGCCGCCGGGACCGCGGGATCGGCGGCCAGTTTCCGGGCAGCTGCAAGCGCTGCGTCCAGACGCGGCAGATCCTCCCGCAAGGCCGTGACCAGGGTATGCAGCAGCTCCTCGTCCTGATCCGCGGCCGCCAGTGCGGCCGCCCTGTCCCAGATGACGGGGGGCCCTCGGCCTCCGCACCACAGGGCGTCGGCCCTGCCTGACCGTCGCCGGGACAGCCACGGGGCACGTCCCGCAATGCGGCCAGCAGCATGGCCGGGGTACCGGCTTGTCCAGCAGGGCCCGTACGCCCAGCGACCGGAAGCGCGCCTCCTCGCCGGGGGCCAGGCCGGCGGAATGGACGATCACCGCCTGCTGCCGGGACGCGGCACTCTGTCCGGCACGGATGCGCTCCAGCACGGTCAGGCCGTCCATGCGCGGCATACCGGCATCCAGCAGGATGACGTCCCACGCTGCGGCGGCCAGCATGTCCAGGACCTGTTCCCCGTCCGCGGCAAGGCCCACGGTGCAGCCCTGCTCCCGCAAGCGCACTTCGAGCAGATAACGGCCCGCGGCGTCATCCTCGGCCACCAGCACGCGCAGGCCTTGCAAGGGGCCCGCCGCAGGGGCCGGAGCCGCAATGCCCTCTTCCGCCGGACACGGGGTCCCGGACTTGGGGCCGGGACCGCCCTCCACGATCTCCAGACGCACTTCCAGCGTGAACGTGCAGCCCTGTCCGGGACAGGAACGCACCTGCACGTCCCCGCCCATGCGGCGGGCGATGGTGCGTACGATGTTCAGCCCCCAGACCGGTGCCCGGCTGCGCCGGCGGCACTGCCCGGCAAAAACTTCAAAGGCCGTCCTTTCCTCGCCGGGCTCCAGCCCGGGCCCGCTGTCCCGGACGTCCAGCCGCAGCAGGAACACGCCGGAAGCCAGGCGTTCTCCGCCTGCCTCCACGTCTACGCGGGCCCCATTCCGTGAATTTGACGGCATTGCTCACCAGATTGCCCAGGGCCTGCCGCAGGCGGAAATCGTCGCCACGGACCTGCCGGGGCAGATGCGGCGCCAGATGCAGCAACAGCTCCAGCCCCTTGCCCTCCGCCGCCGGTCTGTACAGATCAGCGCAGGCCCGCAGGCAGGCGGGCAGGTCGAAGGTCCGGCAGCGCAAACGCACGTCCCCCTGTTCCAGAGAAGCATGGTCGGTGATGTCGTCCACCATCTCCAGAAGGGCCCCGCAGGCCCGGCGCAGATAGGCCAGGGCCGTATGCCGCTGCTCCGTCCCGCAGTCCTGACGGTCGAGCAGATCGCTCATGCCCAGCATGGCCGCCAGCGGGGTACGCATGTCGTGACTGAGACGCCCCATGAAGGCGCTCTTGAGGCGGCTCTTCTCCTCGGCCTGCAGACGTCGCAAGGTCAGGTTGCTGGTGATGCCGCCCACGGCCAGCACCCCGGTCAGGGCCAGCAGACCGTACAGCAGGCCCAGCTCCCGCTGCTT
>ENA-OQHN01000643-OQHN01000643.1-human-gut-metagenome-genome-assembly--contig:-NODE-643-length-11591-cov-4.870377_pt1:0-5000 | contig 11591 bp, 9 predicted proteins | sample MGYA00242564_ERZ504721 | MGnify/ENA primary metagenome ERZ504721 (study PRJEB26092, sample SAMD00036212) | human gut metagenome | host: Homo sapiens | study: EMG produced TPA metagenomics...
GATAAACTTGCCGTCGGTGCTCTCCAACTCCATTGTGAATATTATCTCTGCACCGTAATCCTCGATGTACCTACCCACTTTCTCTATCTTGGGTGCCACCGGTTCGGCTGCTACTTCATTGTATGGTATCAGTACCGGGTTGTCTATGATGCCAACGGGGTTTATCTTGGTGGTTGACAGGCTGCTCAGCAGCGACACGTTGCCTACGCTTGTCAGCATGCCGTCGGTGCCGGAAGGGCGCATCACCAGTTCGTCCATGTAGGTGTAGTCGTTGTAATTGCCGTATTCATCGCTCTTGACCACGTAGCTGGCGGGCATCTGGAACTGGTGCGAAATGAACCTCTCGTTCACTCCCATATACTCTTTGGCTGCAAAGTGGTAGTTGCCCTCTGCGTCCTTGGTGCCTTTCATCCATAGTCCGGGCGTCGACGGGTCGTTGATGAACAGGGCGTCGTCGGTGAGGCGTGCGCTTACCACGAGGCGCCTGTTGAGCGAGTACTTCTGGTCGCGGGCCCCTTCAGGCACAGTCACGGCTATGTAGGGGTTCTTGGTAAAGACGTGGCCGTATTCAACGGCGTACCAAGACTCCGACTCGTCGATGAAGCCCAGCGGCGTCTCTCGTGTGTCGTCGAGGGCTTTCAGCGTGTCGTTGCGCAGCACGAAGTACATGTTTTGGTCTGCGTTAAGCGTCCAGTTGTCCTGGCCGTTCTGCTTCATCTTTGCCACAAAACTGTTGCCGTAGCTTTCTGCCACCACGATTTGTGGCAGGCGTGCCACCAGCGTGTCGCCGTTGTACGGGTCAAGCTTCATGTAAGTGTTGCTCACCATATACGATATGGGGTTGAGCATGTACACCGTTCCGTCGCTCCCGGTCACATAGCTGCCCACGGCCTCCGTGTTGTCGTATTCGTTCAGGTCGTAGTAGCTGTCATAAAAACCGTGTGCGGCCCTGATGCAGTTGTCGTGCCTCTGGCCTTCCGGTGTGCGTATCACATCGGGAATCGTTGAGATTATCACTTTGGGGGCGGCGGTCAACTTGTGTTTGACTGGCAGCGTCTGTGGGCTCACCGGGGCTTGCTGGCCATGGGCTGGCAAGGCCAGGGCGGCAAGCATAAAGCCTTGTAGAAATGAGTAATGAATTTGTTGCATAGCTTTTTCTTTTTATTAAGTGAATGATATGGTTCTGTATCTATGCTGCGGAAGTTTTCAATGCCGCTGCCAAATATCTTTGTTTATGCCTGCAAATATATATAATGTATGTCAAACCCCTGTGTTCCACATAACGATAAAAACAGTCGCTTTGTCTGTTTCTTCCATTTTGGGGCCATTGTCGGGCAACAATCGCATGTTGTTGCCGTTCGTGTTGCTTGCCGTCATTGCCTGATGGGCGGCTGTTTGCGTCGGCGCAAGGTACCTCGGTGGGCCTGTTGGCCTATGGGTTGCATGGCGCCAGGCGGCTTGACGGGCACAGTGCGGTCTTGTTGCCGGTTGGGGCATGGTTGCCGGCGTGGGCGTTTCTGTCTCTCCTCCCTTATTGCCTGCCCCTGGAAAATACTTGCCGCGCCGTGCACAACGCACGGCGCGGCAAGCGGTAATCCACGTTCAATGTGTTTGTGGTGCAAGGCTGTCAGCCTGCATGATGTTTATTTGCGGGGTGCCACTTTCCATGTGTTTCCGCCTTGGCGTATTATTGTCACGCCGTCATGGTCGGCATTTGTTGTTTTCCTGCCGTCGATGGTGTATGTCTCGTATGGTTCCGACGGGTCGAAAGCCGCCTTTCCGGTTGATGGCGCCGATATGTCGCTTGGCAGTCTTTCGCCGCTTACCGTCATCGACTTTATCTCCCAAGTGCCGGCCTCTTGGCTGGTGCTGGTATAGTGGAATGCAATCTTTATCTTCTTGCCGGCGAAGGCGTTGAGGCTTATGTCGCCCGACTCGTTGAATGTCCAGCTGTTGCCTCGCGGCCAGTTGATGCCGTTGAGCGGCGTGGCCACTCCGTCGCAGATGACCTCGACCGCCAGAGCGTCGGCCGGCGAAGCGAAGAAGTTGGCAGCATGGCTGAAGGTGAGCGTGGCGGTGGCATATCCGGTCAGGTCCAGTTCGGGTGTCACCACCGATGCGTCGGCTGCATTGTTGGTGTTGTTTGCGAAGGCTGTGCCCTTCCAGCCGTATTTGTTGTCAAGCCTCCAAACGTCGAAGCCGTCTTGTGGCACCTCCTTGTTGCTTATTGTGCATCCGCCTGTGCCGTCTGTGAATATGGCGGTGTAAATGGTGCCTTGTTCCGGTGCTTCGCCGCCGGGTGTATATTCCGATGTGCACAGCGTCTTCCCGGGGTCGAAGGCATAGTCGGTGCTGTCGCCCCAGATGTATTCCATCAGGTTTGGGAAGTCTACAAAGGGGTTGCGGTTGCCCTGTATGCGGCTTACGGCCTCGTTGCGTGATGTCTCCGTCTCGTCGGGGGCGTCGGTCTTGGCCCAGCTTATATACAGTTTGTATGCCCATGGCTGCAGCGTGGGGTAGTCGCCCTTTTGAAGTATCTGCAAGGCTTGCGTGCCCTTCCAAGTGAAGTTCTGGTAAGTGGTGGCCATGTACATGTAGGCCCGGGCAAAGTCACCTTTCCATTTGTCGGCCGGTTCCCATAGCTTGTAGCCTTTGCTGCCGGTTCCCACCTTTGTGCATCCGTTGTCTGTTGTGGCCTTGCTTACCTCGCCCATCGGGTAGTTCGATTTGGCCGAGTTTATTTTCTGCTCGCTCGGCATCAGGTTGTAAAGGTCTTTGTAGGCTTGGTTTTCTGAGCCTCCCCACCAGCTCTTCGGAAACGAGTGCTCTATGTTCATGCCGCCCACCGAGCTTCCCTTTGAGCCGAAGTACCTCGTGTCGTTGCTGTATCTGTCAATCACTTGGTTGTCGGCTGTGCGGTCGGTGGTGTAGAATCCCTCCCAAGTGTGGCCCTTGCCCTTGCCGTAGTCGAGCACGTTGGCGTCTTTTATTGTTTCGTGCACGGCATTTTTAAGCTCAGCCCCGCTTTTCCCTTTCAGGTTGTCGTAATACCCGGCCGGTATCTGTGCCGCCGAAGGAGCTGTGTTCATGGCCACCGCAATGGCTGCGATGGCTCTGGAAATGGTAGTTTTCTTCATTAGTAAATATGTTGTTATGTAATGTTCGTTTGATATATTTTGCAAAGATAGTCATTTTTATCCATGTGGCAATGCTTTGTGTCGACATAACGCGGGTACGCCCGCGATTGGGGTGTTGCCGGTTGGTGATGTGTTTTGGTTAATTTTGAACAGCTACTTATATGCCGGCGGTTGTTGGCGCATCTGTATGATGTGGTGCTTAATGTTCCCTTGCCCCAAGCCCGGGCCATGCGTGCCCGGCCGATGGCGCCCTTGCGGCAGTGGTTGGGCTTCTGCCTCCGGCCGCCGCGGCAAGCCTTGGCCGAGGCGTTTAAATGTTGTTTGGCCGCATTGTGGCGTAAAATCCGGGTGATGTTTGCAGGGCAGCGGCGTGTGTCTGTAAGTCATTGTCTGTCAGCGGGGTTGCCCTATATGCCATTTCGGCTTGCAAGAGGGCGCGTATGGCGCGGCGTTATGTGCCGTTTCGCCACGCTATACGGCCAGCATCGCGCCCCACGGCTTCTTATGCCTGCATCCCGCCGTGTCTTTGGCCCATGCCGGTCGTTATATGTCAAAGTGGTTTGGCTCTGTGGTCGGCCGGCAGGATGCCCGCAGCATGGCGAAGCCCAAGCAAAGCCTGCATAGGCAAAATTGGCGCATGCCCGGAGGGTCTGGTTGCCGTTTTTTGAAAATTCGTGCCAGCCTGGTGCCGCAGCTGCTTGTTGTTGGTTTCAACAAAAGCCGCGCATCGATGCACAGCGCATGCTGGAAGCGTAGTTGTATGTGTAGCCTGGTTCGTCTGACTCGCATTTATATTATAATGTGTGCGCACACATTTGCTTGATGTAACGTTGATTAAATGCAAACGAAAGTTAAATACATGAAGATTTCTTTGCCAATTCTTTGCTGGTGTCAGAAAAATGCCTACCTTTGCATCCGCTTTCAGGGAACAACCTGATGAGCACCAAAAGAAAGAGTTCTTTGAGAAACTGAGATACAGAGACGAGGAGAGAGTAGCATTCAGGTTTGCCTGTTGGCCTTCGGCCATCCAGGCTATCCGATGTGGGCCAAAGGCGTGCGGCAAGTTCCGCGGTTCCTGCGGCCCGTTGCTATGGGATAAGGCGTTCCGGCAAAGGAACAGACCCTTCGGGCTTTACGTCCGTTGAGGTTTTAAGATAAAAGTCAATTATACAATGTAGAGTTTGATCCTGGCTCAGGATGAACGCTAGCTACAGGCTTAACACATGCAAGTCGAGGGGCATCATGGCGGTTGCTTGCAACCGCCGATGGCGACCGGCGCACGGGTGAGTAACGCGTATCCAACCTGGCCGTTGCCACGGCACAGCCCGCCGAAAGGCGGATTAATGCGGTATGAGGCGCTTCGATGGCATCAGAAGAGCGCCAAAGCTTCGGCGGCAGCGGATGGGGATGCGTCCGATTAGGCAGCAGGCGGGGCAACGGCCCACCTGGCCGACGATCGGTAGGGGTCCTGAGAGGGAGGCCCCCCACACTGGGACTGAGACACGGCCCAGACTCCTACGGGAGGCAGCAGTGAGGAATATTGGTCAATGGGCGGAAGCCTGAACCAGCCAAGTAGCGTGCGGGACGACGGCCCTATGGGTTGTAAACCGCTTTTTCACGGGGATAAAGTGCGCCACGCGTGGCGCTTTGCAGGTACCGTGCGAATAAGGACCGGCTAATTCCGTGCCAGCAGCCGCGGTAATACGGAAGGTCCGGGCGTTATCCGGAATCATTGGGTTTAAAGGGAGCGTAGGCCGCATGTCAAGCGTGCTGTGAAATCCCGGGGCTCAACCCCGGAAGCGCAGCGCGAACTGGCGTGCTTGAGTTGCATCGAGGCAGGCGGAATTCGTGGTGTAGCGGTGA
>ENA-OQHN01000643-OQHN01000643.1-human-gut-metagenome-genome-assembly--contig:-NODE-643-length-11591-cov-4.870377_pt1:10000-11591 | contig 11591 bp, 9 predicted proteins | sample MGYA00242564_ERZ504721 | MGnify/ENA primary metagenome ERZ504721 (study PRJEB26092, sample SAMD00036212) | human gut metagenome | host: Homo sapiens | study: EMG produced TPA metagenomics...
CTTCAAAAAATTTGGTGGTTAAAGCTGTTTTTTGTAATTTTGCACCCGTAAATAAATCCAGATGACATTGTAAGTTCCCGAGTGGGAATAGTCATCTAAAGAGTATTAACTGGAGAAAGCGCAGATTGATTTTCTCTTTCAGTTGCGCTGCGGGATGCACCTTTGAATCCTATCTCCATAAATTAAATGATAATGAAGAGAATAACAAAGATTGTAGTTATCGCTTTGTTAGTCCTTGTTCCTTCCGTTGCTTCAGCAGAGGATAACATTCAGGCTTCGGACTTTAATTGGGAACCTGTGATGGAGGCGATAATTCAAGTTGAGAGTAGTGGAAACCCTAATGCGAGGAGTGGAAGTTCGTGTGGCGCGATGCAGATAACCCCTATCCTGGTGAAAGAGTGCAACCAGATTCTCAAGCGTAAAAAGAGCAAGAAGCGTTTCACATTGCGCGATCGATTCAGTGTTGCTAAATCAAAGGAGATGTTCCTGTTGATACAGTCATACTTCAATCCCGGCAACAACATCGAGAAGGCCATACGTTCTTGGAATGGAGGTATGAATTACAGTGTAAAGCGAACGCAGCGTTACTTTGACAAAGTGATGAAAGCAATGAAGTGATTAATTTTAAACAATGTTGCGGCCATGACGCCCTTGCGGCGTTATGGCCGCAATTTTTTTGCAGAGTGTGAACGGCATGTTTGGTTTACAGCTTCCATCTCATGGATTGACGCGATGGGATAGTCGCAATGAACTAAAAAAATTGTAAAATACGGCATTCGTTCATTCATAAGATGTAACTTTGCACGTAAAACAGATTTATAGATGAACACTATTTCAAGATGTTTATGTGCCTGTGCCGTAGCTCTTGCGGCAAGCGCAATGGCGGCGCAGGATGTGACATATAAGCCTTTCAAGCACTATACAGACCGCGTGGCACAGTTTGCCAAGATGCCGCCCGTAGACAGTTGCGACATAGTGATGCTTGGCAACAGCCTAACCGAGTTTGGCGGCGATTGGGGAAAGCTGCTCCATTCGCCGGTTGTTGTAAATCGCGGCATTGCCGGTGATGATGCAACAGGCATATACCATAGGTTGCGCCAGATTTTGCCAGGCAGGCCGCGCGCAATATTCCTCATGGTCGGGATAAACGACATAAGCCATGGCTTGACAGCTTCACAAGTGGCCAGAGCGGTGGAAAAAGCTCATTGCGGCAATAAGGCGAGAGTCGCCATCGACAAAGCTCTACGTTCAAAGCTTGTTGCCTATCAATGAGTCGTTTGGCAAGTGGAAGCTGCTTGAAGGCAAGACGGGTGCCGTGGGCGAGGTCAACAGCCTTTTGTCCGCCTATTGCAAAGACAAGGGCATTGCCTATGTAGACCTGTATTCCAAGTTTGTAAGGCGTGGCACCAACACCCTTCGTCGTGAGTTGACCACAGACGGTTTGCATCTGTCGGCCCAAGGTTATAAGCTGTGGGCATTTGAATTGCGCCGCCACGTAATGCAGCTGACACGCTGACCATCAATCATTTTGCCCAATGACATCAATCTTGGCTGTGCGGAGAGTGACTTTTCCGTGCAGCCGTTTTCGTTT
>ENA-OQHN01000645-OQHN01000645.1-human-gut-metagenome-genome-assembly--contig:-NODE-645-length-11583-cov-25.394990_pt1 | contig 11583 bp, 25 predicted proteins | sample MGYA00242564_ERZ504721 | MGnify/ENA primary metagenome ERZ504721 (study PRJEB26092, sample SAMD00036212) | human gut metagenome | host: Homo sapiens | study: EMG produced TPA metagenomics assembly of...
ATATTGCGGGAAATCGCATTCCTGGTCTTTCCAGCCGGCCGCGTAGCCTTCCCGCCATGCCTTGCGGCGCTCGTGTCTCAACCATTCCAGGCTGTACATTGTTTCCGATTCCAAGCTGCACATGGTTTCCGGTTCGTCATGTTTCATGATTTCTCCTTGTTGAGTTGTTTCGCCATCTGGCAGGCTCGTTGGTCTGGCGTGGCGGTTTCCTTGTCGCGTCCGAGCGCTTGCAGCACGTGTTCGCACTGCCATGTGTGTATGTGGCGTTTCGAGGGTGGTATGCCGCTCATGTTGGCTCTGCGTTGGCACCAGCCTTTCCACAGGCGCATCCAGTCGTTGACGGTGTGTGTTTCGTCTTGGTGGCGGTCCGCGAATGCGAGCCATGCGGATTCGAGGTCGAGATTCGGATATTCCACAGCTAGCGTCTTGTCTGTTTCGCAGCACTCCCGCGACTCACCGAAATCCTTCACGCTTTCTTTGGAGAAAGAAGAAGAATATTCTCTTCTCTTTCTTTTGGGTTCTGGTGTTCTGGTGTTCTGGTGTTTGTCCCGATGTCACACGCATGTCACGCTGTGACACTGCTGTGACAGTGTTGTGACATCGGGATTTGCTTTTGCGTTCCTTGGCGTCGGCGCGGGCGTGCAATACCTGCTCTTTGGTGCGATTGTGGGCGGTGTAGTCGTGGATCAGCCAGCCTTCTTCGACCTCTTCGAGCATTCCCTCGTCCACGAGCGCCTGCACTTGTTCCGGTGTCGCTCCGATGTTGGAGAGCATGGCGCGACGTGGTACGAAACCGTCCGTGAGCCTGTCCCCGCACAACGAGAGCGCCATGCAGTACACGCCAACGGAATCGGCGCGGCCCATGCGCACGAGGTCACGTATCTTGTCGTTGTCGTAGAAGCCGTTCACGAGCTGCACGTAGCCGCGTCTAGCCATCGCCTAATCTCCTCTTGTGATTCCGTCGTGGTCCATCGAATCCAAAGCTTTTTCGAGTTCCGCCAAGCTTGGTGGTGGCCAAGGAAGAATTCCAACATCTTCCATCACATGCTCCCGAATCGCTTGTAGAATTCGTCGTCGGTCATGCCATACAGCGGATCCATGCCTGTCGACTTGCGCACGGTCAGCCGGTATCCGCAGTAGGGGCAGGTCACGTAATATGTGCCGACAACCTCGCCGCAGTGAGCGCATTCCACATACTTGATCGTCTTGCTCATTCGTTTGCCGCCTTCCGTGCGATTTCGAGCATTTCCCGAGCGTCCCTGATGTAATTGGCGCGTATCTCCGGCTCGGCCAGAGTCCAGAAGCAGTCCTCACTTGGCATGACGTCTTCCCAGGCTGGTGCCATGTCCCACCACATCAGTTTTCTCGCCACGGCTTCGACCTCGGCGTCAGCCGGTGGCGCGTTGCGGCCACGCAGGTACGCTTCCTGCAAATCGTCCGTGTCGCAGGAAAACTGTTCCTTGACACGCGTTCCACTCCAGTAGCGGGTCGGATATACCTTCTCAGCTTCATCATCCGCGATGCTCAATTTGTCCTCTTCCCGTTCGCTTCGATCATCGCGTACAGCATTTCGCTTGCGGCGCGGCACCTGTAGGATGGGCACTTGCCGGACACGTCGAAAAGCGGTACGAGCTTGTCGCCTTTTTTCGATGGTGTGAGCACTTGATTGATATTGTGTGGCAGCAGGTAGTTGACTCGCAGTTCCTCGGCCAGTTCCCTTGTGGTCACGAGGTAGTTCACGTCCCCGTAGAACGTCAACCCATGGCCTGATTTGAAATCCGCCATGCAGGACTTGACTTCGTAACAGGAGAACTCGCCAAGTTCCACACTTGCCGGCATGAGCACATAGCCGGGCGTGAACGGCTTGAATCCCATGAAGTCGATTCGTCTGTTTTTCGAGGTGCCCAAGTCGAAATTCACCTCGCTTGCCCAGAAGCTGACGCGGTTCTTCAGACGCTTCTCAACCAGCTTGGACAGCATGGCGGTGGTCTCGGTGCGGGTCATTCGATGCTCCTTTCGGCTTCGCGCATGATGTGCCGCATGTCGGCGTATTCTCGTGCCGCCCAACGTTCGATCATTTCCGGAGCGGCGTTTCGTGGCAGCGGGTTCAGGCATGGCCACCAAGACGCTGCATGAGCCTGATGATCTTCCGGCGTCGTTTAGGGGTCAGCACGACGTGTTTCTCCACTGTCCTGACGATTTGCAGCCTGTCGCATCGGTAACAGCCTTCGAAATCCTCATCGGATTCGATGAGGTCGCCTATCGGACGCACTTGGTATACGTCTCCTTTGCCATATATTGCGCCGTATTCGGCCGCGTAATCACGCATGGTGGTGCAGTAGACTTGTTCTTGGTGTCCGGTGCCTTCGATGGCCGACGCGCCTTTTTCGCGTCTGGCACGGCAGATGGGGCAATCGTCGTAATTGTCTCGACTGTGCCCCGGTTCGATGATGTCGCCGGGTTTCAGGTCTGGAACTCCACCGTGGTATAGCACGCTCATTTCGCTTCCTCGATTCTGATGGTGATGCGGTAGACGCCTTTTTCAACGCTTGGCTCGCCCAGCCGGTAGTCCGGGCCGAGCACGTATGCCGCGTTGTCGTCGGGCCAGTAGCCTGACTGGGTGATGCCGTCGAGTATCGCCTTGACCATTGGCGCGGCGTTCTCGGGGTCGAATCTTCCGTGGGTCAGTGGGTGGATGATGGCGGTCACATGCACCGGCCAATGCTCGGGCTTTTGGAGCTTGCCGCTGTTGATGAGGCTGCGGAAGGTGAGGTGGGCGGAGGCCTTGACCTGCTTCTTCCGGGCGTATGGCACCGCCCAGCTGCGGCTTCGACGGTTCTGCGTCCACCACAGTTGCCTGCTGATCGCGATGTCAATCTCGCTCATAATGGTCGGCCTCCTCTTCCTCGGCTTCGATTTCGCATTCGGGGCATGGGATGGGGCGCGCCGGATACAGCGCGCACCCATGGATTGGACATACCGGTTCCACGTCCGGTGGCTCTATCCATTCGCGCGCCATCAGAAGTCAGGCTCTCCGGCTGGCGCGCCCCACGGATCATCGGCCGGAGCCTGCGGCTGCTGCCGTGCCTGCTGCGGCTGCTGATAGCCACCACCGTTGGCGTTGCCGCCCTGGTATCCGCCTGACTGCATCTTCTGCACCTGAGCCGTCGCATACCGCAGGCTTGGTCCGATCTCGTCAACCTGCAACTCGATGACCGTGCGGTTGGATCCGTCCTGCGCCTGATAGGAGCGCTGCTGCAAACGACCCTGCGCGATCACACGCATGCCCTTGCCCAGGCTCTGCGCGCAATGTTCGGCCAAGTCGCGCCACGCGCTACAGCGCATGAACAAAGCCTGACCGTCCTCGAACTGGTTCGTGCTGCGGTTCCAGGAACGCGGCGTGCTGGCGATCGTGAAGCTGGCAACGGATGTGCCACTGCCAGTGGTACGAATTTCCGGGTCGGCGGTCAGATTGCCAATGATCGTGATAACGGTTTCTCCGGCCATCACTCAGCCCCCTTGACATCATCCATATTCTCGACTTCACCGTCCGGCTCCACGACCTCGGCCGTCACATCGTCCGCCGCATCGGAGGTGATTACCGGCTGGAACACGTCGCCGTAGTCCGGCGTGGTCTCGTCAACGCTCGCGGCTTTCTTCGCCTCGATGTTGACCGGCAGATATTTGAAACTGCGGCGGATGATGGTCTTCTTCGCCATCTCCACGAAGTTCTTCGCCCACGGGCCGGTGATCTGACGGCTGCGGTTGCGTGGCGCGTACTTATCGCGGTATTCGAGCAGGTCGCGTTTCGACATGTAGTCGGCGTATCGTCCGCCGTTCGGCAGTTGGACGCTGAGATACACGAATTTCAACTTGTCCTCGCTATGGTCGGCGTCCACGTTCACCTCGTCGGGGCATTCGATGGTCGGCACGCCGTTCTCGTCAAGCTTCAGCTTGATGTTGTCGTCCTCGTAGACGGCCCTCGGCGTCGCGTAGATTCCACTGTTCTCCAGCAGCTTCAGCATTCCCTTGTAGCCGATGACGAACGTGGCCTGCTTCTCGCCCGTGGCATAGTTCTTGTTGCCGTATGGAAGGATATACGCCTGTCCCAAGCCGTCAACGTCGGACGGGCGCAAGCCCAGGGCGGCGCACTGCATGAAGCAGGAAAGGACGCTTACCGGCGTGCATTCCGCCAGGGCCGGCGTGCGGTTGATGCTGCTGATGCACATCTGCAGCAATGCCTCGCTGTCGAGGTTGCCTCCGATGACACGCGCGATCTGCGGCCATGAATGCTCCACAAGCTGCTTGAGCCTGCCCCTCGGGTTGAGCGGCTGCAACTGCTGTCCCTGTGCCTGCTGTGCGATCTGTCCCATGATTATTGCTCCTTTTCTTCGATGGTTTTGAAGGTGAATTTGCGGTATGTGGTGGCTTTGACGACGTATTCCTTGCGTGTCGTCGGCTTGTAGGTGGCTTGGAGGTTGCCGCAGCGCACGCCCGTATGCGAGCCGATGCGCAGGATGATCTGCTCCTGCAATTCCTTTTGCGTGGCCTTCAGGTCATTCAGCATTCCGGTGGCGCTCTCGTATCTTGCGAGCAGGTCGTAGAGGTCATCGTCGTCGCTTTCGTCCACGATGTCCGGAGTGGGCTCGGGGAATGCCTTCTGCACGTCCGCTCCGGTCAATTGCGGTGGAGTGCCAGAAGTGACGAAACGCCAGAAGTCGGCTGCGGCCTTGTCGATCGCGGCCATATCCTCCACGTCGGCCTCGAACGGGATCTCCACCGGCTCGTCGTCTCCGATGGCCGCGTACACAACTCCCCACGTCCATCCAGTGACGAGCGCATAGAACACGACTTGAGCCAAGTAGTATGGCGGGATTCGGAGGTTGCCGTCATCGTCATGCCAGTCCCCCGCTCGACGATTGCTCGCCGTTTTGATTTCTAGGATTCCAAAATCGCCGTTCTCTTTCTGCAGGATGCCGTCAAGTGACGCGCGCAGGTATGGCTTCCCGCGCATGATGAACTGCTTGTCGGTGCCGTCCGTGACGAGCATCTCGGGATGATTCGAGCGGAAACGCTTCCTGAGCTCGTTCTCCAAGGCATTGCCGCGAATGACGGCCCACTTGTCGGAGATGTCCTCCGGTTCCACGCGGCCGGTCTTCTCAAGCCACAATTCGTAAGGCGTTTTGAAAGCGTTAAGGCCGAGGATCGTGCTCATGTCCGAGCCGCCCACACCAGCCTTACGGCTCTTCAACCACGCGAGATGACGTTCCGTCTTCTTGCACTGCCTGAACCGCTCGACCGTGTAGCGTTCCGTGTCCTTGAGGGGAATACGCTTCATTTCTTCTCCACTTTCACTTCCTGAATTTCGGCATCGAAGTAATTGACAATCAGATTTGCGATGTCCATCGCGGACATTTTGAGTCGGGTGATTTCTTCCTTGTTCTCGGCCTTGACGGTGAAAACGCCGTCCTTGCTATCGAAATTGAGCTTCATTTTGCGTCCTTCGAGTAATTGGCCTTAATGTCCATCAATTCGCCGTTCAGCAGCTTGGTGGCGAATCCGTAGACGACTTTGTCGTTGGCATGGTATGCGGCACGCTGCAATGCTGAAATGGAGTCGTAAATATTAACCAGCGCGTTCACGATGACGGCGCGTGGGTTCTCCGTTTCGGACTGTGGCTTCTGTTCCTGGACTGTGACGGCGGTCATGATTTCTTCCTTCTTTCCGGTTGTGGTTGTTTCTCGTGTTTTGCGCGGCGAATGCTTATCAAAGGCCGGTAGCAGTCCTTCCTTGCGGAGTTGGCTGAGAATGTTGCCGACTGTTTTCTGGCTCAGGCCGAGCGTTTCGGCGGTTTCCTTGCCGTCGAACGGTTGGCCTTGGTCGATGCGTTTTTGGCAGTGCGCGAGGATGAGATCGCGTTTCGACGGTTCCTCCGGTTTCGCCGGAAGGCCTTGCGTGAGGAGTCCGGCCTTGCGTAACGCCCGCATTTCGGTGATGCTGAGGCCGGCTTCGCCTTGCTCGTCGTAAATGTTTTTCAGTTCGGCGAGTTCACTGTCCGTGTATTCGTGTTTCAATTCGTCCCCTTTCTGAGTCTTTCGATGAGCGCGTGGTTTTCGCGAATGAACTTGTCCATGTCGATTCCTTGCTGCGTGAGGGTCGGTTTGCCGGTGTCGACGCGTGCTTTCCCGTCGCTTGTGACATTTGGACTGCTCTGTATCCGTGTCACTGGAACGAACATGCCGTTTTTCATCTCGCCACCGTCCTTTGATACCTGTGCGCCAATGCCCACTTTTCCGCGACTTGACGTTGGTATCTGACCTTGCGCCTGTCCTGATGGCCTTCTGGCGGTTCCACGCCGATTTTCAAGTACGGCGGCCCCTTGCCGGTACTCCGCCAATTGGCAAGGGTGCGCACGCTCATGCCGAGCATGACGGCCAGTTCGCCTGGCGTGAGCAGATCGTCACTCATCGTCGTCGGGTGGGCAGTAGCGGCTGATGAAGTACGTCTGGCCTTTGCCGGTGACCTTCGCGGTGCGGTTGATGGTCACGTGCCCGTCCGAATGGGTGATGGCGGTTTCCTTGATTCGGAACAGTCCCAAGTCCATGGCCTTCTGGGTCGGCACGTTGCGGTTCGAGCCGGTCTTGCCGAGATAACCGTCCTGCCGGAGAATCTCGAAAAGTCGGTTCTGGCCGATATTCAAACCGTTCTGGCGCAGCATCTTCGCGAGTTCTCCGATGAGGCACGTGCCGTCCGACGCGGCCACCGCGTCCGCGAACCGCGCTTTCGGCTCCAACGCCTTGATGTGCTCGTACTGTTCGGCGATGCGTCGCTTCTGCGTTTCCATGGTGCGTTGGCCGATCATCACGGCCTTCGCGAGGATGGTCATGTCATCATCCATGTCCGTGGTTGGAATGTAGCCGCCAGTCTTGCGAATCTGCGGAAGCACCTCATGCGTCACCCAACGTTGGAACTCCTTCGCCTCCGGCTTCCGCGAACGCATGATGAGCTTGTACAGGCCGGGCTCAGAGATGATGAGAGGCGCACGCCCTGGCTGATTCCAAACCTCCGAATTACGGAGGTTTGTGATTTCGTCATCATCAAGAGCTTCGCGGAGATGATTTGTGTCATTGCCGAGGATGTCACATGCGTCCTTGGCGACGAACCAAGGCTCCCCCGCTTCGTCGGTCAGGGCGCGTAATGATGCACCCTTGAACTCGAATCGCTGGATTTCATTGCTCATTTGGAGCCTCCTAGTATTTGACTGCTTCGATGCGGGTGATGAAGAAGTGGATGCCGGGGGCGCATTCGTTCCACCGGTTGGTATCGAAGTCTTCGACGTGCACGGTTTCGCCTTTTTTGTAGGTGAAGTCTGGGTCGAATGAACTGTATGCCGTGGTGTCTGGTGGGAGGCTGTTGCCTTGCCTGTCTTGCGGGTCGAGAATTCGGGCTTTGTTGGCGCGGCATTTGCGTCCGGTGCTGTTGGAGCGTTTTGCGTCGGATGGAATGAGAAGTTTTACGATGATGGGCGCTCCGTCGAGTGCGAGGGCTTTTTTCCAGCCGATGATGTCGCCTTCATCCGGAAGGATGCTGGTTTGGGCGACGGTGAGTTCCGATAGGTTTGCACCGCGAAGGTCGGCACCGCGCAGGTATGCACCGAGTAGGCAGGCACCATACAGGTTGGCATCACACAGGCAGGCACCGCGCAGGTTTGCACCGCGCAGGTCGGCGCGGAACAGGTCTGCATAGCGCAGGTCTGCATAGCGCAGGTCTGCATAGCGCAGGTATGCACCGAGTAGGCAGGCGGTTCCGTATTTTTTGAGGATGGCTTCGATGCTGTCGCCTTCGAGGATGCCGTTTGGCGTGGTGATTTTCATTGGTTTTCCTTTGCTTGTTGCAAGTTGTGTGCCCCACCCTGACGAGTGGATGGGGCTGAGTGGCTGGCATTGGAGTCGGACCGATGCCGTCCTTGAATTCCGAACGCCCCTTTGACCGTTGGAACGCGACCTGAACGCGTTCACGGCCGGTGGCGTGGCCGACGGCGACTGGCCGTCAGGCGGACTTGAAAGGGTTGCAAACACCGGAGTGCCTGCGTTTTTGATAGAGAGAGAAGAAGATTTGGAATCCGTGGACGGGCGAACCGTCGCCCAGCCGAAGCCACGACAGAATGGTTGTGTATGTAAACGCCGTGGCGGATTTTGTTGTTTGTCGATATTCAGTTATGTGTTCCCGCCAGCCGACATGAGTGAACGTGGATGTCCGCGAAAACATCCCTAATTGGTTTGTTTTATCGGACTGTCGGCTGGTGGGAAGTCTTTAGTCGCGTGGCGCGAAACGCACGATCAGCCATAGGCCGGTCAGCAGGTAGATGATGCTGACGAGGACGGTGGCGGTCTGTGAGTCCGCCGTCCGCCAAGTGAAAAGCAGTGTCGCCGATGCGGTGCAGGCGATGATGGCGAGCAGGGTCTTGACGCGGCGGAGCGTGTAGTTCGGTTTCGTGTTTCCTGCCTGTCCGCTGTCGTGCAGTTGGTCATGGCTGGTCATTTGCTTGCTTCCATTTCCTTGAGGATTCGATTGCATTCGCGTCGGACGCGCTGCACTTCGGTCTTGGTGAGGTTGAAGTAGTATTGGCCGGTCGATGTGCGGAAGCTCATTCGAGCCATCGGTCTGCCGTCCTGGGCGGTGAAGGCCTGCATATCGAATCCGCCGTCGTCCATCCAGCTCATCTTGTTGCTCCGATCTTGTTGTTGAGCCCATAGGCGATGCCTTCGATTTCCGCTGGCGTGAAGTCAGCGAGGGTGATGTCTTGGATGCCGTCCACGAGACTGGCGCTGCCGTCCTCATGGAAGCGGATGTAGAAGCCGCTTGATGCGAGCAGCAGGCATCCGGTCTCGTGGAGTGTCGGCGGTTTCGGCGGGTTGAGTAGTTGGCTGGTCATTTCTGCGCTTCCTTGACGATCGTGTCGATGATGACGTCCACGAGGTCGGGCACGTCGATGTCCATCGGTCCGGTGATGTGGCCCAGGAACCGGCTCGCGTAGATTTCATCCCACTGTTCCGCGTATTGCGGGCGAATCATGTCACCATGCTCGGCGAATTCGTCGAAGACGGCTTCCACGCAGGCCTTACGAAGGTCTTTGGTGTAGGTCTTGCTGTCCATCGGACGCTCCTTTGGTGTGGCTTTCAGGCTTTGAATTGTTTGATGCTGTCAATCGGCTGGATGAGGAGCATGGTGAGGTTTTCCGCTTCCATGTCGAGCATGGCCGCAGCTTTTTCGATTTCGTCCGTCGAGAGTGGTGTGCGGCCTTTGAGCCTGTTGTTTACGGCTCTGATTTCAAGGCCCCATGCTTTTGCTAGGTCTTTTGGTGTCTTGTCGTGTCTGGCGAGTTCCGCTTTGAGGTTTCTGGTGGCTGTTTCCGTCAGACCGGCCATTCATCCTCCTCGATTCCCTGTTTGGCGAGGCATGCGCGCCAGTCGTGCCAGCCGGGGCCGCGCATGTGGCCGCACGGGTAGTGGTCGGGGGTCTTGGTCTTCTTGGTGCTCAACATCTCGTTTTTCCTTTCAACAGTTTTTACTCTACGCAAATTCGTAGAGTAAAGTCTATGAAATTGCATAGTTCTTTACAATTTGTACACAATGACTACGTAATTGGCTATAATGGAGGCATGGGTATGAAAGCAAACGAAGTGACCACATTCGCGAAACAGGTCATGCGAGAGTGCGTCAGGCTCCAAAAGGCAAGCGGCATGACCGTCAAGGATTTTGCCAAGGCCTGCGGCTTCGGCGAGGACTACTGGTACAAACGGCAGAACTTCACGCGCCCGCTCAACCTGAGTGACCTGGAACGCATCAGCGAAGTTTTATAGACTGGCTGAAGAGTCAGCAGATAGAGGCGGTCCGCCCGCATGAGTTTCGTCTCACAGACACTGTCCATATGCTGCAGCCTGTCCCAGGGCGCATCGGGAAGGAGTTCCTGGAGGTTGCGCTGCAGGACAGCCTGTGTATTCCCAGCGCCCAGGAAGCGGGCTGCCCGCAGGTTGAGGCCGGCAATGCCATAGGATTTATCCGTCAGGATGACGCCTTCCTGGAGATTTTCCATGATGAGGCGCATGATATTGCGCTGTTGTTCCAGACTGCGCATATTATCCGCAATGGTCTGGCTCTGCAAAAAGACCTTGTCCACTAAGGGCTGTAATTCATGGTCGACGCGCGGCGGCTGGACCATCTTCACATCGCTGTCATTGATCTGGCGGATGAACAAAGCCGTCTGCCGGAGCGGGCTGAGCAGGCTCGCCGTCAGCAGGCGCGAGGCCTTGACACAGGCCAGGGCCGACAGTCCCAAGAGCAGGAGGGCCCACGGCAGGAGGCTGAGGAAGTGAGCATAAAACGTATCCCTTTCCAAGCTGATCCGCAAGATGGTCCCATCAGGCAATTTCTTGGCATAATAATAGAGGGCCTTAGACAGGGTCTGGGAATCGCGGACGGCTGTCCCTTCCCCATTTCAATCGCCGCCCGTACTTCCGGCCGGCCAGGTGATTTTCCATGATTCCTTTATCGTAATCCGATTCAAAGAGGACATCGCCGCGGGCATTGATCCAAGTGATACGCAGGCCGTTCGTATGATGGATGCCGATTTTCTTCAAATACAGGGACGTATCATGGCCTTCTTCAAGGGCCGTTTCGACGACATCCATGGTCATCGTCAATTCCTGCTGGATCTGATGCTGTGTAGAACGCCAGAAGAACCACGTCGAAATGAGCAGGGTCACAGCCATACAGGCCAGGCCCATGGACAACAGGCTGAGATAGACTTTCCGCTTCATACATTCCCTCCAATGACGTATCCGACGCCGCGCACGGTATGGATGATCTTGCCGCCATCGCCCAGCTTCTGGCGCAGGCTCTTGATGTGCATGTCGATGGTCCGGCTTTCGCCTTCATAGGTAAAGCCCCAGACCGCTTCCATGATCTGTTCCCGCTTGAGGACGATATCCGTATTGACCAGGAGATAGCGCAGGAGTTCAAATTCTTTTACCGTCAAGTGACACGGCTTGCCCTCGACGGTGACGACATGCTTTTCCTGGTCCAGGGCAACCGGCCCATACGTATAGAGATTCGTTTCCGTATTCTGCCGGCCCGAACGGCGCAGGACAGCGCGGATACGGGAAATGAGCTCGACGATGCCGAAGGGCTTGCAGACGTAATCGTCGGCGCCACCGTCCAGGCCTTTGACAATGTCATATTCGCTGGTCTTGGCCGTCAGCATGATGACGGGAAGCGTCTTATACGGCTGGGTCTTGCGCAGTTTTTCCAATATGTCATTGCCGCTTTCACCAGGCAGCATGATGTCCAAAAGGAGCAAAGCCGGCGTCCGCTTCTCCAAGGCCGGCCAAAATTCCTTGCTGTCGGCAAAAGTCTCGACTTCAAAATCCTGGCTGCGCAGGGCATAACCGACGAGTTCACGAATATTTTCATCATCTTCGACACAGTAAATCAAAGGCATAGGGCTACAGTCCTTTCATGTAAAATCCAGTTTTCTCATTCTATTCCATTATAGCGCAAAACCGGCTAAAAGCAGTGTAAAAAG
>ENA-OQHN01000646-OQHN01000646.1-human-gut-metagenome-genome-assembly--contig:-NODE-646-length-11579-cov-3.460793_pt1 | contig 11579 bp, 7 predicted proteins | sample MGYA00242564_ERZ504721 | MGnify/ENA primary metagenome ERZ504721 (study PRJEB26092, sample SAMD00036212) | human gut metagenome | host: Homo sapiens | study: EMG produced TPA metagenomics assembly of...
GATTGCGGAGTGGCAGGACAAGTACCTGCGTTTGCAGGCCGAGTTCGACAATTTCCGCAAGCGCACGCTGCGGGAGAAGATGGAGCTGGTGCAGAGCGGAAGCGCCGAGTGCGTGAAGAATTTCCTGCCTCTGATGGACGATTTGCAGCGGGCGTTGGAAGCGATCGAGAAGAGCAATGACCTGGAGGCGCTTCGTGAGGGTGTGAAATTGATCGCACAGAAGTTCCGGGAAACGCTCAAGAAACAGAATGTGAAGGAGATCGAGGCGCTCGGACTGGAGTTGGATACCGATCACCACGAGGCGGTGGCCCGTTTCGATGCCGGGAAGGAGAAGAAGGGCAAGATCGTCGATGTGGTACAGCCCGGTTACAAGATGGGCGACAAGGTGTTGCGTTTTGCGAAAGTGGTCGTCGGAGAGTAACGGGCGTTTTCGTTTAACGGGCGCAGAGTTGCTCCGTCGCGCACTATTGTGCCGAGCGTAGAGTGTGAAAATACGACTATTGAAAAAGAATATTGAGCCGGAATCGAAGTCCGGCATTCGAATACTATGGCAGAAAAGAGAGATTACTACGAAGTGCTTGGCGTGGCGAAGAACGCCAACGCGGATGAGATAAAGAAAGCTTACCGAAAGGCGGCTATCAAGTATCACCCGGACAAGAATCCGGGGGATAAGGAGGCCGAGGAGAAGTTCAAGGAGGCGGCCGAGGCGTACGATGTGCTCTCCAATCCCGAAAAGCGAGCCAGATACGATCAGTTCGGCCATGCCGGAATGAGCGGTGCGGCCGGAGCCGGCGGCGGGTTCGGCGGATTCGGCGGCGGGTTCTCGATGGAGGACATCTTCTCGCAGTTCGGCGATATTTTCGGGGGCCATTTCAGCGGCGGAAGTTATCGGACCTCTTCGAGCGGCGGCCGTCGCGTAAGCCGTGGTACGGATATCCGTGTGCGGGTGAAGCTCTCCCTGGCGGAGATCGCTGCCGGAACGGTCAAGAAGCTCAAGATCAACAAGCAGATCGCCTGTCCTAAATGCGGAGGTACGGGAGCCAAGGACGCCAACTCCTATTCGACTTGTTCGACCTGCAACGGAGCGGGGTATGTGAATCGTGTCGAAAATACCTTTTTCGGTCGGATGCAGACCCAGAGCGTGTGTCCCACGTGCGGCGGTACGGGCAAGGTGATTACCAATCCCTGCGACGAGTGCAAGGGCGAAGGGACGATCAAAGGCTCCGAGGTGGTGGAGATTCGGATTCCGGCCGGTGTGGGCGATGGAATGGTATTGACGGTGTCGGGCAAGGGAAATGCGGCTCGTCACGGCGGTGTGAACGGTGATTTGCAGGTGGTGATCGAGGAGGAGCGGAATCCGGAATTGCTGCGCGACGGAAACGACCTGATCCATAATCTGAATATTACGGTTCCGACGGCTTTGCTCGGCGGTTCGGTCGAGGTTCCGACGGTCGATGGCCGGGCGCGGATCAAGATCGCACCGGGTACGCCTGCGGGCAAGGTGCTGCGGCTGGCCGGCAAGGGCTTGCCCGACGTGAACGGTTACGGACGCGGCGATATACTGGTCGTGGTGGATGTTACGGTCCCCGCCAAGCTCAATGCCGAGGAGAAGCGGTTGGTGGAGCAACTGGCCGCACAGCCTTCCTTCCAGCGGGCCGAGGCGTCCAAAGGACACAACATTTTCGACAGGATGAAGAGTTTCTTCCGGTAATTTCCGGTCGAAAAGTGAGAGCTCCCGGAGTGACATGGCTGGTTATTCCGGGAGTTTTTTCGTATCTTTACCGAAGAAATAACCGGTTTGGACGGCTTGCATTCCGATCGGGCGTAACACGACGTGTTGCGGGCCCCGTATTTTTTGCGGATGACGATGAAGCGGGCCGATGCAATTCGTCTGTTCGGAGCCTCGCCCGGGCCGCTGCTGTCTTCACCTTAAAAACAGAATTTTATGTCCGGTTTTACGCCGTTTAAGAAACACGCCAATAAATTCAACTACCTGCCGCGCTACTACGATCCCGAGAAAGAGGAGCGCGACCGGCGTCGTGCCGAGCTGCGCGGCGAACGGGCCGAGGATGCGGGCAAAGAGTATAAGCCGGGACAGTATATCCGTACGCAAAGCCAGGCCCGGGCAGCCCGCCGCCGCGAAGAGATGTCGCGAGGCTCCGGCCGTATGTGGATGATGGTCGTACTGGTCGTGCTGGTGCTTTTGTTCTTGGTGTTCGGCTATCCGCGTGTGGTCGCGTTCATTTCCGACATGCAGAAACCCAAAACCCCGCAGACCGAGGAGTTCAATCCCTACACTCCGATTACGGTCGTCCCTAACGATTATGAGGAGTAATGGCTGATCGTATCAAATTACTGCCCGAGGTCGTTGCGAACCAGATTGCCGCCGGTGAGGTGGTGAACCGTCCGTCGTCGGTGGTGAAGGAGATGATGGAGAACGCGATCGATGCCGGAGCCCGCAGCGTGAAGGTCAATTTCCGAGACGGCGGCAAGGAGCTGATTCAGATCGTGGACGACGGTTGCGGCATGTCGCCCATCGACGCCCGCATGGCTTTCGACCGGCATGCTACCAGCAAGATCTCTTCGCTGGACGATATTTATGCGCTCAAGACGTTCGGCTTCCGGGGCGAGGCGCTCGCGTCGATCGCCGCCGTGTCGCAGGTGGAGCTGCGTACGCGCCAGGCGGAGGATGAAGTGGGTACGCTCACGACGGTCAATGGCGGTGAGTTCGTTTCGCAGACCCTCGCGGCTTGTCCTGTGGGGTCGCAGTTTTATGTGCGCAATCTGTTCTACAACGTGCCTGCCCGCCGTAAGTTCCTCGAAAAGAGTACGACTTCCACGGGGCAGATCAAGTCCGAGTTTCAGCGGGTCGCGCTCTGCAATCCGCAGGTGGGGTTCGAATTGCTGATGAACGATCAGCCGCTCTATCGGTTGCCCGCTGCTTCGCTGGCTTCGCGGATCGTCGATGTGGTGGGGCGTCATATCAAACAGAACCTGCTGGAAGTCGATGCCGACACGTCGATCGTGCGGGTGACGGGCTTCGTGGGCCGTCCCGCTGCCGCCAAGAAGAGCAATAGTTCGGAACAGTATCTTTTCGTGAACGGGCGTTATTTCCGCTCCCCCTATTTTTTCAAGGCGATCCTGAAGGCTTACGAGAAGCTGATTCCCGATGCCTGTTCGCCCTCCTATTTTCTCTACCTGACGATCGACCCTTCGCGGATCGACGTCAATGTCCATCCCCAGAAGACCGAAGTCAAGTTCGCTGACGAAGAGGCCGTGTGGCAGATCATCAACGCTGCCGTGCGGGAAACTCTCGCCAAGACGGGAGCGGTGCCGCTCATGGATTTCGATCAGACGGACAGCGTCGAGATTCCGGTGCTGACCAAAGGGGCCGTTTACCGTGAACCCAAGGCGATGTCGAACGAGAGTTACAACCCTTTTCGTGCGGATTACGCTTCCGATGTGTCGGAACGGATGCCCGACGTGGATTTTTCGGGCTTCGACGCTCCTTACGACGGGGAGATGCCTGCCGGAAAGGGTGTGGGGGCGGAGGATCGATACGACGAGATGATCCCTTCTGCCGGGTTCGCTCCGACCGAAATGGAGTTCATTCCTTCTGCCGGGGAACCGGTGCAACAACGGCTGATGGACGATCCTGCGGCTTGTTTCAGCGGTGTGACGGTGCTCGGCAACGGGTATGCCTCGGCGCTGTACGGCGGCAAGTGGGTGGTCGTGGACCTGCGCCGGGCGCGGGAACGGGTGTTGTACGACAATTACCTGCTGCTCCTGACCAACGGATCGTCGGTCAGCCAGCAGCTCCTTTTCCCGGAGCGTCTCGCGTTTTCGGAAAACGAATATGCGTTGCTCGAGGAGAATGCGGTCGATTTCGCGGCGTTGGGTTTCGACCTGGAGTTTTGCGGCGGCGGAGCCGTCGAGGTAAAGGGCGTTCCGGCCGACATTCCGCACGATACGATCGACCGGTTGATTTACGAATTGCTGCAGGAGTTCGCCGTGCCTGTGGACGTTCAGGCATTGCGGCGCGAGAAGATCGCCGCTGTCATGGCTTGCAGCGGAGCCCGCAGCATGTCCCGTACGATTTCGACGGAGGAGGCCGAATCTCTGCTGGGGCAGCTCTGCGAAGGCGGGAATGTCAGCTTCACGCCTTCGGGCAAGGCGGTCATGGCCGAAATCACACTGGAAGAAATCCGCAATAAACTTGGTTGAGAGGTTGCCGGAAGGGATATAATCGTTACATTTGCATCTAAATCTTACTTTGTCTATGAATAATAGCCGCTATTTTTCTTCGACGCCTCCCGTAGTGCTGAACCTGATTATCATCAATGCGTTGATGCTTCTTGCGACCGAGCTGCTGCCTGTCGGGAACAGAATCGTCGGGGCGCTGGCGCTTTTCAACGTCGAGAGTCCGTTGTTCCATTCCTACCAGTTGGTGACTTATATGTTTCTGCACGGTGGATTTTCCCACTTGTTTTTCAATATGTTCGCCTTGTGGATGTTCGGTCGTACGCTCGAATACGAGTTGGGGTCGAAGCGCTTTCTGACCTACTACATGGTGTGCGGCGTCGGTGCCGGGGTGTTGCAACTGTTGGTCGGCTGGCTGGAATACCGCTATGGCAATGTCGGTATGATGGCCCTGATGGTGCCGACGGTCGGAGCTTCGGGTGCCGTGTTCGGTCTGCTGCTTGCTTTCGGCGTAATGCACCCCAATGCGGTCATCATGCTGCTCATTCCGCCGATTCCGATGAAAGCCAAGTGGTTCGTGGTCGTGTATGGCGTGATCGAACTTTTCTTCGGCATTTCGGGCCGGATGGACGGTGTCGCCCACTTCGCCCATGTCGGCGGTATGTTGTGGGGATTCCTGCTGCTCTATTATTGGAAACACAAAGGGGTGATCCGCTATTGATCGATGAGCAGGGAGTATTACGACGATTACAGACACGGTGCTTCCCGGAAACGTCGGAAAAGTTTGCCGGGCAGCGTGTTCAACGGGGTGATGCTGATCCTTTCGGTCGCGACGGGTGCGGCCATGATCGTAACGCTGCTGGCACCGTTCGTGCACCCGGGGCGAACCTGGATTTTTCCGGTGCTGGGGTTGGTCGCTCCGGCGGTTTATGTAATCACCCTGCTGGTGACGTTGTACTGGATCATTCGGTGGCGGTGGCGCATTGCCCTTCCGCTTGTCGTACTGTTGCTGGCGGGCCTTTTCAAGGTGCCGCTCTTCCTGAAGCCGGAGTTGCGCCGTCATTACGGCGAAGAGACGAGCTTCGGCCGGGGGGTGATCACCCTGCTGACTTTCAATGTTCGCAGTTTTTATAACGACCGGGGACAGTGGAGTTTCGACGGGGTGACGGAGGTGATCCGCCGTGTGAATCCCGATATTGTCTGCTTACAGGAGTTCAACCGTACCTCGAGCAAGGCCGAAGAGTTGGATTCGCTGTTATCCGATTACGATCGTACGGTGGTTATGGAGGGGAACAGACGGGATCCTGTATTTCCGCTGGCGCTTTATACCAAATACCGGATCCTCGGAAAATCTCATTCGATATTGGGTCCTATGAAGCAGGACGGGCAGTCGGTATGGGTGGATCTGCTGGTGGGGGACGATACGATTCGGATCTTTAACAACCACTTGCATTCGACCGCAATTACCGTGCATGACGATAAGTATCTTTCGGAGCATCAGTTTCTTACGGATACCGCTGGCGGAGCGAAAATCAAGAATATCTTCCGCAGGTTCCGCGACAACAGCATGTTGCGGGCGGCACAGGCGGACACGATCGCTCGGGCGATCGCTGCGACTCCGGGCTGTAAGATCGTTTGCGGTGACTTTAACGATACGCCTATGTCCTATGCCTATCGGGTGATGGCACAAGACCTCGACGATGCTTTCCGGGCGAGCGGTAAGGGGTATTCCTATACTTTTCGCGGATTCATGGATGTTTTGCGGATCGATTACGTCCTCTATTCCGAAGATTTGGAGTGTCTCGATTACCAGGTTTTGTACGATGTGGATTTGTCGGATCACTATCCGGTCGTAGTCCGGTTGAGGCCGGTTAAAAAATAGTTGTTGTTATGATTTTGGATTCATTGAGAAACTGGGCTTTTTATTGCGGGGCCGATTCCCGGTTGAAGCGGGCGTTGGAATACCTCGCAGCGGCCGATTTGAATACTCTTGAGCCGGGGCGGTACGAGATCGAAGGAGCTGAAATTTTTATGAAAGTGACAGAAGGGGAGCTCAAACGGGAAGAGGAGGCTTCGCTGGAGGTGCACGATAAATATATCGACGTACAGGTATTGATCGCCGGCGAAGTCGAAACGATGGGTTGGCGGGAGCGTCGGGAGTGCCGTGTTCCCCGGGGGCCTTTCGATGCGGAAGAAGACATTCGGTTTTTTGCAGACCGGCCGCAGCTTTTCGTCGGGATCAGGCCTGGACAGTTCGTCGTTTTCGGTCCCGAGGACGCCCATGCTCCGATGATCGGTCGGGGACGGATCAAAAAGGCGGTCGTAAAGGTGATGAGATAGACACATGGTAAAAAGGAAAAATAAGGATATTCATTCTATTTATTATTGTTGCTAGGTTGATTATCGTATAGTTTATTAAAATAGGATAAAATGAAGATTGTTAGATTATTTACTCTTTTATTATCGTTATTTATTTTTGGTTGCTCTGATGATAATGGAAAGAGTCAGGAAAATGATAATGCGGAATATTACGTTAAATATGAAGCAACAGTTTCATCTCGTTATCCGAGTGATGGAATTTTTTATACTGTTGCCACTGAAAATGGCACAGAAATTTTTACTAATAAAAAGTCATTGAATGTAACTTTTGGACCTTTAAAAAAAGGTTTTACAGCCGAACTATCAATTGATGCTAGTTCTTTGTATATAGCAGATTGTACTGCTAATATTTATGTTTGTCGAGGTTGTGAGCCATTTTCACTTAAAGCAACAGGGACTGGAAGTAAGGGAGTTTGGATAACTTATACGATAGACTATTGATTGTGCCGCTTTTGGGGAATTCATATAGAAAGAGTCCATAACTTACTGATTTTTCAGTGAAATTATGGACTCTTAAAGTTTTTGATTTCGTTGAAGATACCCTACTTGAGAGTATAGAGATGGTATTTCAAGTTAATTTAGGTTCCATTTACTTTTAAGTTACTACCGGATTTTTTCGGCAATGGCTTTGGCAAGTGCCGTGCAGCATTGTGCCCCCTGATCGTCGTATCCCTGTTTCATTTCTGTCGGCTGGCAGATGGCCTCCCATTTCATTTTCTGGGCGAATTCTCCCAGCAGGCGTACCGCTGCTCCAGCCCAGGTATAGGAGCCGAAATAGGCGAATTTCCGGCAGGGAATGCAACGTTCGCTGATTTTTTGCAGCAGGGACCCGACTTCGGGGAAGAGTTCGCCGTTGTAGGTCGGAGAACCCACGATCAGCGTGTCGTATTTGAAAATGTCGCGGATGACATTCGAAATGTCGGCATACGAAAGGTTGTAAACGATGATGTTTTTTACACCCTGTACGGCCAGCTCCCGAGCGATTTTCTCGGCCATCTGGGCCGTATTGCCATACATCGAACCATAGGCGATCACCACACCCGGTTCGCCTTCGTAGCGACTCAACTGATCGTAGATACCTATTACGCGCCCGATTTTCTGCTGCCATACGGGGCCGTGCGTCGAGCAGATCGTTTCGATGGGAAGGCCGCTCAGTTTTTGGAGGGCTTTCTGTACGGGGGCGCCGTATTTGCCCACGATGCAGGCGTAGTAGCGGCGCATCTCGTCCCAGAAATGGTCCAGCGAAAGCTGGCTGTCCAGGATACCGCCGTTCAGGGCACCGAACGTGCCGAACGCATCCGCCGAGAAGAGTACCTTGTGTTCGGGGCAATAAGTGACCATCACTTCGGGCCAGTGAACCATCGGCGCCATATAGAACGAGAGGTTTTTTTGGCCGAGCGAAATGCTTTCGCCCTCTTTGACTTCCCGGGTGAGGGTATGGATGCCGTAATATCCGTCGAGCATCTGAAGGGTTTTGGCATTGCCCACGATCTGCATCTCGGGGTAGAGCAGGCGCAGGGTTTTGATCGAAGAGGAGTGGTCCGGCTCCATGTGATCGACCACCAGGTAATCGATCGGCCGGTCTTTCAGGATCGCGCGGATATTGTCGATGAACTGTTCGCCGAACGATACTTCGACCGTGTCGATCAGAGCGACTTTTTCGTCGATGACCAGGTATGAGTTGTAGGAAACGCCGTAAGGAAGCGACCACAGCGATTCGAAACGGGTCGTGGTGCGGTCATTGACGCCGACGTAGTGTATTCCGGGTAATATTTCTGTAAAAGCCATAAATTGTTTAGGTTTTGATTCGGCGCGAAGATACGAAAAAATCGTTTCGATCCATTGCTGCCGAATTTTATATATTATAAGGTGTCGAATAAGAGCGGGGTGTAAAACCGGTATTTTTCCGCTGCTTTGTCGGGCAAATGGCTTTTCCGCGCCGGTCAGATCTTAAATTGGTCAATATGGGATTTGAAAGGAGATAAATCCGAATATACGTGCTTTTTTGATTATTTTGAATACGGTTATTTGCTTATGAAGCAATTAATTTCTATATTTGCTCGGAACTTTTTATTTCAAACTCAATTTTTAAATTAACGCTTATGATTAAGAAAATTGTACTATCGTTAATTACTGTACTGAGTTTCTGTTCGTTGGCTCTTGCGCAAAACAAGCAGGTGACGGGTACGGTTACCGATGAGAAGGGAGAACCTATCATCGGTGCTACGGTTGTGGCAGAGGGTACGTCTGCCGGTACGACGACCGGAGGAGACGGGCAGTTTACATTGACGGTTCCCGCCAATGCGACGCTCTCGATCTCTTTTATCGGTTACGAAACCCAGAAGGTGAGCGTAGCCGGTAAGACGCATATCGACGTGACTCTCGGGGAAGAGGCTACGGGCATCGAGGATGTCGTGGTGATCGGTTATGGTACGGGTAAGAAGATCGGTTCGGTGATTGGTTCTGTAGATCAGGTGAAGTCCGAGAAGATCGAAAACCGTCCCAGCACCAACGTCGTGGACGCTTTGCAGGGTCAGGTAGCCGGTCTTCAGATTATGACCGGTAACGGTGAGTTGACTTCGACTTCTTCGATCCGTATTCATGGTCTGGGTTCTATGGGTGCCGATACGTCGCCGCTGATTCTGTTGGACGGTGCGCCGATTCAGGCTTCGACGCTGCAGACGATCAACCAGAACGATATCGCTTCGGTGAACGTCCTCAAGGACGCTTCGGCGACGGCACCCTACGGTATCCGCGGCGCCAACGGCGTGATCATCGTCACGACCAAGCGCGGCCGAAAGGGCGAAAAGCCGACCGTCGATTTCAAGGCGTCGGTGGGTGTCAGCGAACCGATCCGCTACCCCGACTACCTGGGTTCGGCAGGCTATGCGACCCTCTACAACGAGGCGATGCTCAACGACAACCCCTCGCTGGATCCCGGCTCGGCATCGCTCTTCTCCCAGGAGACGATCAGCAACTTCCGCCGCGCCAAGGGCGACAACTCCGACGGCCTGGGCTACAACTGGGATTACTTCGACTACGCATTCAAACCGTCGATCCTCCAGGATTACAGCCTTTCGGTACGAGGCGGCACCGACCGCGCCCGTTATTTCATCCTCGGCAGCTACTACAACCAGGGCGGCAACTACAAGCATTCGAACTCCGACAACGTCAACAAGTTCCTGCGCTATAACTTCCGCGCCAACGTCGATGTCGACGCCACCAAGCGGCTGAAGATCTCGGTCGACCTGGGCGCCCGCGTCACGGAATACAACTATCCGGGCGCCACGGCGGCCAACATCATCTCGCTGGCCAACACGCAGCCCCCTACCTGCCGATCATCCTGCCCAACAACCACAACGACGTCAACCAGGCCGATTTCGAGGAGAACGGCGGCTACCTGCTCTATGCCGACAACGACTACCGCTACAACATGCTCGGGCAGCTCAACCGCACCGGCTTCAGCAAACGTACGCGCCGCTACCTGCAGGGATCGTTCAAACTGAGCCACGACCTGGACTTCATCACCAAGGGCCTGAGCGTCGCCGCGCAGTTCTCCTACGACACCTACAACCAGCACACCATCAACAACAGCGTGCCGACCCACAGCACGGGCAACCTGACCTACCCGGGCTATTCGACGTGGATGCTCCCCACCGAATACAGTATCGACGAGTGGAAGAACAACGCCGACTACTGGATCAAGAACGGCACCTATGTAACCGCCAACCAGCGAACCACGGACGATGCGCAAAGCAACAGCATCAGCCACGGCTCGCCCGAAGGGACGTCGCGTTTTCAGGCGCGCCTGGACTACGCCCGCAAATTCGGCGACCACAACGTGTCGGGCATGCTGCTCTTCTACCTGCAGAACAAGGTCATCAGCAACCAGGTTCCCTTCCGCTACATGGGATTTTCGGGCCGCGCGACCTACGACTACCGGAACAAGTACCTCTTCGAGTTCAACATCGGCTACAACGGCTCCGAGAACTTCGCCCGCGGAAAGCGCTACGGCGTATTCCCGGCAGGCGCCGTCGGCTGGGTCATCACGCAGGAGCGATTCATGAGGGGCGTAAAGTGGCTCGACCACCTCAAGCTGCGCGCATCGTACGGTCTGGTGGGTAACGACCAGCTCTCGGGCAACCGTTTCTCCTACCTGCAGTACTACAAGTCGTCGGACGGCATGACCACCTATTTCGGCGAGACCGAGGCCGGCTATACCAGCTACCTGGTCGAGGGCGTGTTCGCCAACCCGAACCTGACGTGGGAGAAGGCCCGCAAGTTCAACTTCGGTATCGACGCCCAGTTCTTCAACCAGCGGCTGACCTTCACGCTCGATGTCTTCAAGGAGCACCGCTACGACATCCTCACCTCGCTCTCGGCAGATGACAAGGTCGGGTTCCCCTACATCGTCGGGCAGGTCGCCCCGATCGTCAACTCGGGTATCGTCGACAACCACGGCGTCGAATTCGAAATCGGCTGGAACGGTCATATCGGGCAGCATTTCCGCTACTACATCCGCCCGAACTTCACGTTCGCACGCAACAAGATAAAATACTGCAACGAAATCTCCTACATCGACAACAACGGCCGTGACTGCCCGTGGCGTTACCAGACCGGCAAACGCCTCGATGAGAATTTCTGCTACATCTTCGACCACTTCGTGGCCGACCAGGGCGAGGCCGACCGCCTGAACGCGATGAACGGCGGCAGCGGATTCGCCATCTGGGGGCCCGTACAGCCGGGCGACGTGGTCTACAAAGACCTCAACGGCGACGGTGTGGTCAACAACTACGACCGCGCAGCCATCGGCAACCCCCGTACGCCCGAGATCCAGTTCGGCATTCCGCTGGGACTCTCCTACAAGGGCTTCGACTTCAGCATGCTGTGGCAGGGCTCGGCGCTCTGCTCCGTACAGCTGAGCGGCCCGGCCGTATGGGATTTCCCGCTCTACGACCAGTCGCGTATCGGCAAGGTGCGCCGGATGCACCTCGACCGCT
>ENA-OQHN01000649-OQHN01000649.1-human-gut-metagenome-genome-assembly--contig:-NODE-649-length-11542-cov-13.104424_pt1 | contig 11542 bp, 10 predicted proteins | sample MGYA00242564_ERZ504721 | MGnify/ENA primary metagenome ERZ504721 (study PRJEB26092, sample SAMD00036212) | human gut metagenome | host: Homo sapiens | study: EMG produced TPA metagenomics assembly of...
GCATTTCGACATCCGCCACGCTGCAACTCAACAGGAAGCTGAATAACCGCGGACGTAACATAACCTTCCGCGGACGCTTTAGCTACGGCGACAACGACAACGACCAGTACAGGCAGTCGGGAAACCCGCTATTACCAGATATTGAACGCGTTGGGCGGAGACTCCGTGCTGTATCGCAACCAGTATATCACAACACCTACCAACAATTATAATTATAGCGCCCAGGTTACGTACAGCGAACCGATTGCACGCGCCACTTTCCTGCAGTTCAGCTATCAGTTCCAATACAAGTACAGCGAGAGCGACAAGACCACATTCGATATGCTGGACTATCCGGAGTGGGACATCAACGGGCCTTTGCCGTCCGGATACGAGTCGCATGCCGTGGATAGCCTGGGCAAATATGCGGAGTACAGATACTACAACCACGATGCGTCCGTGTCGTTGCGCTTCATCCGTGAGAAGTATCAGTTGAGTGCGGGGATGTCTTTCCAGCCGCAGCATTCGGTATTGTCCTATAAGCGCGGGGATTATATGATTGATACGGCCCGAAACGTATTCAACTTTGACCCCCGAACATTGATTTCCGTTACCGTTTTTCTAAAGTGAGCCAGTTGCGTTTTATGTATCGTGGACGCAGCAGTCAGCCGAGCATGGAGAACCTGCTGCCTATTGCCGACAACTCGAATCCGCTGAATATCAGAGTCGGAAATCCGGGACTGAAGCCGGCATTTACGCACAATATGCGCCTCTTCTACAATACTTATAATGGGGAGTTGCAGCGCGGAATGATGACACATCTCAGCTTCTCGACCACGCAGAACAGCATCAGCAACAGTACGGTGTACAACGAGCAAACCGGCGGACGGACCACTACCCCCAAGAATATCAACGGCAACTGGAGCGCTTTCGGTATGTTCGGATTCAATACGGCGTTGAAGAACAAGAAGTTTACGGTAAACTCTTTTTCGCAACTCAGATACAATAACAACGTGGCTTTCCTATACGATCAGAATACGAAACAGGATAACAAGAATACCACCACCGAACTTATGCTGAGCGAGCGGGTGAACGGGGCCTACCGCAACGACTGGTTTGAATTCGGAGTGAACGGTTCGGTTTCATATACGGCAGAGCGCAGCAAATTGCGCCCGGAGAATAACCAGAATCCCTATACTTTCTCCTACGGTGCGCTGACCAATATCACGATGCCCTGGAAGATGACGCTTTCCACCAATATCACCAATCAAAGCCGCCGCGGCTATACGGACAGCAGCATGAACCGTAACGAGTTGATCTGGAACGCGCAACTTTCGCAATCGTTCCTGAAAGGTGCGGCGACTGTGAGCTTCGAGATGTACGATATCCTGAAACAACAGAGCAACATCAGCCGCTCGTTGACGGCGGATGGCCGGTCGGTGTCGTCTTATAATGGTGTCAACAGCTACTGCATGCTGCATTTCATTTACCGTTTGAATATTTTTGGCGGTAAGGGTGCGCGCGAAAGCATGCGTGGCAGGCAAAGCTTCGGCGGCCCCGGTCCGGGCGGCCATCGGGGTGGCTTTGGCGGCGGGCGGCGTCCGTTCTAATGTTAATCAATGTAATAGGTCGTAAAACTTCCTTCCTTTTTCATATATTTGTTTTAAAATCTGTTTTGATTTTTATTCGGGACTTATTTCTTCTTGTGACAAATGTATGCTTGATTGGAACTTCATAGCCGGCCTGATTGCCACAGTAGCATTCGATATTATCTATTTTGGCGCAATTATCGGAACAATCACGGTTATCATTCTCGATAACCGTAATCCGGTAAAGACAATGGCGTGGATATTGGTGCTGATGTTCCTTCCGGTGGTGGGACTGGTGTTTTACTTCTTCTTCGGCCGCAGCCAAAGGCGGGTGCGTGTCATTGGCAAGAAGAGTTACAACCGTCTGTTGAAGAAGCCGATGGCCGAATATCTTGCCCAGGATTCCTGTGCGCTTCCGGCAAATTACGGCCGCCTTATCTCTCTGTTTCGCAACACCAACCAGGCTTTTCCTTTCGATGGAAACCGTGTGGAAGTCTATACGCGGGGACTTTCCATGATTCAATCCTTGCTGCGCGAATTGCAAAAGGCGACCAGGCACATCCACATGGAGTTTTATATCTTCGAGGATGACGCCATAGGCCGTATGGTGCGCGATGTGCTGATGGAGAAAGCGAAGCAGGGAGTGGAAGTGCGTGTGATTTATGATGATGTGGGATGCTGGCATGTTCTCAACCGCTTTTATGAACAGATGCGCGAGGCGGGAGTGGAAGTGCGCAGTTTCCTGAAAGTACGTTTCCCTTTGTTCACCAGCAAGGTGAATTACCGCAACCACCGCAAGATTGTAGTCATTGACGGGCGCGTGGGCTTTGTAGGCGGAATGAATCTGGCCGAACGTTATATGCGCGGCTTTTCATGGGGCATCTGGCGTGATACGCACCTGCTGCTGGAAGGTAAGGCTGTGCATGGTCTGCAAACGGCTTTTCTGCTCGACTGGTATTTTGTAGACCGTACCTTGATTACGTCTGCCCGCTACTTCCCGAAGGTGGATGCCTGCGGCACTTCACTGGCGCAGATTGTAACGGCTGAGCCGATAGGTCCCTGGAAAGAAATCATGCAGGGACTTGTCATGGCGATAACCGGCGCCCGGAAATACTTTTATATACAGACTCCTTATTTTCTCCCGACGGAAGCCGTGCTCGTAGCCATGCAGACGGCTGCACTGGCAGGGGTGGATGTGCGTCTTATGCTGCCTTATCGTGCGGATAACAGGCTGACGCATCTGGGCTCCTGCTCGTATCTGGCAGAGGCGTTGCGTGCAGGTGTCAAGGTGTACTTTTATAAAAAAGGTTTCCTGCACTCCAAACTCATGGTATCGGATGACGAATTGTCCACAGTAGGCTCTACGAACGTGGATTTCCGCAGTTTCGAGCATAATTTTGAGGTGAATGCCTTTATATACGACACCGAGACTGCATTGCAGATGCGTGAGATATTCTTGCAGGACCAGCGGGAATGTGTGCAGGTGTTCTCCAAGAATTGGGAGAAACGTCCCTGGCACCGTAAGGCGGCAGAAAGCATAGTGCGGCTGCTGGCACCGTTACTGTAGCTTTCAGCCTTGAATGCCGAAGAAAGAGAAATTGACACTGCCGTAGATTCTTCTTTCCAAAAAGCAGGGATGTTCCTCGAAGTTATTGGTTTTTCCATGTTCCAGCACGAACAGGCCGTCTTCTTTCAGCAGGTTGTTGTCGAAAATGAGGTCGGGCAGGGTTTCAAGCTCTTTGAGTCCGTACGGCGGGTCGGCAAAGATAAAGTCGAACCGTTCGCGGCTGCCTTGTATGTATCTGAATACATCGCCGCGGACAGGCAGGCATTTATCGGTCTTGAGTTCTTTCATTACCTTGCAGATGAAAGCGTAATGGTCGCGGTCTTTCTCTACGCTGATTACCTGGTCGCAGCCTCTGGACACAAGCTCGATGCTGATGCTGCCTGTGCCGGCAAATAAATCGAGTGCGCGTACGCCTTCTTCAAAGTCCATGTAGTTGGATAGTACATTAAACAGATTCTCTTTGGCGAAATCGGTTGTGGGGCGTGCCTTGAAAGTATGGGGCACGTCGAAACGCCTTCTTTTGTATATTCCGCTTATTACTCGCATAGGTTGATGGCTTGTAGGTCGAGATTGGCGGCAGGGTTCATGATGAATACCTGCCGGATAAATTTTTTCAGTTCGGAAAGCAGTTGCTCTTTGTCGTACAGTTCGCCGGTGAGATGGAGCTCGTCGCGTTCCTGCGTCATGCCGAGCTGCTTCCATACACAGAGAATGTAATAGAGGCGGTCGTTTGTCTCCTTGCAGGCAAAGGTGTTGGCGAATGCCAGCCGGCCGCGTTCGTAGGCGTATATCTCTGCTGCTTCTTTGCACAGGTGCACATACATTTTCCGGCAATTGCCCAGGCGGCTCTTTGCCGTAAAGTACTCTATGAGAGGGCTTGCCTGCGCATAGAAACGGACGTCGGGATACTGTTCGCGTAAAAGGGAGCAGGCGCTTTTGTCCATTCCAAACAGTACGACTATATTGTTCTTATGCAAGATGTTGTATTGCACCAGTTCGTTGTCTTGCCTGGAGTGATTATGATAGAATACGGTTTCCGCCTGTTCGTCCTCAAAGAATTCCAACGGAATGAATGTAAAGCGCTTGCCTGCCATAAGGACATTGATACGGCGGAAAGGATTCTTCAGCCAGTCCATTTCGCGGAAAGCCTGTTTCAGGTTGGCAGTGAGGGACAGGGAATCGTCCACTCCGTGCTCGTGGAAAGAAAATCTGCCTTCGCCGAGCGGATTGAATATAGAAAAAGAAAATCCATCCGTACTCAGACGGATGGATAAGGTATATTGTTCCGATTTACTAAAATCAGTCGTTTCTATCATACGTATTGTGTCGGTGGATTATTCCCAGTTACCGGCGTTGTTGTTGGCTGTTTCCAGGCTACCGATCATCAGACCTGAGTATTTGCCCAACTTGGTTTGAACATCTTTCAGGTTAGCGATTTCCTGTTTGTCGAGACCGTTCAGATATACTTCATACGGAGTCTTGACTTCGAGCAGACAGAAAGGAGCACCGGATTTGGCAGTATCGTTCTTGATAGCCATTTCAAACTGTGCACCGTTGCCGAAAGGAACATATCTCATAGAGTCGGCATTGAAGCCTTTCGGGAAGATAGTGTCCAGCACGGCTACCCACATGGTATCGCGTTTGAAGTTTTCCAATCCCCATTTCTTGACTTCTGCATAGTTGCCCGTCTTTTTGGCCTTATTGATGATGTTGATAGCCTTCTTTTCAGTCAAGCCGTCTTCCAACTGCTTGTCGTCCAATTCACCCTGCTTGAAGATAAACGGAAGTTTCTGATTCTTTACGAAGTCAATCAACGTATCGAAGCTGGCAGTATATTGCTGGTTGTGCAAACCACGGTATTCCAACTGCGCTTTACGAATGTCGATAAGGCGGGCAATTACTGCTGCGTCTCTTTGTTTCTTGGCTTTTTCAAAGTTTATAGGACCCATGATGCTGGCATAGCAGATGTAAACCAAAGCCAGGGCACACAAGCCTAAAACGATATTAAAAACTGTTTTCATGATAAATATGTTTTTTAGTTGTTATATTCGCACCGCAAAAATAAAAGAAATAAATTTAAAAACGACAGTTCCCGTTACTTTTTTCTCTTACAAAAATGATAAATAACTATTTAGAAAGGCAAATTAAGGAAAATTTTCCTTATCAACCAACTCCGGAGCAGGAAATTGCTATAAAATCTTTGTCGGACTTCCTTCTCGCGCCCCGTAGTGAGACGGTTTTTCTGCTCCGTGGCTATGCAGGTACGGGTAAGACCTCGCTGGTGGGCGCTCTGGTCAGGACTTTGGACAAGCTGCAACAGAAGTCGGTATTACTGGCTCCGACGGGGCGGGCGGCGAAGGTTTTCTCCGCTTATGCGGGACATCCGGCGTTTACAATTCATAAAAAAATTTATAGACAGCAATCTTTTTCCAATGAGACGGGCAACTTTTCGGTGAACGATAATTTGACAACTCATACATTATATATTGTCGATGAGTCGTCGATGATTGCCAATGACGGTCTGTCGGGTTCGGCATTCGGCACGGGGCGTTTGCTGGACGATCTGGTGCAGTTTGTCTATTCGGGTATGGGATGCCGCCTTTTGCTGATGGGAGATACGGCACAGCTTCCGCCGGTGGGCGAGGAGCAGAGTCCCGCTCTGTTTGCAGATGCCTTGAAAGGCTACGGACTGGAGGTGCAGGAAGTGGACTTGACCCAAGTGGTACGCCAGGAACAGCAATCGGGTATTTTGTGGAACGCTACGCGCCTGCGCCAACTGATTACCGAAGATGCCTGCGAGGCTCTGCCGAAGATAAAGGTTGCGGGGTTTGCCGACATCAAAGTTCTGCCGGGCGATGAACTGATAGATGCGCTCGAAACGTGTTACGACCGCGACGGGCTGGACGAGACGATTGTGATATGCCGCTCCAACAAGCGTGCCAATATCTACAATAACGGCATTCGCTCCCGGATACTTTGGCGGGAAGATGAACTGAATACGGGCGACTTGCTGATGGTGGCGAAAAATAATTATTACTGGACGGAAAAACAGAAGGAGATGGACTTTATAGCCAACGGCGAGACAGCGGTGGTGCGCCGCGTGCGTCGCACCCGCGAACTGTATGGTTTCCGTTTTGCGGATGTCACACTGGAATTTCCCGATTACGACAACTTCGAACTGGAAGCAAATCTTCTGCTGGATACGTTGCACAGCGATGCGCCTGCACTGCCCAAGGCGGATAACGACCGCCTTTTCTATACCGTTCTCGAAGATTATGCCGATATCACCGTGAAGCGGGAACGGATGAAGAAGATGAAAGCCGACCCTTATTACAATGCCTTGCAAGTGAAGTATGCCTATGCCGTGACGTGCCATAAGGCGCAGGGCGGGCAGTGGAAGAATGTTTTTCTGGACCAGGGGTATATGACGGACGAATATCTGACGCCCGATTATTTCCGTTGGCTTTATACAGCATTTACCCGGGCCACGGGCACTCTCTATCTGGTGAACTATCCGAAAGAGCAGATCTGCTGAAAAAGAGACGGATAATGATGCAGTATTCCGTTATTTTCTGTATTTTTACAGATAGAACAATTGTTATCTGACGATTATGAAGAAACAGTATTTTCTTTTGACTTTGGCATGGTTGCTGTTTGCCGTTTCCGGCTGTAAGGACGATTATCGCAGTGTGGTGCTTTTTGAGGGTGCGGAACCGATTTATCAGGTTGGAACATGTGATAACCTGGTCTCGTCTCTGGCTTTCTTCCTCTCTGAAACCGAAGGGGAAACGGTGCTCGGCATAGACGGTGGCGACGGTGCTTATACCTTGACGAATGAGCATGAATCGGTGGCTTCCGTAACGTTTGCAGGTGATAGCAACGGTTACAGGCGTATAAGCATACAGCCTTTGGCGGCGGGAGAAACGGTAGTGCGGGTGATGGACGGTTCCGGGTCCGGTGCGCAATTGCGCATTACGGTGAAAGAGCGCCGGGAATATAAGATGTCGAAGCAGGGATTTGAGTATGGAATCAGCGGCGATGCGCCCGTGGAACTGTTGGGTAAGGTGTCGGAAGAACTCTCCGGCCGTTCCTGGCTGGAAGATTCCGGATATTATGTGTTGATACCCGACAAGGGCTCTTCCTATTACCTGGATAAGGGAGTGCTGGAAATCTATCCTACGGGGAAGGAAGATGCACCTCTTACGGGAAGTTACGAGACAGTTCCGATGGCAGGGGAAGACGGGGACGTACATGCGCTGTGGCGGTTTACTTATGACGGAGAGCAGAGAATCTTTACGCGAAGCCTTGCCGGAAGTGACGGAGTGGCTACGGCGATATGCGTGCTTGCAGAGAATGTAACCCCGTTCTGTTCGCCCGGACTGCTGCCTGAGGGGGTGACGGTCATTTATCGCGAGCACTTCCTGTTGAAGTTGGAATAGAAGCCGGGGCCTTTCGGGCAGGAGTTGCTAGCGGGAAAAACAAAAGGAGAAGCGATGGCTTCTCCTTTTATTGTAAATTGAAGTTGAAATATCTGCCTCTCCGGCAATCTTACGGATTATAATCCTGCCAGTTCCAGGACTTTGTCTACGGCTGCGCTCAAGCCGTCAGGGTTCTTTCCGCCGGCAGTTGCAAAGTGGGGCTGACCGCCGCCGCCGCCTTGTATCAGCTTGGCGGCTTCTTTCACAAGATTACCGGCTTTCAGTCCTCCGGCTACGAGGTTGTCGCTCAGCATCACTGTCAGCATCGGTTTGCCTTCGAATACCGTTCCCGCAACGAAGAAAAGGTTTTCCGTAATCTCTCCGCGCAGTTGGAATGCGATGTTCTTAACCGTGTCGGCGGGTATCATGGCTGCACAGAACTTGATAACCTTCGTACCGTTCACCTCTTGGATATTCTGTAGAAGTTTCTCTTTCAGTTGTGCTTCTTTCTCTTTCATGAAATCTTCCACCTGTTTCTTCAGACCGGCGTTCTCTTCGATGTATTTGCGGATGGCGCCTGACAGGTCGGGAGCGTTGTTGAAGAGTGCTTTCAAATCGCGCATCGTATCCTGAAAGGCATCGAGCATCTCCTCTACGCGTGCTCCGGTATAGGCTTCGATACGGCGGACACCGGCGGCAACGGAACTTTCGGATACAATCTTCATCATTCCGATGTTTCCGGTAGCGGCTACGTGCGTACCACCGCAGAATTCAATGGAAGAACCGAACTGGATGACACGTACACGGTCACCGTACTTTTCGCCGAAAAGAGCGATGGCGCCCAGTTCCTTGGCTTCTTCGATAGGTATGTTGCGATACTCTTTCAGAGGGATGTTGGCACGTATCTTGGCATTCACGATGTGTTCCACCTGGCGGATTTCCTCGTCCGTCACTTTTTGGAAGTGCGAGAAGTCGAAACGCAATGAGTCCGGAGTCACCAAAGAACCCTTTTGCTCTACGTGGTCGCCCAATACCTCGCGCAATGCGGCATCCAGCAGGTGGGTAGCAGAGTGGTTGGCGGCGCAGGCGGCACGTTTGTCCGTATCTACACATGCCATGAACGGTGCTTCCAGGTGTTCGGGCAGCTTCTTGGTGATATGGATAGGAAGGTTGTTCTCCTTTTTGGTGTCGATGACTTCAATCGTTTCGAATTCATTGACCAGTACGCCGGTATCGCCTACCTGTCCGCCGCTTTCGGCATAGAACGGAGTCTTGTCCAGTACAATCTGGAACAGTGTCTGGTTCTTTTGCTTTATCTGGCGGTAGCGCAGAATGGATGTCTCATATTCTGTATAATCGTAGCCTACAAATTCGGTAGTGCCTTCCTGCAGTGTAATCCAGTCTCCGGTTTCAACGGCGGCGGCATTGCGTGCACGTTGTTTTTGCTGCTGCATTTCGGCATCGAACTCTTTGATGTCGGCGGTCATGCCGTTTTCGCGGAGGATAAGTTCGGTGAGGTCGAGCGGAAAGCCGAACGTATCATAGAGCGTAAAGGCGTCTTTACCGCTGATTTCGGTCTTGCCGGCTGCCTTGGCATCCGCCATGGTCTTATCCAGCAGACGGATACCGGTCTCCAAAGTACGGAGGAAAGAATCTTCTTCTTCTTTAATGACTTTGGCTATCAGCTCTTTCTGTGCATTCAACTCGGGGTATGCGCCGCCCATGTTCTCGATGAGTACGGGCAACAGCTTGTACATGAAAGCCTGCTTCTGTCCGAGGAACGTGTAGCCGTAGCGCACTGCACGGCGGAGGATACGGCGGATTACGTAACCTGCCTTGGCATTGCTCGGAAGCTGGCCGTCGGTGATGGAGAAGGCGATTGTACGGATGTGGTCGGCAATTACGCGCATGGCGATGTCCTGCTGTTCGTTTTTGCCGTATGTGGCTCCCGTCATGTCGCCGATGGCTTTCAGTATCGGTTGGAAAACATCGGTGTCGTAGTTGGAAGTCTTGCCTTGCAGTGTACGTACCAGGCGTTCAAAGCCCATACCGGTGTCGATTACTTTGGCGGGAAGTCCTTCGAGGCTGCCGTCTGCCTTGCGGTTGAACTGCATGAATACGAGGTTCCATATCTCGATAACCTGCGGATGGTCTTTGTTCACCAGTTGCGAACCGGGTACTTTGGCCTTTTCTTCTTCCGAACGCGAATCCACGTGAATTTCGGAGCACGGGCCACAAGGGCCGGTATCACCCATTTCCCAGAAGTTATCGTGTTTGTTTCCGTTAAGGATATGGTCTTTCGGCAGGAACTGTTCCCAATAGGAAGCGGCTTCGTTGTCGCGTTCCAGGCCTTCTTCGGGGCTGCCTTCGAATACGGTGGCGTAGAGGTCTTTCGGATCGAGTTTCAGCACATCGACCAGATATTCCCATGCCCAGGAGATGGCTTCTTTCTTGAAGTAGTCGCCAAACGACCAGTTGCCCAGCATCTCGAACATGGTGTGGTGGTACGTATCGTGCCCCACTTCTTCCAGGTCATTGTGCTTTCCGCTGACGCGCAGGCACTTCTGTGAGTCTGCCACTCTTTTATATTTCGCCGGGTGATTCCCCAAAATAATATCTTTAAACTGGTTCATACCCGCGTTGGTAAACATCAGCGTGGGGTCGTCCTTAATCACCATAGGAGCCGAAGGCACAATCTGGTGACCTTTACTTTCGAAGAAACTCTTGAACGAGTCTCTGATTTCATTTGCAGTCAACATACTTCTTATTTATGATTTATGATTTCCGATTTACAGCTTGCGATTTATGACTTACGCATTCTATGACCCATCTTTCTATGAAATCATAAATCATAAATCATAAATCTTATAATTCTTGAAAAAACTGTGCAAAGATAGCTTGATTTTTCGTATTTTTGTCGCATTGATAATGAAATATTTACTCTCGATGCGCAAAGTTTACTACATTTATAATCCGCGGACACAGACTTACGACCGAATTTATCCTACCGTCCGGCAACGGGCGTTGAGCATATTGCGCCGGTTGTTTTTCGGTATGGGGCTGGGAGCCGGCAGCTTTATCGTACTGTTGCTGATTTTCGGTTCGCCGTCCGAGAAGGAACTGCGGAAAGAAAACAGCCGGCTTCAGGCGCAGTATAACGTCCTTTCGCGGAGAATGGACGAGGCTATGGGAGTATTGCAGGATGTGCAGCAACGCGATGATAACCTGTATCGCGTAATATTCCAGGCCGACCCTATTCCCTCGGCTATCCGTAAGGCAGGATACGGCGGTACAAACCGTTACGAACATCTGATGGATATGGCCAATTCCGATTTGGTGGTGAATACTACGCAGAAAATGGATATGCTCACGAAGCAGCTTTATATCCAGTCCCGTTCGTTCGATGATGTGGTGGAGATGTGCAAGAACCATGATGAGATGCTGCGTTGCATCCCTGCCATTCAGCCCATTTCCAATAAGGATTTGCGCAAGACCGCTTCCGGTTATGGAACGCGCATCGACCCTATTTACGGAACTACCCGTTTTCATGCCGGCATGGACTTTTCGGCCCATCCGGGAACGGATGTATATGCAACCGGTGACGGCACTGTTGTTAAAATGGGGTGGGAAACCGGTTATGGAAATCTTATCATCGTGGATCATGGCTTCGGTTACCAGACGTGGTATGCCCACTTGCAGGGATTCCGTACCAAACTCGGCAAACGGGTGGTGCGGGGCGAGGTTATCGGTGCGGTTGGAAGTACCGGCAAAAGTACAGGACCTCACCTGCACTACGAAGTGCATGTGAAAGGGCAGGTCGTAAATCCCGTGAATTATTACTTTATGGATTTAAGTGCCGAAGACTACGACCGTATGATACAGATTGCGGCAAATCATGGAAAAATGATGGATTAGCGGATTATGAAATGTTTAACTGACAGGCTGTTATGCTGAATACCGATAAAGAACTGAAACTATATTACTCCATC
>ENA-OQHN01000650-OQHN01000650.1-human-gut-metagenome-genome-assembly--contig:-NODE-650-length-11538-cov-2.162913_pt1 | contig 11538 bp, 15 predicted proteins | sample MGYA00242564_ERZ504721 | MGnify/ENA primary metagenome ERZ504721 (study PRJEB26092, sample SAMD00036212) | human gut metagenome | host: Homo sapiens | study: EMG produced TPA metagenomics assembly of...
GGGTGTCCAGCGGCTGCTGGGTTGGCTGGTGCAGGGTCAGATGGAGCAGGAAACCGCCATCGTTTTCCCGGCGGCACTCGTAGGCAAACTCATCGTCCGGGCTGTGCTGGTCCAGCCGGTCGAAGCAGTCGTCCAGCGGCAGGTCGGTGCGGAATTCGGAAAGGCCGCTGGGGCCATACTGGCTGCGGCGGGCGTTTTCCCGCCGGGTGAGCAGAAAAACGATGCAGCCCAGGGCGGCCGCCAGCAGGATGAGTGAGAATACAACGTTCATGGGTCCCTCCGCAGATTTTGAATCATGTTTTCCTTATTGTAACACAACCTGCGGGAAATTGTGTTATAATATTTGAAACAATCCAAATTTTTGCTGGAGGACTTCCCCTATGAAGCTCAAATTCACCCATAAGACCTGGTATTTCTTCCTGCTGTGCGCGGCAGCGGCATCCATGCTCAACGGCTTTGCCGTGCTGGGCGGCATGGATTTTTCTTTTCTGGAGATGGTCGCGTTCTGCATCACCGGCATCACCATTCTGTTTCTGGCCGCCGAAAAGGGCTCTGCCCCCAAGGACAAGCGCAGCTATTTTTTGATCTTTTGTCCTGCTCATGCTCAGCTATGTGCTGGGCGGCTGGGCAGCCTACTTATTCTCCGCACTGGTCTGGCCCGCTCTGCTGGCGCTGGAATACCAGAAGGGCAGGCCCATCCAGCGCCAACTGCAGCTGGTGGGTGCCGCTGAGGCGTTCCACCTGCTCTTTGTCCTGCTCACGGTCTACGGCGGCATGGCAGGCCTGAGCTTCTGGGCCAACCTGCTCTGGGTGCTGCTGGCCTGCGCCCGGGGCTGGGCGGCACTGAGCCTGTACAAGATGCAGGAGGAAGACGCATGACCCAGCGGCGGCGGAACCTACACCGCAAGCGCCGGGTTGGCCGCCGTGCCTTCCTGGTCGGACTGGGCGGGTCTGTATCTGCCGCCCTGACGTATTATCTGCTGCGTTCTATCCCGGCAGGAAACAACGCAGAGCCTGTGCCATCGCCACAGACTGCCCCCAACCCCGCCCTGCCCAGCGGCGAGTGGCGGGCGGTGTGGGTGAGCTATCTCGAATTTGCAGAGATGGACTTTTCCTCAGAAAGCGCGTTCCGGGCCGATGCCGCCGCGCTGATGGACAACTGCCTGTCCCTTGGGCTGAACACCGTCATTGCGCAGGTGCGCCCCTTCGGGGATGCGCTTTACCGGAGCAGCCTCTTCCCGTGGAGCCATCTGTGCACCGGCGTGCAGGGGCAGGACCCGGGCTTCGACCCGCTGGACGTACTGCTGACCGAGGCCCACGCCCGGGGGCTTTCGCTGGAGGCATGGGTCAATCCCTACCGGCTCAGGAGCTCGGCCTCCATGCCCCCGTCCTTGCAGAGAGCAGCCTGCTGAACGCCCACCCGGAGTGGGTCTGCACCGTGAACGAGGGGGCCTACCTGAACCCCGCCATTCCGGAGGCTTCCGACTATGTGGTGCAGGGCGTGGCAGAGCTGGTACAGAACTACGCGGTGGACGGCATCCACTTTGACGACTACTTCTACCCCACCACCGATCCTTCCATTGACGCGGCGCAGTTTGCAGCCAGTGGAGAAACCGACCTGACCGCATGGCGGCGGGCCAACGTGACCCGGCTGGTCAAAGCTGCCCACGATGCCGTCAAGGCCGCCGACCCGACCCTGCGGTTCGGGGTCAGTCCACAGGGCAACCCGGACAACGACCGGAACGAGCAGTACACCGATCTCTCCGTCTGGCTGACGGCCTCCGGTGCGGATGCCATTGTGGATTACCTCTGCCCCCAGCTCTACTGGGGCTACGGCTATACCCTTTCCTCCGGCAGCACCCGCTTTGCCTTTGAGAACATCACCGCCGAATGGCTGGCCCTGCCTCGGGCAGAGAGCACGGCCCTCTATTTCGGGCTGGGCGCTTATCGAATTGGTGTGGGAGACGGCGGAGCCAACGCCGACAGCGTCAGCCAGTGGTGCACCGGCAGCGCGCTGGCCCGGCAGGTGACCGACCTGCGCAGCGCCGGTGCCGGGGGCTGGGCGCTCTACCGCTATGGCTCCCTGTTCCGCTCCGATGAAAGCGGCCTTGCCGCCGCCGAACGTGCCGCTCTGACGGCATTGGACGGCTAAGACACAGAAAATCCCTTGTAAGCAGGAAAAAAATGCGGTATACTATGGTATCATGCAAAAATATCGCATTTTTCACCTGCTGTTTTTGAGGATAGAAAAACATGAGTAAAACAAAACGAATCCTTGCCTTTGCGCTGGCAGCTGTGCTGGCCGTTGTCGTCCTGAGCGGCTGCAAGAGCATTGCCCAAAAGGTGTTCGGGTCTTCCAACGAGGTGCAGGAGGATGACACCACCCAGTGGGCCGTGCTCAGCTCTGACCCACTGGTGATCGATGGCATTGCCGACACCACGGCCAAAATATGCCACAGCCCGGGCCAACGGGGCGCTGAACATCGTGTTCAACGGCATCTGGAGCCGCCAGACCGAATACTTCACCGTGCCCAGCGGCCTGCTGAGCATTTACGGCTGCGGCACCACCGACGGCGGTGCCCAAGAAGTTCAAGGTCTCCCTCTGGAAAAAGGTGGACGGCGGCGCGCAGTATGTGGACAACACCACCTTCTATTTCACCGCCGATGGCCAGAACTACCACTGCGACATTGACAACCTTGATCCCAACGCAAGCTACCGCGTTACCATTTCCTACGATTCCAGCCGTTACTACCTCTACGGTCTGATGAAAGTGGAGGGCATCGGCTGAAATGAACACACAAACGAAGCACTCTCTCATGCTGATGCTCTGCGCCTTTATCTGGGGCACGGCGTTCGTGGCCCAGAGCGCAGGCTCCGGCATGGGGGCTTATTCTTTTTTTGGCCGGGCGCACTGGCTGGCGGGTCTTGGTGCTGCTGCCCACCGTCCGCGCCTTTGATGCCTCCACCGCAGGCACGGCGCAGCCTGTGGCTGGCCCAAAGCCCCTGCCGACCGCAGACTGCTGCTGACGGCGGGGCTTTTGCTGCGGCACTTTTGCTGTTTGCGGCCTCCGCTGCCCAGCAGATCGGCATCACGCTCAACCCTTCCACGGCCAAGGCCGGTTTCCTGACCGCCATGTATGTGGTGCTGGTGCCGGTGTTCGGGCTGTTTCTGGGGCGGTGGGGCAGTGCCCGGCTCTGGCTGAGCATGGTCATCGCCGTGAGCGGGCTCTACCTGCTCTGCATGAAAAAACGGCTTTGGCGGCATTGAGGCCAGCGATTGGATCCTGCTTTCCTGCGCCGTGCTGTTCAGCTTTCAGATCATGACGGTGGACCACTTTGCCCCGCAGGTAGACGGTGTCCGCCTGAGCCTGCTGCAGTTCTTTGTGGTGGCTGTGGAGAGCACCGCTGCCGCCCTCCTGTTCGAGAATCCCACCCTGGCCGAGTTCGGGGCCAACTGGCTCCCGCTGGCCTACTGCGGCGTGATGTCCAGCGGCGTGGCCTATACCCTGCAGATCCTGGGCCAGCGGGACGTGAACCCCGCCATTGCAAGCCTTATCATGTGTCTGGAGAGCGTGTTCAGCGCGCTGGGCGGCTGGCTGCTGCTCCACCAGAGCCTTTCTGTGCGGGAGGTCTTTGGCTGCACCCTCATCTTTGCAGCGGTGGTCCTGGCCCAGCTGCCCGTGGAGGACTGGCTGAAATGCCGCAGCGCAAGCCGGAAGTGACCCGGCGCACCGCCGCAGGCATTCCCTATGAGCTGACCCGCAAAAAGGTCAAACGGCTCAACCTGCACATCCGGCGGGACGGCACCGTGGCCGTGAGCATCCCGTGGTCCTACACGGTGGGCTTTGCCGATGCCTTTGTGACAGAGCAGGCCCAGTGGATCCGGGAGGCGGTCTCCCGCCAGCTGCGGCGGAACGCCGGAATGACCAGCCCCTGCCTTCAAGGCCGAGGCACTGGCCTGTTTTACCGCCATGAGCGACAAGGTCTACCCTGCCTTTGCCGGGGTTCTGGGCGGGCAGAAGCCCACCATCAGGGTGCGGGACATGACCAGCAGGTGGGCGTGTGCTACATGAAACGGCGGCAGATCACCTTGCGCTGCAGCTCTACAATATGCCGCCCGCCGCACAGATCTATGTGGTGGTGCACGAGTACTGCCACTTCCTGCAGCCCAACCACAGCCCGGCCTTCTGGGCCGAGGTGGAAAAGCTGCTGCCGGACTGGAAAGAACGGCGGGCTTTATTGAAATAAACCTTGTGATAAAAATCAACAGGAGGGGTTCGACCCTTGGAAAGTGAAAAAAGACCTCCGGCGGCGACAAATATTCAAAGCTGGACCGGAAACACCATTATCTTTGCCATTTCGAGCTTTTCGTCGAAGCTGCTGACCCTTTTGGTACAGCCGTTCCTGACCTACGCCATGGCCGAGATCGCCGATCTGGGTCTGGCGAAGATCCTGAGCCAGTATGCAAACCTGCTCATCCCCTTTGTCTCGATGGGCATGTCCAACGCCATCATCCGCTTTGGCCTGGACAAGGGCAACAGCGAAAAGCAGGTGTTCACCAACGGCCTGCTGACCATTCTGGGGGGCTTCGGCATCCTGATCCTCTGCTGGCCTGTGGCGCAGTTCCTGCCCGATATGGCGCAGTACGGTCTTCTCATCTACATCTACGTCCTGATGAGCTGCCTGCGCACCCTCTGCACCCAGTTCGTGCGCAGCCGCCAGTGGAACAAGCTGGTGGCCGTGGACGGCATCCTGTGTACCTTTGCCACCCTGATGTTCTATGTGCTCTACCTTGTGGGCTTCCACTGGGGTGCCAACGGTTATCTGCTGGCCATCATCAGCGGCGACCTGGTCAGCGTGCTCTTCCTCAGCATCACCGGCAGGCTGTGGAACTATGTGGAGCTCAAGGGCCTGAACCGGGATCTCTGGCAGCAGATGCTCCGCTTTTCCCTGCCCATGATCCCCGCCCAGATCAGCTTCTGGGTCATCAACGCATCGGACCTGTTCTTCGTGCGCGAGATGTGCGGCGGGCTGGACGGCCACAGCGGCGATGCCTGGAGCGGCCTGCTTTCCACCGGCTACTTCCTGCCCACCATCCTGACCACGCTGGGCCTGATCTTCTACGATGCCTGGCAGCTCTCCGCCGTGACCGAGGAGGAGGGCCGTGCCCGGTTCTTTACCAAGATCTTCCGCACCTATTCCTCGGTGCTGTTCTGCTGTGCGGCAGGCATCATCTGGCTCTGCCGCCCGGTCATGCACGTGATGAAGGCCAACTACTACTACGCCTGGCACTTTGTGCCCTTCCTGACGCTGGCTTCCACCTGCAGCTGCTTCAACCAGTTCCTCAACAGCGCATATGTTGTCAACAAAAAGTCCACCCACAGCCTGTGGACCATGCTGGCCGGTGCTGTGAGCAACTGCATTATGAACTACTTCTTCATCAAGTGGTGGGGGCCCATCGGCGCAACGGTGGCTTCCTTCTTCGGTCTGGGCATCGTGTTCGTGCTGCGCGCGCTGGATGCCCACAACATGATCGGTATGTCCATCCACCCGGGCCGGGTGGCGCTGAACTTCGGCGTGCTGGCGGGCGAAGCCCTGCTCCTGCTGGCCGAGCCCCCGCTCTACGGTCTATGGACGGGCCTCCTGACCGCCGCCATCATCCTGTTCAACTTTGCAGGTGTCTGGGCCATGGCCCGGATGCTCCTGCCCAAGCTCCTGGGCCGCCGGGGCAGAGCCCTGGTGAGCGCAGTGGACAACTGGATCAAAAAGTAAGCAAAAAAACGACCCTCTCCGGGAATTGCAAAGCAATGCGGAGAGGGTCGTTTTCTCTTAATAGCCTGACTTATACACCAAAGAACTCCTTGGCAATATCGGCACTCTGCTTGGCATCCTTGGCGTACCAGTCGGCACCGATCCTTTTTTGCATATTCGGGGGTCAGCACAGCGCCGCCCACCATGATCTTACAGTCCAGCTTGGCATCGTGCAGGGCCCGGATGGTCTCCTCCATGCTCTTGAGGGTGGTGGTCATCAGGGCGGAAAGCCCCACCAGATGCACATCCTTCTCCCGGACGGTGTTCACGACCGTTTCCACCGGCACATCACGGCCCAGGTCGATGACCTCAAAGCCATAATTCTCCAGGATGACCCGGACGATGTTCTTGCCGATGTCGTGGACATCGCCCTTGACGGTGGCAATGACGATGCGTCCCTTGCTGGCGCTGCCCTCGCCCTTTTGGGCAATGGCGGTCTTGATCTCCTCAAAGGCTCCCTGCGCAGCGGTGGCCGCCTGCAGCAGCTGCGGCAGGAAGAGGGTGCCCTTTTCATACTTTGCGCCCACGATATCCAGCGCCGGAATGAGGGCTTCGTCCACCAGCTCCAGCGGCTCCTTTTCCTCCAGCAGCGCCCGGGTGCGGGCAGCTGCCTCGCCCTTCAGACCCCTTTTCCACCGCCTTCATCAAGGGGGGCATAGGGGCCGGCGGCCTCCGCGTTTCGCCTGCTGCCGGGGCGGTCTGAGCATTCTGCACGGCCTGCGCCAGCGCAGCGGAGGCGGGCACCCGGTTGGCATACCGCTCAATGTACTTCGTGCTCTGCCGGTCCCGGTTGGTCAGAACGTTGTAAGCGTAGACCGCCGCCATCATCTCCTCGCTGGAGGGGTTCATAATGGCAAGGTCAAGCCCGGCATACATGGCCATGGTGAGGAAGGTGGTGTTCAGGTAGGAGCGGCAGGGCAGACCAAAGCTGATGTTGGACACGCCCAGAATGGTGCGCACCCCCAGCTCCTCCTTGCAGGCGTGAAGGGCCTGCACCGTGGCAAGCACATCCTCCTGCTGGGCGCTGGCCGTCAGGGTCAGGCAGTCGATGTAGATGTCCTCCTGCGGAATGCCTGCCGCCAGTGCCGCATTCCGGATGCGGCGGGCAATGGCCACGCGGTCCTCGGCTTTGGGCAGGATGCCCCGCTCGTCAATGGCAAGGCCAACCACCGCCGCGCCGTACTTTTTGCACAGGGGCAGAATGGTGTTCAGCTTTTCCGCCTCGCCGTTCACCGAGTTGACGATGGGCTTGCCGTTGTAGACCCGCAGGCCCCGTTCCAGCGCCTCGGCATGGGAGGAATCCACTGCACGGCAGGCTGACCACGCTCTGCAGCGCCTTGACCACCTGCTCCATCAGAGCAGGCTCATCCACGCCGGGCGCACCCACGTTCACATCCAGGATCTGGGCCCCGGCCTCGGTCTGACTGACGGCCTGTTCCAGCACATAGTTCATATCCCCTTCCCGCAGGGCTGCTGGAACCGCTTTTTGCCGGTGGGATTGATGCGCTCCCCCACCACTGTGATGCCGTCCACATCCACGCAGTCCATGGGGCTGCACACCACCGACTTCATGGGGTGGTCAGGGCGGCCCGGCCTGCAATCGGCAAACACGCCGTTCAGCAGCTGGATGAACTCCGGGGTGGTGCCGCAGCAGCCGCCTGCAGCAAACAGGCCCAGCTCCCGGTAGGGCTTCATCTGCATGGCGTAGAGCTGCGGGGTGATATCGTAGCCCGAGCCATCAGCGCGGGGCAGGCCCGCGTTGGGCTTGACGAACACCGGGAAGCTACCGGGCAGTGCCCCGGCCAGCCGCTTTGCCATGGGGAAGATCTCCTTGGGGCCAAGAGAGCAGTTGATCCCCACGGCATCGGCCCCCAGGCCCCGGGCGGTGGCGGCAAAGCTCTCGACCGTGCAGCCGGTAAAGGTACGGCCGCCTGCTTCAAAGCTCATGCTGGCCAGCACGGGCAGGCTGCTGTTCTCCTTGACGGCCAGCAGGGCTGCTTTCAGCTCATACAGATCGGTAAAGGTCTCAAGGAACACGAGGTCAGCCCCGGCGGCCACGCCCGCCCGGACGATGCGGCCATACTCTGCCACGGCATCCTCAAACGCAAGGGTTCCGTTGGGTTCCAGCAGCTCCCCCAGGGGGCCCACATCCAGTGCAGCCAGTGCACCGTAAGGGGCGCAGGCCCGCTTACAGTTGGCAATACCCGCCGCAATGATCTCCTCCAGCGTGTACTCGCTGCCCGCCAGCTTGTGGGCGGAAGCGCCAAAGGTATTGGCATTGATGATGCGGCTGCCTGCGGCGGCGTACCGGGCATGGATGCTCTCGATGAGTGCCGGGTCGGTGATGTTCAGCTCCTCGGGGCGGGCCCCCAGTTTCAGGCCCGCTGCCTGCAGCATGGTGCCCATGCCGCCATCCAGCAGGATGGTATTGGGCCGGTCAAACAGTTCATTCGCTTGCACAGGTGATCCCCCTCTTTCTATATTCGCACCGGGTGCGGAGCACGCAGTGCCCGCACCCCGCCAGATGCCCCCGGACGGGTGATCGCTGACCCCCAGAATGGCCGTGATGCTCTTGCGGGGGGTCATCAGGTTGTTTTCCGTGACACAGAGCCCGGCGCGGCGGGCGGTGTCCAGCGCTGCCGCCAACAGCGGCTGCACGGCAAGGGGCCAGTCCCCGTAGCCCGGGGAATAGCGCCCCGTCAGATACTTTCCCTGCCGGGCAGCCCACTGGCGCAGCTCAGCCTCAGCGGCCTCGGCAGCCTGTTCGGCCAGCGCGGAGCCCAGCGCATCCGATGCCACACCGGCGGCGATATCGCCCACACCGGCCCGGCGGATCTGGGCATCCACACCGGGGCCAAGCGTCACGGCCAGCAGCAGGGCGGCGGTGCAGCCTTCCAGACTGCTTTGCCACATCTTCCCCGCCAGGATCCCCGCCGCTGTCAGGCTGTCGGGGTCGGCCTCCAGCCAGACTGCCCGGGGCGTGGCTGCCGCCAGCAGCGGCACGGCGCATTTTTCCAGCAGTGCCTGGGTAGCCGCGTCCGCGCCGCCCCGGGCCCCGAAGTACCGCGCCGCCTGTGCAAGATCGATGCCCTCCGGCTTTTCCAGCCGCAGCGGCATACTTGGCCCAATGCTCATCTGCCCGACCTCCTTTACAAGAATAAAGAATAGACTTAGTATACAGCACCGGGGGCCAGCCGTCAACGATTTCAAAATTTCCAACTTTTTTGCATAAACCTATTGACAATCTAGGTAAATAGGGATATAATCCAGACAACAAATCCACCAACCTAGTGGGAAATTGAAGCCAAGTTTCCCGGGGTCGTAGAGGATTGGGAAAACCGTTGAAAGGAGGGCACCAAAATGACGCTGATCTGGAAAAACCTGCTCCATGCGAACTTCCGTTGTGGGCGAATGTACACCACCCGGGCAGAATATGGGACCGAGCGCTGTGCATTGCCCTCTGCAGACCGAATGTGTGTGCGAATGTGATGGCAAAGCTGCCAAAGCGCTAAACCTGAATTTTTGCCCGGTGCACTGAAATGGTGTCAGTGACCGGGATTTTTTATGCGTCAGAATTATACTTTGAGTAAAGATAGAGAGGTTAATTACTATGTCTAACTATAAATTTGAGACCCTGCAGCTTCACGTTGGCCAGGAGCAGGCCGATCCCGCAACCGATTCCCGCGCCGTGCCCATCTACCAGACCACTTCCTATGTGTTCCGCAACAGCCAGCACGCCGCTGACCGTTTCGGTCTGGCCGATGCAGGCAACATCTACGGCCGCCTGACCAACTCCACGCAGGATGTGTTCGAGAAGCGCATCGCTGCTCTGGAGGGCGGCGTGGCTGCTCTGGCCACTGCTTCCGGCGCTGCCGCTATCACCTACACCATCGAGGCGCTGGCACAGGCCGGTGACCACATCGTGGCACAAAAGACCATCTACGGCGGCAGCTACAACCTGCTGGAGCACACCCTGACCCAGTTCGGCGTGACCACCACCTTTGTCAACGCTCACGATCTGGCCGAAGTGGAGAACGCCATTCAGCCCAACACCAAGGCCGTCTATCTGGAGACGCTGGGCAACCCCAACAGCGATATCCCCGACATTGATGCCATTGCCGCCATTGCCCACAAGCACGGCCTGCCGCTGGTCATCGACAACACCTTCGGCACCCCGTACCTGATCCGTCCCATCGAGCACGGCGCAGACATCGTGGTCCACTCCGCCACCAAGTTCATCGGCGGCCACGGCACCACCTTGGGCGGCATCATCGTGGACAGCGGCAAGTTTGACTGGAAGGCCAGCGGCAAGTTCGGCAACATCGCCGATCCCAACCCCAGCTATCACGGTGTTTCCTTCGCCGATGCCGCAGGCCCTGCTGCCTTCGTTACCTACATCCGCGCCATCCTGCTGCGCGATACCGGTGCCACCATCTCCCCGTTCAATGCATTCCTGCTGCTGCAGGGCACCGAGACCCTGAGCCTGCGCATCGAGCGCCATGTGGAGAACACCAAGAAGGTGGTCGAATTTCTGGCAAACCACCCCCAGGTGGAAAAGGTCAACCACCCCTCTCTGCCCGATCACCCGGATCACGCCCTGTACGAGAAGTATTTTCCCAACGGCGGCGCATCCATCTTCACCTTCAACATCAAGGGCGGCCGTGAGGAAGCCTTCAAGTTCATTGACAACCTGAAGATCTTCTCCCTGCTGGCAAACGTTGCAGACGTAAAGAGCCTGGTCATCCACCCGGCCACCACCACCCACAGCCAGCTGAACGAGCAGGAGCTGGCCGAGCAGCAGATCTACCAGAACACCATCCGCCTGTCCATCGGCACCGAGCACATCGATGACATCATCGCCGATCTGGAGGCAGGCTTCGCAGCCGTCCGCGGCGAGTAACGCCCCCTGCCCCCCATGCTCTGACAAAAACATCTCCTTCCTTCTCCTTTTTGATCGTGTGTGCAAAGAACCGCCGCCCGGAAAATTCCCGGGCGGCGGTTCTGTTTTTGTGTGTTCGTGTTTTTACAGCCGGCGATCCAGCCAGTCACCAATGTCAGCAAAGACCTCTTCGCGGTTCAGCTCCACCAGCAGCTCATGCCGGGCGCTTGGGTACAACTTGACCTCGATGTTCTTCACACCGGCATCCAGCAGGCTCTTGACCGCCCGCTTCACGCCTGCGCCCTGTTCGCCCACCGGGTCGGCATCACCTGCCAGGAACAGCAGGGGCAGATCCTTGGGCACCCGGGCCAGAAGAGCCGGGTCGTACAGCCGCAGGATGCCGCTGAACATACTGTAATAGGCGTTCAGCGTAAAGGTGAAGGTGCAGCGCTCGTCGGCGCGGTAGCGGTCCACCTCCACCGGGTCACGGTTGAGCCAGTCGTGGGCCGTGCGGCCCTCCAGCCCCTTGTTGTACCCCCAGAAACGAAAGTCTGGCCACCAGTTTGCTGCGGTAGTGCCAGCCATGGAACACGGCCAGCACCCGGCAGATGGTCCTGGCCAGCTGCACCAGCGCCTTGGGCTGGTAGCCGGTGCCCATGATGATGGCACCGTCCAGCTCATTGCCCCACTCACAGAGGTACTGCCGCGCGTAGAACGAGCCCATGCTGTGGCCCAGCAGGAAATAGGGCACGCCGGGATACAGCTGTTTTGTCAGGGTCGTCACAGCGTGCAGGTCCTCCAGCACGGCGCGGTTGCCGTCGGGTTCGCCGAAGTAGCCATAATCCTC
>ENA-OQHN01000652-OQHN01000652.1-human-gut-metagenome-genome-assembly--contig:-NODE-652-length-11524-cov-9.443099_pt1 | contig 11524 bp, 9 predicted proteins | sample MGYA00242564_ERZ504721 | MGnify/ENA primary metagenome ERZ504721 (study PRJEB26092, sample SAMD00036212) | human gut metagenome | host: Homo sapiens | study: EMG produced TPA metagenomics assembly of...
CGTGAAGGAAAGCGGTAACGGTGCGTTCGAAGTTATCTTCCGTAAATTCCAGTAATTTTGCCCAATTCCTCACGGGTGTGCTTGCGCAGCAATTCCAGAATCTCCATGTTGTCCGTGCTCTGCATCAGTTGCTTGATGGTAGCGTTTCCTTTTTCCTTCTCTTTGCGCTTCTTGTACATTACCTGGCTGCGTATCAGCATGAATACTGCCAGACCGATAAGGGCGATGATAGCAATTGTACCGCCGAAATAAATTACGAAGGTAACGAAGAAGCAGATGGTAAATGCCGCTCCGGCAGTGATGAACCAGCCGCCGATAACGCTCAGTACGCCGGTGATACGGAACACGGCGGAGTCGCGTCCCCAGGCGCGGTCGGCAAGGGAGGTACCCATAGCCACCATGAAAGTAACGTAAGTGGTGGAGAGCGGGAGTTTCAGTGAAGTACCCAGGGCAATGAGCAGGCCGGCAAGTACCAGATTGATGGAGGCACGTACCAAGTCGAACGCCGCACCGTCGGCAATGATGGCTTCGTCCTTTTGGAAACGGGTCTCAATCCAGCGTTTGCCGCTTTCGGGCATCACTTTGGAAAGTCCGTTGGCTATCGTCATACTGAAACGTACCAGTGTACGTGCTATGGGAGTGCTGCCGAAGCTCTCTTCACCTTCGTCCTGGCGGGAGAGGTCGACGGAAGTCTTGATTACATTGTGTGCTTTCTTGGATGTGCACAGCGCATATACCATGATGGCGCCCGCACCGATAAGGAAGTACCACGGTGTTTTGGCAGGGCCGAGCAGTGAGGTCATCAGGAAGCCGTCGGGACCTGCAGCAGTGCCGTTGGTCGTATAGTCGATGAAAGAGGAGTAACCGGCAAGGGGCACACCTATGAAGTTCACCAAGTCGTTGCCGGCAAAGGCGAGGGCGAGGGCGAAAGTACCCAGAAGCACCACTATCTTGAATACGTTTACCTTGCACCAGTGCAGCACCTGCATCAATATGGTGAAGAACACGAAGAAGCAACCGATGAGCATAGCAGTGTTCTCCTGTATCCAGTGCTTGTTTTCGGGAGTCATGAAAGAACTGTCCTTCAAACCTTTTATCAGCATGAAGTAGATGATGGAAGTAGCTGCGATACCGCCGAAGATACCGATGCTGTACTTCATCTTTTTGGTGTAGTTGAAGGTGAAGACGATACGTGCCAGCCATTGCACCAGCATACCGAAGAAGAAGGCGATGGCTACGGATACGAATATCGCCATGATAACGGACAATGCCTTGTCTGTGTTGATAAGATCGCCCAACCCGAGCGTATCGCTGCCGTACACTTTGATGAGGGCGAGGGCAAAGGTTCCGCCCAGCAGCTCAAAGACCATGGATACGGTGGTGGACGTCGGCATTCCCATGGTGTTGAATACATCCAGCAGTACCACGTCTGTCAGCATCACTGCCAACAGGATGCACATGATTTCCGCAAAATAAAAATGCTCCGGCTGGTAGATACCGTGACGGGCGATGTCCATCATGCCGTTGGAGAGGGCAGCGCCGATGAATACACCGATACCTGCTATAAACAGTATCGTCTTGAAAGATGCTGCTTTGGCTCCGACAGCAGATTGTAGAAAGTTAACCGCATCATTACTGACACCCACGACGAGGTCGAAGACCGCGAGGACGAACAGAAAGATGACAATGCATAAGTAGATAGTTTCCATAACATGTATTTTATTTCCGGTTGCAAAGGAACGTGTTTCGTGTTGCAGGGAAATGTCATATATGTTACAGAAATGTTACAAACTTCTCTCTCAGCTTTCCACTCTCAGTTCTCCGCTTTTCAGGTATTCGTAGAAAGTATATTGCGCCCGTACTTTCTCCTTTTGCGGACGGGCTGATTTCCAGCGGTTACGCAGGTGGTCGTCCACAAAGCAGGCTTTGCGCTTGTCCGAGAGCTGGATGGAAAGCATGTCCGACAGTTCCCGTTTCAAATCCGGGTCCAGAATTGGGGTTACAGCCTCTATGCGGCGATACAGGTTCCGGCGCATCCAGTCCGGCGAACCGAGGAAAAGTTTCGGCTTCCCGCCGTTGCCGAAGTACCACACGCGGGCATGTTCCAGAAATGTATCCACAATACGTGTTACACGGATGTTACGGCTGTACTTCCGTCCGGGAATGAGGCAGCAGATACCCCGTACAATAAGGTCTATCCTGACTCCGGCCTGCGAGGCTTCGTACAGGCGGTCTATCATGGCGGGGTCTTGCAGGGCGTTCATTTTGAGTATAATCCTTCCTTGTTTTCCGCTTTTCGCCAGTTCTATTTCATGGTCGATGAGGCGGTTCAGTTCGGGAATCAGGTTGAAGCGTGCCACCAGCAGGCGGTGGAACACGGGATTTTCCTTGCCCTGAAAAGTGCGGAACAGGTTGTGCAGGTCGTTTACGAGTATGGGGTTGCAGGTGAACAGACCGGAGTCGGCATAGAGCGTGGCGGTCTTTTCGTTGAAGTTTCCGGTGCTGATGTAGGCATAGCTGGGCAGTTTGTGACCTTGTCTGTCGCGGCGCAGCACAAGGGCTACTTTGGCATGTACCTTCAGTCCGGGCAGGCTGAACAGGATATTGATACCGGCGGCTTTCATCATCTCGGCGGTGGCAAGGTTGTTCTCCTCGTCGAAACGGGCTTTCAGCTCTACGAAAACGGTTACTTTCTTGCCGTTCTGTGCGGCGGCTATCAGGGTGTTGATAACTGCGGAGTTTTCCGCAACGCGGTATTGGGTTACCATGATTTCGCGCACGGTGGGTTCGTGTACGGCTTCGTACAGGAAATGGATGAAGTGCTCGAAAGAGTGGTACGGGTAGTGCAACAGCAGGTCTTTTTTCTCCACATACCGGAAGATGGACTCCCGCTCGTCCAGGCAGGTCAGCTTCATGGGCTGAGGCTTGCGGATGGGGCGCACGGCATTGTTCGGATTGGGCAGATGCCGCAGGTCTTCCATATTGAGGTGTTTGTCGCCCGGAACCAGTTCCTGGCGGTTGATGCGGAAGGCATCTACAAGGAAGTCCAGAAAATCGTCGGGCATGGCGCGGTCGTATACAAAACGGCAGACGGCTCCTATCTTGCGTTTTTTCACTTTGCTTTTCACCTGCTCTATAATTTCGGATGTGTTGGCGGACTCGTCTATCAGTATGTCTGCATCCCGCGAAATCTTAATGCAGTAGCTGCTGTCCACATCGTAGCCGGGGAATATCGTGTCGATATTGGCTTTGATGATGTCCTCGATGAACATCAGGTAGTAGTTCTTCCCGTGCTTGGGCAGCTCGATGAAGCGGGGCACTTTGCTGTAGGGCAGCTTCATCACGAAGTATTGGGGAGTTCTTCCTTTGTTTGCTTGTCCCTCTGTGCCCTTGTCTCCTTTCGGATACAGTCGTATGGCAAGGTACAGGCGGTTGTCGCGCAGGAACGATATTACCTTGTCCTTGCTGACGGGTACGGGAGAGAGATACGGAAAGATTTCTTCCCGGAAGAAGCTCCGCAGGAATTCTTTATGAAAAGGCTCTACGTTGCGGCTTTGGTAGAAGATGATGTGCTGTTGCCGCAGGGCAGGCAGTATTTTCTGTTCGTAGATGCGGATACGCTCTTCCAGTTGGCGGTTCACCTCTTCGTTGATTTCGGACACCAGTTGCATGGCGGACTGCACACTCTCTTCATCGCTGTGTGCGGCGCCGGTAGCAATGGCCTTATGGTCGGCTACACGTATTTGTAGAACTCTTCCAGGTTGGACGAGTATATGGATATAAAGTTGATGCGCTCGTACAGCGGCAGTGTATCGTCTTCCGCTTCCAGCAATACCCGGTAGTTGAACGACAGCCAACTGATGTCGCGCTTGAAATATCTGCTCTCCATAAATAAGATTAGGTTTATTTTCCAAAATATAGCTACCTTTGCACATATAAACAAATGAAAAATGACAAAAGTTGGTTTACTGTCGGATACGCATGGGTATTGGGATGAGAAGTATTTGCAGTACTTCGAGCCGTGCGATGAAATATGGCATGCAGGTGACATCGGTACGTTGGAAGTGGCACAGAAGCTGGCGGCTTTCCGTCCGTTCCGTGCGGTGTATGGCAACATAGACGGGCAGGATCTGCGCCGGCTCTATCCGCAGGTGCTCCGCTTTACGGTAGACGGCGCCGAGGTGCTGATGAAACATATCGGCGGCTATCCCGGCAAATACGATCCGTCCATACAGGGAAGCATCCTGGTGCATCCGCCCAAGCTGTTCATCAGCGGTCATTCGCATATATTGAAGGTGAAGTTCGACAAGACACTGGGCATGCTTCATATAAACCCCGGTGCAGCGGGCATTTACGGCTTTCATAAAGTGCGTACCATGGTGCGTTTCGTTGTGGACAACGGCGTGTTCAAAGACCTTGAAGTCATAGAGCTTGCCGGCTGATTTTGACTTTATTATTTTGTCATGTCAGAACTTTTTCAGAACTTTGTGCCCTGAATAGCAACGAGAGCCGTGGGGCATTGTCCTCCTTCTTATTTTATTCTACATTTGAAGTCAATCCAATAAAGAACTGAAATATGAAAGGAATTATTCTTGCAGGTGGCAGTGCCACTCGTCTCTATCCGTTGTCCAAGGCTATCTCCAAGCAGATAATGCCCGTCTACGACAAGCCGATGATATATTACCCGCTCTCTACACTGATGTTGGCGGGAATTCGCGAAGTGCTTATTATCTCTACTCCACGTGACTTACCCATGTTCCGCGAGCTGCTGGGAACCGGCGAAGAACTCGGTATGTCCTTTTCCTATAAGATACAAGAGAATCCCAACGGACTGGCACAAGCCTTTGTGCTGGGTGCAGAGTTCTTGGACGGCGGACCGGGCTGCCTTATTCTGGGCGACAACATGTTCTACGGTCAAGGCTTCTCCGCCATGCTGAAGCGTGCCGCTTCCATAGACAAGGGTGCCTGCATCTTTGGTTATTACGTCAAGGACCCCCGTGCCTACGGTGTAGTGGAGTTTGATGCCAACGGCAAAGCCGTCTCGCTGGAAGAAAAGCCTGCCAATCCTAAAAGCAACTATGCCGTCCCCGGACTGTACTTCTACGACTCCACCGTGACAGAGAAAGCCGCCTCCTTGAAGCCCTCTGCTCGCGGCGAATACGAAATTACCGACCTCAACCGTCTCTATCTGGACGAGGGCACGCTGAAAGTGGAGCTCTTCGGCCGTGGCTTTGCCTGGCTCGACACCGGCAATTGCGACAGCCTGCTGGAAGCCAGCAATTTTGTCGCCACCATCCAGAACCGTCAAGGCTTCCGCGTGAGCTGTATCGAAGAGATTGCCTGGCGCAAGGGCTGGATAGATGTAGACCAGCTGTATCGCTTGGGTGAACAGCTTGGCAAGACCGAATATGGCAAATACCTGATGGAACTGGCTGAATCGAAGCGATGAACTCTTTGTTCCCCAAAAAGAGAAGGAGAATAGTTCTCCTATAAAGGCCCGCTGACTTTAATTTTTAATTTATAATTTTTAATTCTCATGAAGACTTATCTCGTAACCGGTGCCGCCGGTTTTATCGGCGCCAACTATATTAAATACATCCTGGCAAAACATAATGATATTAAAGTGGTGATACTGGATGCCTTGACCTACGCAGGCAATTTGGGCACCATTGCCAATGACATTGACGATGAACGTTGCTTTTTTGTAAAAGGTGACATCTGCGACCGCGTGCTTGCCGACGAACTGTTTGCCAAGTATAAATTCGATTACGTAGTGAATTTTGCTGCCGAGAGCCACGTAGACCGTAGCATAGAGAATCCCCAGCTTTTCCTGATGACCAACATCCTGGGTACACAAAACTTGCTCGATGCCGCCCGCCGTGCCTGGGTCACGGGTAAGGACGAGTCCGGTTATCCCACTTGGCGCAAAGGCGTTCGTTACCATCAAGTGTCTACCGACGAAGTTTACGGCTCACTTGGTGCCGAAGGCTACTTCACAGAGCAAACCCCGCTCTGCCCGCACAGCCCTTACAGCGCCAGCAAGACGAGTGCCGATATGGTAGTGATGGCCTATCACGACACCTATAAGATGCCCGTCACTATCACCCGCTGTTCCAACAACTACGGTCCTTATCACTTCCCCGAAAAGCTGATTCCGCTTATCATCAAGAATATTCTCGAAGGCAAGAACCTCCCCGTCTATGGCGACGGCAGTAACGTGCGTGACTGGCTCTACGTGGAAGACCACTGCAAAGCTATCGACCTGGTTGTCCGCGAGGGTGTGGAAGGCGAAGTCTACAACGTAGGCGGTCACAACGAAAAGACCAATCTTGAAATCGTGAAGCTGACTATTGCCACCGTCCGCCGCTTGATGGAGGAAGAACCCCGTTACCGTGCAGTGCTGAAGAAACAAGTAAAAGCCGCCGACGGCACGATTGACATCAGCTGGATAAACGAAGACCTTATCACCTTCGTCAAAGACCGCCTAGGTCACGACCAGCGTTATGCCATCGACCCCACAAAGATTACCAATGCCCTGGGCTGGTATCCGGAGACGAAGTTCGAGGTCGGTATCGTCAAGACCATTGAATGGTACCTGAACAACCAGCCGTGGGTGGAAGAAGTGACCAGCGGTGACTATCAGAAGTATTACGAACAGATGTATGGAGGTAGGGGTTAAGGTTTAGGGATTAGGGTCTAACCGCTAATCCTTAACCCCTAACCTCTCAATTCAGCGCCACCGCTAACAGTAATCCTAAGAACAGCATATTGCGCGACGTCTCGCCCAGTATGCTGTTCAGCTTTTTACCGCTACCTATCTGTATCATTTTGCGCCACGTCAGTGCGTGCATATAGAGATAGACGCAGGGAGCCCAGATAAATTCCAGCGGAGTCAGCTTGCCCGTGTAGACAAACCAGAAGCAGAGCAGCACGGCGGCGATGCCCAGTGCCAGATACATATTCTCACCGAACTTCTTGCCGTAGCGTACCACCAGCGTACACTTGCCGCTCACGGCATCCTGCTCGCGGTCGCGATAGTTGTTCACCATCAGCAAGGTGTCTATGGCGAGGCCACTGACGAGCGACAGCACCACCACATCCATATTCAGCGTATAGGCCTGCACGTAGTAGGTGCCGCATACGGGCACGAAGCCGAAGAACACCAGCACCAGTACGTCGCCCCAGCCCCGATAGGAGAGCAGCGTGGTATAGAGGAAAGCAAACAGTATGCACACCACGCCCAGCACCACCAGTTCCCAGCCTCCGTGGGGCAGCTGCCCCCAGACGGTGAACAGCACTGCCAGCCCTGCCAGGCACGACAGTGTCAGTGCGATGCCGATGCCGGTTTTCATGGCTGCCGGCGTAATCCAACCTTCGGCGCAGGCGCGCTGCGGCCCCAGCCGGTCTTCCCGACGGTCGGTCCCTTTCTGGAAGTCGAAGAGGTCGTTGATAAAGTTGGCGGCAATCTGCATGCCGCAGGCAAAGAGGGCGCACAGCAGGGCGGGTGCGGTCTTGAACTGTCCGTCGCTGAAGGCAAGGGCACTGCCCAGCAATACCGGGATGATGGCTCCCGTCAACGTCTTGGGGCGGGCGGCGAGAAACCATGCGTAGGGTGAATTCTGTTTAATCTCGTTCATCGTAGTTCCAATTTAGTTCGGCATCTGCCAGCAAAAATACTGAAAATTCCTATATTTGTACCCACTTATGATGAAGAAGTTAGTCTACATATCCATTCTTTCTCTGCTGCTCTTGTCTTCCTGCCGTTCCAAGCGGATGATTACCGTGTCGTTGCCGCAGCCAGTCATGCAGGCAGACAGCACGCAGCTTGGCGATACTATCGGGTTGCCCGCCCGCCTTTCGCCGATGTTCACCTTTGACCAGTCTGATTTGCGTAATGTCCGCCGCCAGCCGGCGAAGGGCGAGGTAAAGAAACAGCAGATAAAGAAAACGGCACCGGTACAAAAGGTAATTGTGCAGCGAGGTACAAGAATCACATCGAAAACCACCCACGTAGGCTCGGCCTATAAGGGCGTCAGCCGCATTAAGACGTACGACTTCACGCATCGCGACGTGCCTGCCGCCTTCGAGGGCTTCCGCATCGCCTTTGTCTCCGACCTGCACTACAAAAGCCTGCTGAAGGAGGAGGGATTGAAGGACCTGGTCCGCCTGCTCATAGACCAGAAGGCCGACGTGCTGCTGATTGGCGGCGACTTTCACGAAGGCTGCCAGTACGTGCCGCCCGTCATGGCTGCCCTGGCGCAAGTGAAGACGCCGTTGGGCACCTATGCCGTGCTTGGCAACAATGACTACGAGGCTTGCTATGACGACATCGTGCGCGAAATGAGGCATTATGGCATGCATCTGCTGGAGCATAAGGTGGACACCCTGCGGCGTGGCGGCGAGCGGATTCTTGTGGCGGGCGTGCGCAATCCTTTCGACTTGGGCAAGAACGGCACATCGCCCACACTCGGCCTTTCGCCCGACGATTTCGTAATCCTGCTGACGCATACGCCAGACTATGCCGAGGACGTCCCGGTGACAAACTCCGATCTCATCCTGGCCGGACACACGCATGGCGGGCAGGTGACGCTGTTCGGGCTTTATGCACCGATAGTCCCCTCGCACTACGGGCAGCGGTTCCTCTCCGGGCTGAAGTACAACTCAAAGAACATCCCGATGATTGTCACCAACGGCATCGGCACTTCGCAGAAAGCCATCCGCATGTTTGCTCCCGCAGAGGTGGTGATGATTGTGCTGCACCGGCTGACGGACTGATTTATTCTTCGGGCATCAGCACCACTCCCAGTTTCTTCTTGCCATCCATCTTTACCACCATTGGCTGGTGGAAATGTACATGCCGCAGGTACTTCGTCTCGTGTACGGCAGGCTGTGCATTCAGGAATTCCTGGTTGTATACGCCGTCATTCATAAAGGCGTTGATGGTAAAGTATCCCACTCCAAAGGAGGTCAGGTTCTGGAAGAAGTGGGTTCCCTGGCTGGGGTCTACCCGGTAGTTGGTCAGTCCGGCTTCCACTATCACGCGGGCAGCGCTGATGTGCGGCCACTTCACGGGGATGCCGAGCCAGGTGTCACTGCTACCCCAGCGTCCGGGACCTACAAGGACATAGTTGCGGCCTTCGTCCAGGAACTGCTGGTTCAGCTTCTCTATCTCCCAGGCAATCTCCTGGTTGTGGGAGGCACTATAGTCGTCTGTCTTCACATAGATAATGTCATGTATCTCGTTCATGATGCCATGTCCCAATGAGTTGTTGGAACGGAGCAGTACCTGGTCGTCCGGAATGGCGGTAAGGTCTTCATCCAGCATCTCCTTGGTGTCGACTATCGGGCGGATTTGCAGCAGGTAGAAGGTGCCGGTTTTGTCCTTCTCGCGGCTCATGGTGGCGGCAAACTCTATCTCTACGGGACGGCGCATCTCCTGCTCTCCGTATTTCAAAGCCAGTTGCAGGATGCGTGGCAGGGGGAATACGTCGTGTTGCAGGATGTTGGCAAAGGTGATGACTTTGCGTCCGCCGGGATAAAGCCCGTCGCGGATAATCTGGTCGTAAGGGTCGTAGGTGGAGGCTATGTAGTTCAGTGCTCCGTCCTTTTCCGCTTCTTTGACGTGCAGTTTCAGCAGGTTGAAGCCGTCGTCGATGGAGAAGTCGTGACCGGCATTGCGCAGGTCGAGGGCATAGAAGCGGGTCTGAGTCTCTTTGAGGGCAATCTCCATTTCGCTGGTTTGCAGCACCTGGTTGGGGTGATAGGGCGAGAAGCGGAGCGTCATGCCACCGTCCACGATGTATTTACCTAAACCGAGCGCCAGATTGACGATACCTTCTTCTGCCTTCTCGTCGCCGATGGGGTAGTAGTTGAGCGAACGTGCCACACCGGACATGCTGGGGTAGTAGCGGTCACCATACTGGTTGCCCACTACCTCTTGCAGGATGACAGCCATCTTTTCCTGGTCGATAACGTTGCTCGTTGCCTGCATGTATGCCTTCGAGTCGCGGAAGTAGACCGAAGCATATACTCCCTTGATGGCATCGCTCAGCATGCGCAGCATCTCGTACTTGTCGTCCAGATAGGGAATCATGTAGGTGTTGTAGATGCCGGCGAAGGGTTGGTAGTGCGAGTCTTCCAACAACGAGGACGAACGGATGGCAAGCGGCGACTTCACCACGTCGAAGAAGGTGAAGAAGTCCTCCACCAGGCGGTCGGGCAGCTTTGCTTTGAGGAAGTAGCGCAGGATGACGTCATCGTCGGCATCGGACAAGGCTATCTGATACAGATTGTTGGTATCCATAAACTCGTCGAACACATCGGTACAGAGCACGATGGTCTTGGGGATGGCGACACGGGCATTCTCAAACTCTTCGAACTCGGGGTGATGCTTCACCAGGTTGTCGATGAAAGCCAGTCCGCGCCCCTTGCCTCCCAGCGAACCGTCGCCAATACGGGCAAAGTTGGAGTATCGGTCAAAGCGGTCGCGCCTGAAGACTGCCACTACTCCCTGGTTTTTCATCTTGCGGTATTTCACGATAGCCTCGAAGATAATTTTACGGTGGGCATCCACGTCTTGCAAGCTATTCCAGGTGATGGGCCGCAGGAACTCTGCCACGGGAAACATGGCACGTGAGTAGAGCCAGCGGCTGACGTGGTTGCGGCTGATGTGGTAAAGGAATGATTCTGCCGGAACAGCAAAAAGAATGTTCTGCAGCTCTTTGAGATTCTTTACGCGGGCAATCTCTTCCAGCGTGTCCGGGTTGCGGAAGATAAAGTCGCCGAAGCCGAAATTGTCTGATACAATACGGCGCAGGTCCACATCCATCTTTTTGGAATTCTTGTCGATGAAGGCGGCATCGTATTTGGCTGCATACGCTACGTTGTCCGATTCGCTGGACTGTATGATAAGGGGTACAAACGGGTCTTCCTTGCGGATGGCGGCACAGAGCTTGATACCGGCCAGTCCGTCCTTCTCGCCCCGTTCTACGCGGGGGAAGCGTACGTCGGTGATGACACCTAATATATTATTCTTATATTTTTGGTAGATGCCAAAGGCTTCTTCATAGGTACGTGCCAGTACAATTTTGGGACGTCCCCTCATGCGCAGTGTGCGCTGGTGGGCATTCAGTGCTTCAGTAGAGAATTCCTGGCTCTGCTTCAATACGAATTTATACAGATTGGGCAGGATGGAGGAGTAAAAGCGGATGCCGTCTTCCACCAGCAGGATGAGCTGCACACCCACTTCGTTGACGTCGTGCTCCAGGTTCATCTTGTCCTCTATCAGCTTGATGATGGAAACCAGCAAGTCGGTGTTTCCCAGCCAGCAGAACACATACTCGAAGATGCTCAGGTCTTCATGCTCCATTCGTTCCTTGATGCCATGCGAGAAAGGTGTCAATACCACCAGCGGAAGATGCGGATATTCCTTTTTTAATATCGCGGGCAATGTCGAAGGTATCGCTATTGTCAGAAGCCCCGGCATAACAGATAACCAGGTCGAACATGGTGTTGTGCAACTGTT
>ENA-OQHN01000653-OQHN01000653.1-human-gut-metagenome-genome-assembly--contig:-NODE-653-length-11516-cov-2.987795_pt1 | contig 11516 bp, 7 predicted proteins | sample MGYA00242564_ERZ504721 | MGnify/ENA primary metagenome ERZ504721 (study PRJEB26092, sample SAMD00036212) | human gut metagenome | host: Homo sapiens | study: EMG produced TPA metagenomics assembly of...
CCCGGTGCTGGAAGGTTAAGAGGAGGGGTTAGCGCAAGCGAAGCTCTGAATTGAAGCCCCAGTAAACGGCGGCCGTAACTATAACGGTCCTAAGGTAGCGAAATTCCTTGTCGGGTAAGTTCCGACCTGCACGAATGGCGTAACGATCTCCACACTGTCTCGGCCAGAGACTCGGTGAAATTGAAGTCGCGGTGAAAATGCCGTGTACCCGCAGAAAGACGGAAAGACCCTGTGCACCTTTACTATAGCTTGACATTGGGATTTGAGCCTGCATGTGTAGCATAGGTGGGAGGCTGTGAACTCTGTACGCCAGTATGGAGGGAGCCATCGTTGAAATACCACCCTTGTTTGTTCAGGTCCCTAACTCTTCGCCGTAATCCGGTAAGAGGACAGTGTCTGGTGGGTAGTTTGACTGGGGCGGTCGCCTCCCAAAATGTAACGGAGGCATGCAAAGGTTCCCTCAGGCTGATTGGAAACCAGCCGTCGAGTGCAAACGCAAAAGGGAGCTTGACTGCAAGAGAGACATCTCGAGCAGGTACGAAAGTAGGTGTTAGTGATCCGGTGATCCCGAATGGAAGGGTCATCGCTCATTGGATAAAAGGTACGCCGGGGATAACAGGCTGATCGCATCCAAGAGTTCACATCGACGATGCGGTTTGGCACCTCGATGTCGGCTCATCACATCCTGGGGCTGAAGCAGGTCCCAAGGGTACGGCTGTTCGCCGTTTAAAGTGGTACGCGAGCTGGGTTTAAAACGTCGTGAGACAGTTTGGTCCCTATCTTCTGTGGGCGAAGGAGAATTGAGAGGGCCTGTCCCTAGTACGAGAGGACCGGGATGGACGCACCCCTGGTGATCCTGTTGTCGCGCCAGCGGCATAGCAGGGTAGCTATGTGCGGAAGGGATAACCGCTGAAAGCATCTAAGCGGGAAGCCTGCCTCAAGATAAGTTCTCCCCTCGAAAGAGCTGAAGGGCCCGGGTAGACTACCCGGTCGATAGGCTGGAGGTGTAAGCGCGGCGACGTGCTCAGCTGACCAGTACTAATAGCCCGAGCGGCTTATTTATCAAAACTTTCCCCTTCCCAACCCCCTATCAATTAATATCACATAGAGATTTGTCTTGGTGTTCATGGAGGAGAGGGTACACCCGATCCCATTCCGAACTCGGCAGTTAAGCTCTCCATCGTCGATGATACTGCGCATTCTTACGTGGGAAAGTAGAACAACGCCAAGACTTTATTTCCAAAGGGCCGTCCTGTCCAGGACGGCCCTTTGTTTTTGCCCGAAGCTCATCCTCATCGCGGCCACCCCTCCCTAAGCCCCAGGCCCGGCTCAAGCCCTTCCTGCTGTTTCCCCCCCTCCCTCGGTTCTCCTCCTCCCCCCAGCTTCTGTTGCCTTCGGCTTTATGCACCGGTTCGCTCCATAATCGGCGTTAGTTTTTCCCCTCTTCCCTTTTCTCGCAAGCCTTACCGGTTTGCCCGGCAGAGGCCCCGGAAAACCTCCGAGTAAGGCGGAGAGATGCCCTTATGGAGATGCACAGCTCTCATGCCGTTTCCATAAAGAAAGGGCAGGAAACGGGTAGGGATGTTATCGGTAACTCCTCCCCAGCTACGTAAAGCCTGAAGCATATAAAAAAAGGGGGAAGGAGCTTTACTCCTTCCCTCTTTTGGTGGGGACGTCAACGGGCTAATGCCGTTTCTTTTTATGGTGTGCCGCTTGGGCATCATCTTGGGCGGGGCGAGAACTTTCACTTCCCCTTCAAGGGAAAGGGCCTTTTCAGTCAGACCAAAGGGAGCCCAGTTGGCCGGGACAAGGCTCAGTCGTTCAAAATTTCGCCCTGTTGCATAGATCACCGGGATATCCCCGGAAGAAGAGCCCGCCAGAAGCAGCGTTGCATTGCTCTCAGAGGGAATGGCGGGATCGGTTGCCGGAAGTTCGGTCGGTTGGTTGTCAGCGGTTTGCAGCACTGCCTGCTCCCTTGGAGCCATCGGTTGTGTAGCGTTCCCGGTTATGGGTTGCGTCGCATTCCCAGTGGACTCCGGCGTAGGCACGTCAGCGTTTGCCGGCTGTACGGGGCTGTCGTTCATGTCCGAAGGGTGCGCCCCCGGAGCGTAGATCCCTGTATTGTCGGCAAACAGGGGCTCTTCCTGCAATCTGTCGTTGGTACGCAAAAAGTTCAGGAAATCGCTTCCGGTCAGGCCCACAAGTGCGATCATCGGAGAACCGTCCCCCGCCGTCAGCAGGCTGACGGGCACAGTTCCGCCGTGGATGCCGATGTAGGTTGTCTTGGCTCCAGCGGGCATTTCGCCCCATACTGCCTCTTCCTTCTTATCTCCGCCCTTGTCGGCGACAGGCGTCGGAGCGGCCCACACGGGACCGTTCGCCAGCGCGAATGCGGCGAGGAGAAGCAGAGCGAACCGCTTGGGAGTATGGAAGATTCCGTTCATGTCGAACACATATGACCGTATCAGCCGGAGGTCAAGCGCTTCCTGTAAAGCACTACCGGAATGCGCCCGCCCCCCAGCGCGCAACATGGCGGCGAGAGGGAATAATTTGTCCTCCCGCCTGTAAAAACACTATTTTTTCATTGCGCTTCTGACTTCGGCAACGCGGGCGGGAATGTCGGGAGCGCTGACGAATTCGGAAACGATGGCGCAACAGCGGGCGCCGTGCGCGATGACGTCCGCAATGTTGTGGCGCTTGATACCTCCGATGGCGACGAAAGGCAGGGTGATGTTGGCAACCACCCAATCAAGATAATCGAGGGTCACAGCGGCGCATACGTCCTTTTTAGTCTGCGTCGGGTAAATGGGGCCGACCCCGATATAGTCCGCACCGGAGGCCACGGCCGCGCGGGCCTGATCAGGGGTATGGGTGGACAGGCCGATGATCATGTCCGGGCCGACGAGACGGCGCACGGCCTCGACGGGGAGATCCTCTTGGCCGACGTGCACGCCGTCGGCTTCGCAGAGGATAGCAATGTCAACATGGTCATTTCACGATGAAGCAGGCACCAGCCTCGCGGGTCAGGCGGCGCAGCTCCATGCACTCTTTGAGCATCTGTCCGGCCATTTTTTTCTTTTTCGCGGTACTGGAGGATCTTGATGCCGCTGTCGAGCAGGGCTTTGGCGACTTCAACCGCCGGACGCCCGAGAGACAGTCCGTCGTCGGTGAGAGCGTAGAGGTCGGTTTCGGGAGAGGTCCCGGGCAACAGTCTGGGCATGGCGCACCTCGTCAGTCGGCTTCTACGCCGACGAAGGAAAAGTGTTGACGTTGAACAGGCCGCGGGCGGTCAGCTTGAGTTCCGGAATGACGGGAAGGGCCATGAAACTGAGGGTCATGAACGGTTCGACGTCTTCGGGGATACCGAGCTCCGCACGCGCGGCAACGAGCATATCGTGAAGGACGGCATTGACTTCCTGCGGATCGGCGGAGGTCATGAGGCCCGCGATAGGGAGGGGCAGACGCCGGATGGCCCCTCCGTGCACGGAGACGATGCCGCCGCCCATGTCCGCCAATTCCCGGACGGCAAGCAGCATATCAGGGTCGTTGTCGCCCGCTACAACAATGTTGTGGGAGTCATGGGAAATGGTCGTCGCTATGGCCCCTCCCGTGAGCCCATAGCCTTCTAGAATCCCGATGCCGAGTTTTCCCGTCCTCTTGTGCCGCTCAATGACCGCGATCTTGGTCAGGCCGGGATTCAGCGCGGACTGGAAGCATCCCGTATCATCGGTCTTCACCTCGCGGACGAGGCTCTTCGTAACGAGGGAGGCGGGCTCAATGCCGATGACACGGGCTTTTCCGGTACGGACAGGCAAGGACAGGGCATCTTCGTCCAGCGGCTTGAGGTGGATGGAGTGGGAAGGCGCTCCCGCGGCAGCGTCATCCAGCGGGATGAGGATGCGGCCGTCTTCGGCGATCAGTCGTCCCGCCGTGAATACCTTGCGCACGCGGAATGCCTTGAGGTCATCCACAAGGATGAAATCGGCGTCCCTGCCGGGGGCGATGGCTCCCTTGTTGCGCAGCCCGAAGCACTCCGCGGCGTTGAGCGTGCACATGGTGATGGCCTGTACCGGATCCATCCCCATGCCTACCGCGAGGCGCAGATGGTTGTCCATGTGGCCGTCGGAAACGATATCCTCAATATGGCGGTCATCGCAGCAGAACGCGCAGCGCCGCGCGTTGCCGGGCGTAACGCGGGCAGGAGCGTTCGGAGGTTCTTGGCGGCGGAGCCTTCGCGGATAAGGATGTAGCTGCCCCGGCGAAGGTTCTCGCGCATCTCTTCAAGCGTGGTGCACTCGTGGGTATTCGTAATGCCGGTGACGAGATAGGCGTCGAGATCCCGGCCAAGCAAACCGGGGGCGTGTCCGTCCACAATTTTGCCGTGGGACGTACCGAGCTGGATTTTTGCCAGTACGTCGTAGTCGCCGGAGACGACGCCGGGGAAGTTCATCATTTCGCCGATACCGGTCACTTTGGGGTCGTCGATGAGTTCTTCCAGTTCTTCAGCGGAAAGGACCGCGCCGGAATCCTCGAATGGCGTCGCCGGGACACAGGAGGGGAGGGCGATAAAAATATTGAGCGGCAGATGGCGTCCGTTTTCCAGCATGTACCGGATGCCTTCCAGTCCGTGGACATTGGCGATTTCGTGCGGATCGGCCACGACGCTGGTGGTGCCGTGCGGGAGGACCAGCCCGGCGAAACGCGCGGGGCTCACCATGCTGGATTCGATATGGATGTGGGCGTCGATGAGGCCGGGCAGCAGGTAGGCTCCCTGTGCGTCAACGACCTTCACCGCCTCGGTATGCGAGAAGCCGAGGATTTTGCCTCCGCCCACGCTGACGTCCGTTTCCCGGATTTCGCCGGTCAGCACGTCCACCAGCTTCGCGTTGGTAATGAGAAGGTCGGCGGGGCTGCGCCCGCCCGCCGCCATATCCACAAGGTTTTTCAGATCGTCGATGTCGTACATGCAGGTCTCCGGCGTAGAAAACAGGGGCAAGGCGGAAGGGCGAAGAAGCGTGGGCGCTTTTTCGTGTTTCTCCCAAACGTCTTGCCCACTCCAAAGAGTGTTTTTTGAGGATGGGGCACGTGTGAAAGGGTGACATACTTTCGGAAAAAAACGGAAAAAAGTCAAAAAGGTTGAGAGGAGAAGGGTGGGATGGCAGGGTATTTCCACTTTCAAATAGCGTATTCCAAAGGCAGCCTGCCTCAGAAATGACCGTGAACGGGGATTCGATAGGCACAAAAACTTTTGGAAAGCGCGTAGCGGGCTTTACGCTGGTAGATTTGGGGAAGGGGCAGGCTTTCTTCAGAAAAGTTCCCCTTCCCCAATATTCAATCCGTTCAAAGTGAATCCATCCTGAAGAAAAGGGAGGAAGCCTTTTCCAGAAAAGCTTCTTCCTTTTTATCAAGTTCTTACTGTTCAAGGAGCGCTTTAGCGAAGTCATCCCCGTTGAAGGGGCGGAGGTCTTCCATTTTTTCGCCAAGGCCGACGTAGGTGATCGGGATACCGTACTGCATGGAAACGGCCACGGCGACGCCGCCCTTGGCGGTGCCGTCAAGCTTGGTCAGGATAAGTTCGTCGATCCCTGCTGCTTCCTTGAATATTTTTGTCTGCTGGAGCGCGTTCTGACCGGTGGTGGCGTCTACAATAAGGATGCTGCGGTGCGGAGCTCCGGGATGCTTGCGGGCGATGACTTCCCGGATCTTGTGGAGCTCATCCATCAGGTTGCTCTTGGTGTGCAGACGTCCGGCGGTATCGATAAACAGAATATCGTATTGATCCCTGATGGCGACATCCATCGCCTCCCACGCTACGGCGGCGGGATCGGCGTTCTGTCCCTTGGAGTGGAAACCGGAACCCGTGCGTTCCGCCCAAATGCCGAGCTGTTCCACGGCGGCGGCCCGGAAGGTGTCGGCGGCGGCAAGGAGGACTTTTTTGCCCTGCATACGGGCGCGGTAGGCCAGTTTGGCGATGGTCGTGGTCTTGCCTACGCCGTTGACGCCGATGATCAGCACGACCTCAGGCGGGTTGACCGCGACGACGCGGCGCGGGATACGGAAAATGTCTTCCAGCTCCGCCGCGAGGAGAGGACGAAGTTCCTCGGGAGTGGTCGCGGAGGCGGCACGCGCGCGGGACTTGAGGCGTTTGCACAGCTCGGTCGCGGCTTCGACGCCCATGTCCGCCATAATGAAGAGTTCTTCCAATTCGTCCCAGAAGTCGGCGGACAGGTCGCCGTGGCTGGCGAAGAGGGTGGAGAGCCCTTTGCCGAGCTGTTCACGGGTCCGTTCCAGCCCTTGATGCAGCTTGAGGAAAATGCGGTTGCGTTCATCCTCTTCGTCCTCAAGATCGAGAGCAAGGGCGAGGCGGTACTGCAGTTCCGAACGGAAATCCGCCACTTCTTCGTATTCCATGCGCGCGGCCCATGCGGCGAAGTCGGCGACGAAGGCATCGGCTTCGTTCTCCGGGGCTCCAAGGGCGGTCAAAAGGAAGCGGACACGCTCCCAGAGTTCGTCGCCCGTGCGTGCGTCGGGTCCGAGATCTTCCAGAGCGATGGACAGCCACACGGACAGGCGCGGTTCGGCTTCCCGGAGGGTAAGCAGCAACGTATCGCGCCATCCGGAAGGTTTCTCCGGCGCGCTGGGCTGGGGGGCAGGTTGGGCGGCAGCCGCAGGTACGGGAGCTTGCCCGTCCGGTTCAAGAGATTGTCCGGCAACAGGCTGATCCCTTTCCAGATCGGCCTGTTGCTGCTCTACGGCTGCCGTTTCCGGCAGTTTTTCCGAAAACTTCACAGGAGATTGTGGCGCGTCAGAAGCGGAAGGTTCTTCGTGAGATGCGCCGCCTTCCGTTTCCGCTGGCTGCGGATCAGCCAGCACTTCCTCTGCCGGAGCCTGCGGCGTTTCCTGTGTCTCAGCAGGTTTATTCGATGACCACAGCCGTTTGATACTTGAGAAGAAACCCATGCGTCTATCCTTAAAAAGAGGTCTGCGGATGCGAGGCGGGAGCGTTGAGCAACCGTACCATGCGACTATTTGCGTACTTGTGCCGTCCCGTCAAGCCCTGCTTTTCGGAGTGGGGAAACCACGCCGGTCTTGAGGGACGGTACAGGGATTTTGCCTTTTTGGCCTGTTTGAGAGGGGTGAGAATCACGAAGTTTAAATTTTTTTACAAAAAGGGTTGATCTCGGTTTAGAGTTATGAGAAAAGAAACGCGAACACTGGATTGTCCTGTGTTCGTCGATCAAGGAATTTTATTTAAGAAGGAAGGAATACAAATGAAGCGCATCGTGACTCTGCTTCTTGCTGCCGGCCTTGTGCTCGGCGCTGCTGCTGGTTCTCAGGCTGCTGATATCAAGGCCAAGGGCAACTGGACGTTTTCTTGGCAGGTGGGTGACCAGACTTTTGCCAAGCATTCCGGCAAGGATAACTTCACCGCGAAACAGCGTCTGCGTACCCAGATCGACGTCATCGCTTCTGAATCCTTGAAGGGTGTCCTGTTCCTCGAAATGGGCGATCAGAACTGGGGCAAGTCCGCTGATGGCGCTTCCCTCGGTACCGACGGCAAGATCGTCAAGGTCCGTTACAGCTACGTTGACTGGGTCATCCCCCAGACCGACGCCAAGGTCCGTATGGGCCTCCAGAACTTCAGCCTGCCCGGCTTCATTTCCAACAACCCCATCCTCGGCGGCGGTTCCGCTGACGGCGCTGGTATCACCATCTCCGGTCAGTTCACCGAAAACGTGGGCGCCAGCCTCTTCTGGCTCCGTGCTGAAAACGATAACCGCGCGGGCACGTTCTACAATGGCAACAACTATAGCGACGCAATGGACTTCGTGGGCTTGACTGTCCCGATGACCTTCGATGGCGTAAAGGTGACCCCTTGGGCCATGGGTGGCATCATCGGTCGCGACAGCTTTGACAATTCTGACGAGTACTACAAGGATTGGTACGGGACGAGCGGTTCGCATCTGCAGCGTCTGCTGCCCATCGGGACCGACAATCTTGCCAATAGCTCTCTTGACCGCCATGGCAATGCCTGGTGGGTCGGTGTGGCTTCTGAGCTGACCTATTTCGATCCTTTCCGCTTCGCTCTTGACGCTGCTTACGGTAGCGTTGATATGGGTTCTTATAAGACCGCTGGTGGAAAGAACTTCGACGCTCAGCGCGCTGGCTGGTTCGCTTCTATTCTCGGTGAATACAAGATGGACTACTTCACCCCTGGCGTCCTGTTCTGGTATGCTTCCGGTGATGATAGCAACCCGTACAACGGCTCTGAACGTATGCCTACCGTTGAAGGCTCTTGGGCTGTTTCTTCTTATGGCTTCGATGATAATTTCGGTCGTGTTTCCTGCGATATGCTCGGCCTGTCCAACGATGGCACCATGGGCGTGTACCTGCAGGCGAAGGATATCTCCTTCATGGAAGACCTGACGCACATTTTCCGCGTCGGCTTCGTGAAGGGTACCAACAACACCGAAATGGTTCGTCATGGTGGCGCTACGCTGACCAACGGCGGCAACAGCCTGTACCTGACCACCGCCGACAAGGCTTGGGAAGTCAACTTCGACACCCAGTACAAGATCTACAAGGATCTTACCTTGGCCGTCGAACTTGGCTACATCAACCTCGACCTCGAAAAGGGTGTCTGGGGTAAGACGGTTGACAACTACAAGGACAACATCTTCCGTGGTGCTGTGACCTTGCAGTACACCTTCTAATTGAAGTCGGCTGACGCCGATTCCGGTTAGCTTGGATGAGGAGGGAGTTCGCTCCTTCTCTTTTGTATTTGACGCGACGGCACGGCGCTGGAGAGGATTCCTGACCGTGCAACGCGTGGATCCCAAATCATAACGGACTGGTTTTGTATCCTATTGCACAAAAAGCCACTTCTCCCCTTGACTCGGAAAGAACGCCGGGATTAGACTTCTGCGGTAGTGGAACAATCTCCTTGCCGTAAGGGAGGTCGTTCCGTAACACTCACGTTTAGAGGGGGAATTGTATGCCTTCATGGATGTATTTTGTGTTGGCCCTGGCAGGGCTGCTGGCTGGGTATTGTGTGTATGGCGCCATTGTGGAAAAGGTGTTCGGGCCTGATCCCAACCGCCCCACGCCTGCCTGCAAAATGCCTGACGGTGTGGACTATGTGGAGATGAGCCCTACCAAGGTGTTTCTGATCCAGCTGCTGAACATTGCCGGTCTTGGACCCGTCTTCGGGCCGATCCTTGGTGCCCTCTACGGCCCTATCGCTCTCCTGTGGGTCGTAATCGGATGCGTGTTCGCCGGTGCCGTACATGACTACTTCTCGGGGATGTTGTCCGTCCGTTATAACGGCAAGTCCGTGCCGGATATCGTCGGGTACAACCTCGGCGACCTCATCAAGAAGCTCATGCGCGTGTTTGCCGTCGTGCTGCTCATTCTGGTGGGCGTGGTCTTCGTGGCGGGGCCCGCTGGCCTGCTGTCCCAATTGACCGGTATGCACAGTATGCTCTTTGTGGCGATCATCTTTGCGTACTACTTCCTTGCCACTATCCTGCCTGTGGACAAGATTATCGGCCGCATCTACCCGTTCTTCGCTGTACTGCTGGTGTTCATGGCCGTTGGGCTGCTGAGCGCTCTGGCCTTCAAGGGGTACACCTTCTACAGCAACATCGAATGGACCATGCATAGCCCCTCCGGCCTGCCCGCCTGGCCGCTGGTGTTCATTACCATTGCCTGCGGCGCTTGCTCCGGCTTCCATGCCACGCAGTCTCCGCTGATGGCCCGGTGCATCAACAACGAAAAGCATGGCCGTAGGATCTTTTACGGTGCGATGATTGCGGAAGGCGTTATCGGGCTTATCTGGGTGACCCTCGGCATGTCCTTCTACTCCGATACGGCCGCTCTTGCCGCCGCCCTTGGCCCCAAGGGGAACGCCGCGCTGGTCGTGAACAACATCTCCGTGGAACTGCTTGGCGTGTTCGGTGGCGCCCTTGCCGTCCTCGGCGTTGTGGTGTTGCCCGTGACATCCGGCGATACGGCCTTCCGTGCTGCCCGTTTGACCATTGCCGACGCTATCGGCTATGATCAGCGCCCGCACAAGAATCGCCTGATGATAGCCGTCCCGCTGTTTGTCGTGGGCGTCGCTTTGAACTTCATTCCCTTTGGGATGCTGTGGCGTTACTTCGGATTTGCCAACCAGGCCCTCGCCGCTATCATGTTGTGGGCTGCGGCCGCCTACTTGCTGCATCGCGGCAAGTTCCATTGGATTGCCTCCGTGCCCGCTTGTTTCATGACTGCCGTGAGCGCCGTGTATATCTGCTTTGAGAAGACGATGGGCTTCGGCATGTCCTACGAACTGTCCAATATCGTGGGTATAGCCATAGCGCTGATTTGCTTCGCGCTGCTGCTGACCGCAGGCCGTAAGGTTCAGCCTACTGATGATCTGAGCGTTTGACCCGAAAAAAGGGGCGCCCGGATTGGAGCGCCCCTTTTTTTCGGTGGAAAGGGAACTCCGCTCTAAACATCGGACCGCCTTTTTTCCGTTTTCTCGGGCATGAGAAGCGATTGCCTTTTTATCTGTTCCAGTTATAGTCCGCCGACCCTCCTTGAGACAGTGTTTCAAGGAGGGTTGTCTTTCTCCTTTTTCCCTTTTGAGGTTTTTCATGTCTACGAAGCGTCGAGCCTATCTCACTGAAATGAAAACGCAGCTTACTCTTGCCGTTCCAGCCCTTTTGGCGCAGATCGCCATGATTTCAATGGGATTTGTGGATATGGTCATGACGGGCCGGGTGGGGGCGGTGGATATGGCGGCTGTGGCGCTGGCCGGGTCGCTCTGGGTTCCGCTCGTCCTGTTCGGACAGGGGCTGCTGCTCGCGGTTACGCCGTGCGTGGCGCAGCTTCGCGGGGCTGGGTCCATGCGGAGCGGCGAACACATGCAGGGTGTCGGGCACGTCATGCGGCAGGGTATCTGGATGGCGCTGTTCATTTCGGTTCCGCTCATCCTTATCGTGTATCTGGTATCGTTCCATCTCGCCGATATGGGCGTTGAGGGGCTCTTGGGCTCATGACGGGGCAGTACCTGAGGGCGATCATCTGGGGGGCTCCTGCCTACCTGCTGTTCGTGGCTTTGCGCTGCGGCATGGAGGGGATGGCGCTTATGCGTCCGGCCATGTTCGCGGGCTTTATGGGGCTGCTCATCAATATTCCGTGCAACTATATCCTGATTTTCGGCAAGCTCGGCCTCCCGGCGCTCGGCGGGCCGGGTACGGGCGTTGCCACGGCGATCGTCTATTGGGTCATGTTCCTGACGATGGTGGTGTACGTGTGCCGGCATACCTACTTGCGGGAATTGATGACCTGGCGGGTATGGGAATTCCCCGTTTGGGCGACGCTCAAAAAACTGGCGGGCATCGGTTTTCCCGGCGCGCTGGCCATGCTGTTTGAGGTGGCGCTGTTCGCGGCGGTGGCGCTGCTCATCGCGCCGCTCGGGGCCATTCAGGTGGCGGGGCATCAGGTCGCCCTGAATTTCAGTTCGTTGCTGT
>ENA-OQHN01000654-OQHN01000654.1-human-gut-metagenome-genome-assembly--contig:-NODE-654-length-11509-cov-2.717449_pt1 | contig 11509 bp, 8 predicted proteins | sample MGYA00242564_ERZ504721 | MGnify/ENA primary metagenome ERZ504721 (study PRJEB26092, sample SAMD00036212) | human gut metagenome | host: Homo sapiens | study: EMG produced TPA metagenomics assembly of...
GAGTGAATTTTTTCTTTGCCATATATCTGTCTTAAAAGCGAAAAGCCCCTCACTATCTCTGCGAAGCTGACCAAAAGCCTATAAGAGAGTGAAAGAGTTTCGTTTATTGTTTTACTACTATATTTTTTTTAATTCTTCAGATCATTAGCGCAGTTGCGTTTTTAGCTTACAAAGATAATGCTTTTTATTGAAATTCCTTGCATAATTAGATAAATAAAAAGTGTACATGGCAATTGTATGTGCGTGGTAAAACGAAATCAAAGATAAGTTTAATCAGTATTGAGTATTCCAGTAATTAGAATAGCCTATAAGATATAAATTACTATAGTTTTCGTATCTTGGTTGTGTCTTTGGGCTCATAAACTTCTAATAACTAATTGACTTATCAATTCCCCGACAATTATTCTGCTGTTTTGCCCCCTGCTTTAAGTCGGTTTATTGATTTACAAGGCAATGTCGTGCTGTTCTTCCTTGATATTTATCAATGGTTCTTGCAGCTTATTTATCTGTGGTTACAACATATGCTCGAAGTATGCACGGTAAAAGGAAGTCCCGTATCCAGTGGCGGACAGACAGCACCGTTCCGCAACGCCATGGACGGAGATTATGCCACATACTTCAGCAAGCGTGTCGGCGAGGTGTCATTCGTAGGTCTGTACCTTGGGGCGGGCAACGAAGCATACCTGACAAGAGTAATGTTCTACCCACGCAGCGACAGAAATTTCATACTGCCCGGCACCGACGAAGCATTTAAGCGGAAATTTTATGGAGAACAACCGACGCATTAGCAAAATAATGTGAATCTTTGCAGTGCCTGCCGCCGCTTAGTGATGCAATGGCCCGGGCGGGGAGCTGCTTCACCATTCCGCCGGTGATAAAATCATTACAAGCCGGTTGTGGCCCTGTCGTGGCGGGCATGCCGGCATGCCAAACGTGCCGCCCCACAGTGTGGAACGGCACGTCTGGCTTTGTAGTCCGGCCCGTTATGCCCGGCGTTTCCCGGCGTTTGGCAACATGCTGTGGCCGGGGGTGTTTCCGTGGCATGGCTTGTCCGGAAAAAGTATTACACCGATGGGCTGCGGGCCGTGGCCGTGGCTTGTGTCCTGTTGCCTGACAGTTGCTCGCCGGTGTATGCCGTCGGTCACTTGTTTTTCACCTTTACCATCACTATTGGCTGTTCGTCCACATCGTCGAGCGGTGCCGTCTGGTATTTCACCTTGCCAAAGTCTATGGCCTTGAGGTCTATGCAGCGTATGGCGCTGTTGCGCATGGTGCGGTAGTATATGCGGCCGTTCATGATGTCGGTGGCCGAAGTCCACTGCGTGGCGCTGGGCAGGTCGGCGTGCTGTTCGCCCCTGGCCGTCTCAATGCCTATGGGTATGTCGAAGTTGTTCAGTATCTGGAAGCACTGGCGCACGGCCTCTGTAGCCGTGGCTGCGCGCGGTGTCGACGCCTGGTAGAAGGCTGCGCGGACAAAGCGCGATGGCGGTGTGACGTCGCCCGGCAGCCCGAGGAAGCCGCTGCCGGCGCCAAACGACATGAGCGACAGTTCGCCGAGCCGGTTTTGCGGAGCCGTGCCCGGCAGCAGGTTGACGTAGTTGTTGAGGTTGGTCAGTTGCCACTCGTAGCCCGGCGAGTTGGTCAGCACGCCGAGCTTCGACTCGAAGAAGTGGGCCTTGCCGTCGGTTATCTCCAATATGGCCTGGCGTCCCGATGCGTCGGTAAACCGCCAGTGGGCCGTGGACGCGCGCGGGTCGACGGCCACCACGTGGACGCTGCCCACGGCTTGCTTCACGTCGTCCACAGTCTTGCAGCTGCCCAGCACCCATGCCACGAGCTGCAGGTCGGCTATCGACGTGGTGCGGACGGCCTCGTCGAAAGCCTCGTACTTGCCGTATTGCGGAAAGTAGAACAGTCCGGCCGACAGTCCGGCCTCGTTGAGGCCCTCGGCCACAACTCCTCCTGCTCTACGGCCAGGCCCACATAGCCGTACTTGGCCGTAAACGCCATGGCGCTCTTCTGCCCGCCGGGGGCGTAGGACGTTTGGTGTAGCCCCTGGGCACCACCACATACCGGCTCTTGAGGTCGCTGCCGCCCCATTCGATGGTGCGTGCCGGTATGCATGCCCCGTCGGCAGCTTTCAGGGTGATGCCTGTGCAGGCCTTGGCCTGGTTGAAACAGGCCGTTGCCGCCATCATGGCGAACAACACGATAGTCTTCTTTGTCATGTTACATTTGTTTGTTATTATCCCAGTCGGGCCTTCGGGCCGACTCTTTGTTATTGTTGCAAAGGTATGTAAAATATGCGAGACGCGTGCCTTGGCAGCAGAAAAAGTTGGCGGGAGTGAAGCCGCCTGTCAGGGCACCATCCCGCCAACGCAGTGCAGCGGCACCGATGCCGCCGCCTATTGGCTGTTGTCAGAGTTTCACTTTCACTGTCACAGCCTCGCTGCCGCAGCATCCCTTCAGTATGTAAGCGCCGGCGGGCACGGCCGGCGTTGCGGTGTGGCTGTTGGTGGTGGCGGTGAAGTCGGCCACGGCCATTCCGCTTGCGCTATAGAGCGTGAACGTCCAGCCGGCATAGCCGTTGACTGTGAGCCTGCCTCCGGCAGCCTTTATGGCCCTGTGGGCTGTGGCCTGGCCGATGGCGTCGGGCATGTTGACGGTGATGTATATCTCCTGTTCGGTGGTGATGCCGTTAGACTCGGCCGTCAGTATGGCCTTCGTAGTTCCGGCGCCAACCGGCTGTATGGCCAGGGTGGTGCCGTCGAGCGTTACGTCGGCCACGTTGGCGTCGCCGCTGTCAGACAGGGCGATGCTGATGTTGTAGGCTATGTTGTCGCGGTCGCTGACGCTCCCGGCAAGGTCGGCCGTGTATGGCTGGCCGCCCTTCTCCAAGGTTACATATCCGTTGACGCCGTTGAACTCGGGCGCATACTTGTCGGGGAACACGGGCAGCTCCTGGAACCAATAGTATTGCTTGAGCTTGAACGTTTTCTGCAGTTCGCCCGTAGTGCCGTCGACAAGGTGCAGCCAGTTGTGCTCGTAGTTTTTGCCGAAGCCCGACTGCGTGGTCATTACAATCAGCCGGTTGGTGCGGTCGTCCATTCGGGGCGAGCCATACTGTATCTGCGTCTTGCCATCGGTGGCGGCCTTGAGCGTGTCGAGGCTGAAGAATGGTTTCAGGTTGCTGATGTCTGTGCCAATCTCGTAGCGGTAATAGTCAGGGCCGCCGCCCCACACGCTTGCGCTGGAGTTCCAATAGAGCACGTTGCCGGTGGCTGATGCGCAGAACGGTATTGGCCGCCAAGCACCCCAGGAGCAGTTTATGTGCACGCCGTTGGGCAGGGCAATCTTGTCTTTGATGGTGAATGTTGCGGGGTCAATGCAGTGCAGGCTGTCGGTAGAGGCCAGCCACACCATGCCGTCGGCGGCCTGCGCCACACCTTGTATGTTGTTGTTGGCAATGACGGCGCAAACGGTGTCTGCCTTTGCGTCGATGACCAGGGTGCCCTTGTTTTGCTGGGCGGCAAACACGTAAGGGCCTGCCTTCACCATGTCGCCTATCTGGCCCGAGTATAGGTTTTTGCCTTTTGTGCCCTCAATGGTGTGGCCTATTGCCATGTTGTCGATGTCGAACGTCACAATCCCGGCTGTGGTGCCGAGGTAAGCCTTGTGCGGGTTGACGCCAACCACCGAGCGCCCGTCGCCTCCGCCAATCTCGTCGAAGCCGGCAATCTTCTTCAGTGTCTTGGCGTCGAGCACCACAAGGCGGCCGCCGGCATGGGTGGTCACGTCGCCGCCGTCGGCTTTCTGCTTCGACACCACATACATCCTGCCGCCATAGATGGTGGCCGAGCTTGCAGTGGCGCCAAAGGCCTCGCCCGGGTTCTCGCGCTCATACACGCGGTACATCAGGCTGTCGTCGGCCGTGAGAAAGTTCATGTCGGCGTTCTCATGGCCAAACCAAGCCTCGTTGAGCAGGAACGTCCCGTCTTGGTAGCCCTCGTAGGGTGTGCGGTTGGGCTCCACCACCTTTACCGTCACGGTGTCTTTGGCGCCCTGTCCGTCGGAGGCTTCAATTATCAGTTGTGTCTCGCCAATCTTGTGGGCCACGATGTTGTTTTGGTAGAAACTGGCAATGGCCGGGTTTTCTATCTTGTAGCTCACTGCCGAGAAGTCGGCGTCGGCAGGTATCACCTCCACCTCGGGCTTCTGCACAATGTCGCGCAATTCTATTGTCAGCGTGTCGCCGCAGCTGGGCACTATGCGCTCAACAGGCTTGAGGCACTTCACCTCTACGGTGTATTGTGCAGTCACCTGCGGGTCATAGCTGCTTGTGGCGGTAATGGTGGCTGTGCCCTCCTTGGTGGTCGACGTCACTATGCCGGTCAGCGGGTCGACCGTGGCCACGGTGGCGTCGCTGCTGGTGTATGCCAGTTGGGTGAATGTGGCGTCGGCAGGTTTCACCCTTGCCTTGTTCACGGTATCCTTTTTCAGCCCAATTGTCATAGTCGGGTTTTCAAATGAAATGGCCGTGAGTGGCTTCTGGGGCGCCAGCACCGTGACGAGGCAGGTGTCCGAGCGGTAGAGCTTGCCGTCAATGTTGGCCTGCGCCACAATCTTTGCCGTGCCGGTCTTGCCGGTGAACGTCACCAGGCCGTTAACGTTGGTCGTGTCGTTTGCCACCTTGGCTATCACGCTGTTGTCACTATCCCCGTTTTCGTCGTGAATCCACCAGTAGAGCGACTTCCTCTTCTTGCCCTTGGCGGTGAGCACTTCGGGCACATAGCAGCTGTCGGCCATGTTGAACGTCAGCTTTTCGGGTATGGCCACACCGTAGTCGGGCGCGGGCAGGTAGAAATAGTAAGGTGACGGTGGGGCAAATTCGTTGTTGTCGTCTTCGTACAGCGGACTTACATACCAATAGTCCACCGAGCCGTCGCTGAGCTGGCGGCCTGTTGCGCCATAGTTGCTGAACGCCAACTCTTCGGTCGGGCTGCTGGCCACCCAGTAGCTCCAGAATCCGTTGTACCATCCCGAATACCAGTGGTCGGTAGGGTCGGTGGCGGTGATGCCGTCGAAGCCGTATCCCTCGGTTGCCACCAGGCCGTTGTCGTTGACGGCCATCTTCGTTCCGTCTTCAGCTTCCAGTCCCAAAACGTTGTTGCCGTTCAGGTCGAAGCCCATGCCGCCAATGGCGGTGCCATATTGCGTGCCGTCTTGCACCAGGAGGAAGAATCGCGGGTCGGCTGCCGCAATGTCCTTGAGCATTTTCTCGCCGTTGGCCTCGCTGTAGCGATAGCCCCAAACGAGTTTCTCTGCGCCTTTCCTGTCGCACCATTCCACTATCAGGTAGGATGTGTTTGGGCCCTCGCCCACGTAGTAGCGCACCTTGCTTGCCTCGAATGCGTCGCCGTTGTTTTGGGCCTTCACTCTTTTGGGATGGGCGCCTTGAGCTGTCGCGGCACTCCTTGCACCCTGAACGTCTGCTGCGCGCATACACTCATTGCAATGAGCAGGGCGAAGCTGAGAAAAAGATAAAACTTCTTCATGTTTGAAAACTTTTGTTTGGTTAATATAATGTTGTTTGTTGGTTATTGTCATTGTTGTCGTGCACCGGCCTCCGGCATGGCTCTCGGTGTGCGTTGGCCTCAGAGTCTTGCGTTGCGGGTGGGGGCTCATTCCGCGAGGTGCAGGTCGGTTGCCCCCATCACCTCTGTCGATGTCTCCCCGAGCCATCCGCAGTATTGGTTGACGCCGGTGTATATCTTTATGAAGTCGATGCCGGGCAGGTTCACCTTGTTGCCGCGGGCGTCTACGGCCCAGCCGATGTCAAAGGTGGAGCCGTCTTCAGAGTTCAGTCGGTTGTCGGCATAGCCCCATCCGAAGGCATAGAGCACCCAGTAAGAGCCCGTGCCGCTTTCGTCTGTTGCGTTGTTTGGCAGCAGCGTGCCCTTGAACGTCATGGTGTTGTCGCTTATCCACCTTGGGTAGTAGTCTTGGCTGTGGAAGTTGTTTTTGTAGACATAGCCCTCGGCTCCGGTGTTGTCTGCCCACCGTATATATTCCGCGTCGGTGTTCCAGGGCTCGTCGGGGCCTCCCGCCACAGCCTCGTGGTCGGGCGCGGGGCGGTGGTAGGTTATTTCGTACCCGGCCTTTGTGGTCGGCTTGCCGTGCTCGCTGCCGGCCAGTTCGTACCATTCGTCGCTGTCGGGCCTCCCGTTTCGGTTTCTGTCGAAGGCCACCATCACAATGCCCGGTTCGCAGCTACCGCCCTCGGCCGGGGCTTCGGGGTTGGGGTTGGCATCGGCATAGAACGCGTTGCCCAGCACCTTGAAGTCGCGCTGCCCCGGTGTGTTGACGATGGTGTGGTCGAAGCCGCATACCACGTAGCCCCCGTAGCCGCCCAGGGTTATCATGCCGCGGGCGTTGTTGCCTATGGCTTCAAGCGCCTTGCGGTTCATGTCGGCCTGCGTGTCGCCCTCGCTGTATTCAGGAAGCTCGTTGACAAACTGGCCCGGGGCAGGGCGATAGTCGGTCACCGACGCTATGTAGGGCGAATAGGGCGCGCCCTCTGGCACCACCGTGATGGTGAACCTGGCAGTGGTGGCCACCCCGGCGGTGTCTTTTGCCAGCATTGTAATGTCGTATGTGCCGGCTTTGTAGGCGATGAACTCCAGCGAGTCGGCGTTGGCCACGACGTCGTTGCCCGCGAGCCACGTTATGCCGTAGCGGTTGTTGCCCGTCATTGTGGGCTTTACTGTGAGCACCCTGCACCGCTCGACGCGGAATCCTCCAGCCGGCTCTTTTATTGATATAGAGCTGCCTCCGTCTTGTATGGGTGGCACGGTGGTGCCCTCTTGCCCGTCGTTGTCGCCGGAGCATGCGGCCGTGGCCATCAAGGCGCAGGCCATCACTGTGTAGAAGTGGAAAGGTTTTCTTGTCATTTTGTATGTAGTGTCCGTTCTGGTTTAACCTTGTTGCTGCCCGCGGTCATTTCTTGAGGAAGGCGAAGTGGCCCGGTATGTCGCCAGTGGTGACCGACCATTTCTTTCGTCCGTCGGGCGTGAAGCAGTAGAGCGTGCCGGCCGTGACGTAGTTTTTGGCGTCGGTCACGAATATCTCCTTGGTCTCGGGGTTTACGGCAATGCCGTAGGGCATGCGTATCTCGCGCTCGGTGCCGTCGGTGATGAAGTTGCGGGTAATCACCTTTCTGGTGCGCGTGTCGATGAGGGCGTATGATATTGACCATTCCTTCTTGCTCACATAGCTGTATTCGGTGCTGTAGAGATATAGGTTGTCGCCGTCTATGCAAAACTCGGTGGCGGGTATGCCCAGTGTGTCTGTCACCCGGTCTGTGCGCGAGTCGATGACAAAGAGGTTTGAGGGCACATTGTAGTAGTCGCCGCGCGATGACACGTAGAGGTTGCCGTGGCCGTCGGCCTTGATGCGGTGCAGGTTGATGGCCACGTCTATTTTCTTCGTTTCGGTGAATGTCTCGAGGTCTATCACCGAAACGGTGCGGTCGTAGTTTGGCACGCGGTAGCCGCCAGAGTTGGCCACATAGAGCTTGTTGCCCACCACGGCCATCTCGTCGGGCTGGTAGCCCACGGTGCATTCCGCCACCACCTGTAGCGTGGCCGTGTCCACCTTGGCCACATATCCCAGCCGGGCGTTGGGGTCTATCTGCACCGGGCCGGCGTAAGAACTGACGTAGGCGTATCTGCCGCTGAACACGATGTAGCGGCAGTTGGGTATGTTTATCTGGCCGATGTGGCGCGCGTTGCGCTTGTCCATCACCTCTATGAAGTGTGAGCAGTTGATTACGGCGTAGAGCTTGCTGCCGTATATCTGCAGGTCGTTGCCCACGTCGCCCAGTTCCATCACCACGTTGGGGTTGGTCTGGGCGTAGATGTTCTTGCGGTATTGGCCCGTGGTGTAGTCATAGAAGTCGAGCGTTGACTTGTTGCTGCCCATGTTTCCCTCGTTGAGCAGGTAGAAGCCAACCACGGAGTCGGGGCTGGCCGACGGTTGCACTTCTGTCTCTGTGGGCGGCACAAGCCTCTCGTCGTCGCCTCGGCACGCCGCCAAGAGGCACGCCGCCAGTGCGCATAGCAATGCTTTCTTTGTCATGGTTGATGTCATATTTTTATTTTTATCGCCAGCTTGTAGTTGGTTCCGGGCATGGGATAGCATTTCACCACCTCAAACTGCTGGTTGAATATGTTGTTCACTTCGGCCGTGAGCCGCAGGCGTGTGCGTGCTATGGTGAAGCCGTATGTCAGCGAGAGGTCGCTCGTGTACCATTCGGGCACATAGTTTTCCGGTATGTTGTCTGAGGCGTCATAGCGCTTGCCGGTGTATATGAAACTGTAGTTGAGCTCCCATCCGCGCCACTCGGTGTTGAGCGTGAGCGACCCGCTGTGCCAAGGTATGTATGGAATCTGGTTGCGATAGTAGTTGCTTGTGGGGTCGGTCACGTCTTCTGCATGTTGGTAGGTGTAGCTGGCCCGGACTCCGAGCATCACCCCCTTGTGGCAGCGCGAAGGCAGACTGCAGTGACACGTCGACGCCCTTTATCTCTACTTCGCCCAGGTTCATCATGGTCCAGCGGTACTGGTTGCTTGTGGGCATGGCCACAATCTTGTCTTCCACCTTGTTATAATAAGCGTCTGCCTGCATCTCCAAGTGGCTTAGCCATTTGTTGCGTGGGTGGACTGCGTAGGTGAATCCGAGGTTGTACTGGTGAGTGTATTCCGGCCTGAGCTTGATGTTGCCGATGAAAGTGTAGTAAAGGTCGTTGAGGGTGGGCATTCGGAATATGCTCTTGTAGAATGCCCGCAGGGTGAAGTCGGCTTTTGCGAATGGCCTGTATGACATGACTGCGGTAGGCGTCAGCTCGGTCTTGCCTCCGGCGGCGGCAGTGTCGGTGCGCACTTTGTCGGTGACGAATGTGGCCAGGAGGCTTGCCTGTGCGTTCAGCCGTCCGTAGCGGGCCTGCGCGGCCACGGCCACAAGCGTGGTGTGGCGCACGGGGTAAGCAAAGTTTATGAGGTTGGCCGAGAGCGTGTTCAACTTATAGTCGGTGCTTACGGCCATGCTCCAGTGTCCGTTGATGTTGAACAGGTTGGCCAGTGAGAGGTACATCTCGTTTTGTCGGAACCTGTTGTTGACATACATCGTAGATACGTCGAGCGATGGGTCAGACAGGTAGTGCAGGTAGTCGTAGGCATATTTTGCATTGGCTTTCAGGCTATAGACGCCCGAGAGCCGTCGGGTCATTGAGCCTTGTATGAAGAAGTTGGTGTCCCACTGGCGGTCTTGGTGCGACAGCTTGTTGCGCACCACCGCCCCGGGGAGGCCGCGCGACGACCTGTAAAGGTAGGTTTTGGCCCGCCATTCGCCCTCTTTGGCGCGCCCAAACAGGCCTGCTTCGGCGCGCAGTGCGCTCACATCGCCGTTCTCTCGCACCGCGGTGGTGTCGTAGCCGCCTTCTGTCATGCGGCGGTATTTATACCTGCCGTTGGTGTACATATAGTCTGCGCTGAGCGATGCCGCCATGCCGTGCCCCAGGTCGCGCTCGTAGGCCACCGAGGGGTTGGCCAGTCCGAACGCCCCTGTCTTGAACATTGCGCGCAAGTTTTCGCGTTTGCCTTGTTTGAAAGTGGGAATGCGGCTCTGCAGATATACTGTGCCTGCCGAGCCAAAGTCGCGTGCCGACTGGAATATGCTGCTGCGCTGGCCGTTGTAAACGCTTACGGCCTCGATGTTGTCGAGCGCGAAGCGGCCAAGGTCTATCTGCCCGTTCTGCGCGTTGCCCAGCTCAATGCCGTCGTAGAACACACCCACGTGGTTTGTTCCCATGCTGCGTATGTTGACCGTCTTGAGCCCGCCGATGCCCCCGTAGTCTTTTATCTGCACGCCCGAGAAAAATCTGATGGCGTCGGCCACCGACTGGGCCGAGAGACTCTCCAGTTGTTTGCCCGAGAGGGTCTGGGCCGGCAGCAGGTCTTTGTCGTGCTTCCGCCATGACATTATGGTTACTTCGGAGATGCGCCCGGTCAGCGTGTCGTTGGCGGCCTGTTGGCTATTGGCGGCCACGCACGTTGGCATTATTGCCAGAAGTGTTGATATTCTCTTCAGGTTCATTGCCCATCCTTGTTTGGATGGCTGCACGGGGAAAGTCGCGTAACGGGCAGGATGCCATATTGTGCCAGCCTGCAATGCGCAGGCTGTTGGCAGGTGCTTCTCGCGGCCTTTCCTCGAAAGCCATCGAGTTTTATGTTTGTGATGTACATGGCAGGTTCTTCTGACTCGTTCCACAGCGAACGCCTTCCCAAGCCGTCGTGGCTCAGTGGCATATTTGTTCGCTGCTCTAATGGAACTCACAGCAGCGGGACTGTCCGGGACTTCCACCCGGTTCCCTTTTAATCGCCCGGCGCCGCATGGCGGCATACGGGTGAACCAAATACGATTGCAAACTTATACAAAAAAGCCTTGAACGTCAAATGTTCAAGGCTAAAAGATGTTAAACAAGTACGATAAACTCGCCAAACATGCCGACGAATCCCTGTGTGGGTTATTTGTTTCGTTTCTCCAGCACTGCTTTGCGCATGTTTTTCAGCAGGTCGCTGGCGAATATGAAGTCGGTAAGGTTTTCGTTGGGCGACTCCATTATCTCGCTGTGTGGCCTTGCCATTCTTTGCGGCCCTCATGTATGAAGATGATGTTCTCGCCGATGCCCATCACCGAGTTCATGTCGTGGGTGTTGATGATGGTGGTGATGTTGAATTCCTGTGTGATGCCGTGCAGCAGGTCGTCGATCACGAGCGACGTCTTGGGTCGAGCCCGAGTTGGGCTCGTCGCAAAACAGGTACTTGGGGTTCAGGGCGATGGCCCTGGCTATGGCCACGCGCTTCTGCATGCCTCCCGAAATCTCGCCGGGGTATTTGTTTTCGGCGTCCACCAGGTTGACGCGGTCGAGGCATGTGCGTGCCCTTCGCACGCGGTCGCGCGCCGTCTTGTCTGAAAACATGTCGAGGGGGAACATCACGTTCTGCAGCACCGTCATCGAGTCGAACAGCGCGGCGCTCTGAAACAGCATGCCCATCTCTCTGCGCAGCATTATCTTCTCCTTCTTTGTCATCGACCCGAAGTCGCGGCCGTCGTACAGAATCTCACCGCTCGTAGGCGTAAGCAGGCCCACGAGGTTGCGTATGAGCACAGTCTTGCCGGAGCCGCTCCGGCCTATTATCAGGTTTGTCTTGCCGTTCTCGAACACTGTGCTGATGTCTTTCAGCACCTCTTTGTCGCCAAACGACTTGCATAGGTGTCTTATTTCGATCATATTCTTTTTATTTAGTGGTCAGGAGTTCAGGAGTTGCAGTAGTTCAGACGTATGTCTTTACTGTTTCCGCTTGTGATGTGCTTATGGCTCTTGTCCATTCTTCCTGCCTGTAGTATTTTATTTAGTGGTCAGGAGTTCAGGAGTTGCAGGAGTTCAGAC
>ENA-OQHN01000657-OQHN01000657.1-human-gut-metagenome-genome-assembly--contig:-NODE-657-length-11461-cov-2.978560_pt1 | contig 11461 bp, 15 predicted proteins | sample MGYA00242564_ERZ504721 | MGnify/ENA primary metagenome ERZ504721 (study PRJEB26092, sample SAMD00036212) | human gut metagenome | host: Homo sapiens | study: EMG produced TPA metagenomics assembly of...
ACAGGTCGGCGTGCATGGAAGCCGCAATGGCCACCGCGCTCGTATCGCTGCCGCCGCGGCCCAGCGTCGTCATGTCGTCATACTTGTTGACGCCCTGAAAGCCCGTTACAACAACGATGTTGCGCTTTGAAAGCTCCGCCTTAATACGTTCCGGATTCACACGCTTAATGCGCGCGCTGCCGTAAGCCGTAGAGGTGGAAAAGCCCGCCTGCCAGCCGAGCAAAGAGACCACCGGGTAGCCCAAATCTTCAATCGTCATAGCAAGCAGCGAAGCAGAGATCTGCTCGCCCGCCGTCAAAAGCTGGTCCATTTCGCGCTTAGACGGGTTTCGGTTGATCTCTTTTGCTTTATCAATGAGGTCGTCCGTTGTATCGCCCTGCGCAGAAACCACAACGACCACGTCGTTGCCGTTCTTATATGTGCCGGTCACGATATCGGCGACATTTCTCAAATGCTCGGCGTCCTTAACGGAGGAACCGCCGAACTTCTGAACGATCAATGCCATAGAAACACTTCCCTTTCCATAACCCCTGTGGGATAATTCTCGTTATTCAATGATGATGCGCGCGCCCTGCGGGTCGGTATGCAGAAGCTCCACACGCCAGCCGTTGATGCCGCGGTCCTGTAAATGTGAATCGCACGCGCTCATAAACTCCTCCGCGCCCTCTGTGGGGATCATGGAGATGATGGTCGGGCCTGCGCCGCTCACATACGTGCCGAGCGAGCCAAGCTCGTAGCTCATGCGGAACACCTGGTCGTAATTTTCGATGAGGCCCGAGCGATACGGCTGATGGATCCTGTCCTGCACCGCCACGCGCAGGTTCTGCAGATCGCCGGAGAACAGCGATGCCGTCATTAAAGCGGAGCGCGAAAGGTTAAACACCGTGTCTTCGCGGGAATACTCCGTCGGCAGCACGCCGCGGGCTTTCTCCGTTTTGAGCTCGAACGGCGGGATCATCACCGCAAAGCTGATCTTGCCGGAAACCGGCACGGAAACGCTGTACACGCGCTTGCCCTCCATGGCAGAAGCGACAAGACCGCCGGAGATTGCCGGGCTCGTGTTATCCGGGTGCCCTTCAATCTGCGCCGCAAGGTTAATGAGGTCGCTCTGCGACATCGGCGAGCCAAGCATGCGGTTCGCGCCCAAAATACCGGCCACGATGCACGCCGAAGAACTGCCGAGGCCGCGCGCCATCGGAATGTTGTTTTCCTGAATGATATGCAGACCCGGCAGCGTTTTGCCGCAGATCTGGTACAAATGCCGCGCCGCCCAGTAAATGAGGTTCGTCTCATCGGTCGGCACTTTGATCTTGTCCGTCGTCGTAATCTTCAGCTCGTCCGCTTCTTCCATCCACACGCGGTTGCACATGGTCAGCGCAATGCCGAGCGAGTCAAAACCGGAGCCAAGGTTGGCACTGGTTGCCGGAATATCGATTCGGATCATAAAGCTTTCCCCTTTCCGCTTTTATCAATAATCGGAGATGCGAATGCGACCTTCAACCTTTACGCCGCGCGCTTCCAGCGCTGCCAGCTTATCGCTGAGTTCCTTCTCCGTAAAGTTTTCCACCGTAAAGCCCGCTTCGCCCTGTACCGGTCTTTTCGCGAGCAGCGGCGTGATCTTGCCGAAGACGTCCGCCGCCGTGTTCAGCGCCGTATCGCTGTCCTTGGCGGAAACGCGCACGAATGCAGACGTTTCCATGCTGCCGAAATCGGCCACGTAGTTCGGCTTCGCATCCTCCCAGAAGAGGTACTTGCGTGCCTTAAAGTGCTTCACACAGTCGATGACGTCCGCCACAACGGCACTCGCCGTGGGCAGCTTGCCCGCGCCTTTGCCGTAGAACACCACGTCGCCCGTCGCGTCGCCGCGCACCATAATGCCGTTGAATACATCGTCCACGCTCGCAAGCTGGCTGCCGCGGTGCACGAACATCGGGCAAACCATAATATGCACCTGCCCGTTTTCGAGCTTCTTCACAGAGCCGATGAGCTTAATGACACCGCCCCAAACGTCTGCAAAATCGACGTCCTGCAGCGTGATCTTCGTAATGCCCTCTGTGTAAACGGAATCCGGGTACACGTGCGTGCCGAACGCCAAAGACGCCAAAATGCAGATCTTGCGGCAGGCGTCCAGACCCTCCACATCGGCGCTCGGGTTGCGCTCCGCGTAACCAAGCTGCTGTGCAAGCTTCAAAGCGTCTTCAAAGTTCATCTGCTCGCGGATCATCTTCGTCAAAATGAAGTTCGTCGTGCCAGTTCAAAAATACCGGCAATCTCCGTCACATCGTTTGCGGCAAGGCACTGGCTGATGGGGCGAATGATCGGAATGCCGCCGCCGACGCTCGCCTCAAACAGGAAGTTGAGGTTATTCGCCTGCGCGATTGCAAGGAGCTCCGCGCCCTTTTGTGCCACAAGCTCTTTATTGGAGGTCACAACGCTCTTGCCGTTTTTCCAGACACGCCTTCACAAAGTCATACGCCGGGTGCAGACCGCCCATCACTTCCACGACGATTTGCACCTCGGGGTCATTTAAAATGACGTTGAAATCCTTCGTAAAGCGGTCGCTGTACGGCAGGCCCGGGAACTCCTTTAAGTCCAGAATATACTTAACATGGATCTCTTCCTTCGCGCGCTTCGCGATGCTCGCCGCGTGAGAGGTAAGCACCTCCAAAACGCCGGAGCCGACCACGCCGTGGCCGAGAACTGCTATATTTGCCATTTCCATTTTCCTTTCCACGCGGATTTAACCGACGATGCTGTCAATCTTAATAACGCCCTGCACCTCAAAAAGGCGCTTCAAAAGCTCATCAATCTCAATGCTCATATTTTCGCTTCGCGCCGAGACCGAAACGAACGCTTTGCCCTTTACCGGAATATTCTGGTTAATGGTCAGAATGTTTGCGTTCGCCTTATAGAATACCGTCAAAAGGTTCACAAGCACACCGGGCTTGTCGTTTAACACGACCTGTACCGTCATAATGGAGCCCGTTTCCTTTTTGTATACGGAAAAACGGCGTTTTATACTTATAATATACACTGCGGGAGATGCCCGCCATCTTGACCGCCTCTGAGGTGTTTGAGGCTTCGCCGGTCTCCAGAAGCTGGTTCACGCGGATGACCTTCTGGTATACCTCCGGCAGAACGGATTCGTCGATCAAAAGAAACGATGTGTTTTCCATTGTCCACCACCTAAGTACGTTTGTATTGCGTCGATAAACAGTGTAGCACACTTTTCGGCAAAATTCAACCCAAATTTCTTTCCTTTCCCCCTTTTCTTATTTTGGTCTATCTCATACAAAAAGCAACAGGACCCACTCTTAAAAATGAGTGAGTCCTGCATAATACGCGTTAAATTTTTATCGTGGTCCGCATTCTGCAAACCGCTTTACGCCGCCGGTGTTTCCGGCTCTGTCGGCGGTTCCGGGGTCGGCTCTACCGGCGGTTCCGGGGTAGGCTCCGGCGTCGGTTCCGGGGTAGGCTCCGGCGTCGGTTCCGGGGTAGGCTCCGGCGTCGGGGCCGGCGTTGCGGTCGGGGCCAAGGTCGGCGTGGCCTCCGCCGTCGGCGATGCCGTAGGCTCCACGCTCGGGGACGGGCTCGGCTCTATGCTCGGCTCTATGCTCGGCGACGGCGTTGCCGTGGCGCTCGTCCTTGCAATGTGGTCGGATCCTCCGTCACACGTCCTCGGAATGTTGTTCTGCGAATACCAGCCGTTTGCAATGTGCACGCAGTTCGGGCCGGGGCGCAGGCCGCTGTCGCGGCAGTAGGAAAGCTGCACCACGTTGTCGCTCAGCACATAGCTGCCGCTGTGGAGGAAGTCGTAGTAGTTCGCTTCCATCCAGTCGATGATGCCGTTATACATCTTCTTTGCGCTGTTCGTGTCGTAGATCTCTTCCTTATATTCGTGGCCGTTCCAGATGCCGCACACGAAAGCGGTTGTGCCGCCCATGTACCACACGTCGTTGCTGTCTTCGGTCGTACCGGTCTTGCCGATCTGGTCAAGGTCATCGCGGCGCACCATATTTGCCGTGGGGTATGCATCCGTGTCCGTACCGTTGATCGGCAGGTGCAGCAGCTTATTCATAATGGTCGCCGTATCAAACGAGATTGCCTGCTCCTCGCTGTGATTCTGCTGGTAATCGTAGATCACGTTGCCGTCGTTATCCTCAATGCGGTACACGGTGTACGGGGTGTAATACTTGCCGCCGTTGCCGAAGATCTGGTACGCGCCGGTCATCTCGCGCACGGAAATACCGTTCGTCAAACCGCCGATGGCCACGCCGCCGACGTTGTAGGAGTCTTCCTCCGAAAGCGATGTGATGTGCAGGTTCTGCGTGAGGAACTGGTAGCTCACAAGCGGCGACATCTGGTTGATGAGCTGCGCCACCGGGGCGTTCAGCGATTCCGTAATGGCCTGATCCACATTCACCGTACCGGCGAACGTACCGTCAAAGTTGTTCGGGCCCTCGCTGCCGTCATCAAAGTAGTTCGGCAGCGGCTCATCCTTCAGCACGGTGCCGTACGTGATGAGATTGTTCTCCAACGCCGGCGCATACACGCTGATGGGCTTAATGGAAGAACCCGGCTGGTTCGTGGAGTACGAAACGTTGTTCTGCACGCGGTTGCCGGTCTTTTTCAAAAGCTCGTTGTCATCGTTTGCCTGGTTCGTGTTCACGCAGAGGATTCTGCCGTCATACTCCATCAGGCACACGCCGCTCCAAATGCCGTTGTCGCTCGTAAACTCCTGCCAGTTGTTTTTCAGGTAGTTTTCAAACGCCTCCTGCATCGGCACATATTCGGCGGAGTAGATCTTGAGACCGCCGTTATAAATGAGGTCGATTGCCATGTCGCGGTCGAGGTTTGCATACTGCATAAGCAGGTCAACGGTGTCGTTGAACACCTCTTCCTCGTACCAGTTCCACACCTCGGTGGAAACACTCTGGGTATCGGTCTCCTCTTCTTCGTCGTCCATTTCAAAGTCCACGCCGCGCAGCTTCAGGTTTGCGGATTGCTCCATCGCCTCGTCGTACTCCGCGCGCGTGATGCGCCCTTGGTCGTACATTTCGGAGATGACAAGCTCGCGGCGCTTGCGGTTCGCCTCCGGGTGGTAGAACACGCACAGCGCGGCCGGGTTTTGCGTCGTCGCGGCAATGGTCGCACACTCCGCAATGTTGCAGTCCCAAATGTCCTTGCCGAAGTAGCCCTTTGCCGCGGCCTCCACGCCGTAATAGCCGTTGCCGTAGTTGACAAGGTTCAGGTATGCTTCGAGAATTTCATCCTTAGTATACTTCTTTTCAAGATTCAGCGCCATGAAGATTTCCTTCACCTTACGCATGACGCTCACCTGATTTTCGCCCGTCAGGTTCTTGATAAGCTGCTGCGTGATGGTGGAGCCGCCGGCGGTATCGTTGCCGGTCGCCATGCCGTATACCGCGCCTAACGTGCGCTTCCAGTCTACGCCGTGGTGCTCGTAAAAGCGCTTATCTTCGATTGAGATCATCGCTTCCTTCATAATGTCCGGAATCTGCGTGAAATCAACGCGCGTGCGGATCTCTTCGGCGTTATAGCGCAGGCGCTGCGTCCATTCCGCATTGTCCACGCTGTCTATGTGCAGGGAATCCGTCACATACATAAAGCTCGATTCCTTCAGTTTAAAGGAAGCAAGGCTTGCGTTCATCTCCACACCGTGGTAGCTCCAAATGACGGCCGCCACGCTCAAGCCCACAAGGCAGCCGGTGATGATGCAGATGCAAAGCACCGTCTTGAGGAGCTTGCCGAACATGGTAAGCACCGCATGTGCCGTGCCGCCGGCCGCGCGGGCCGTTTCGCCGTCTGTACGGCCCATGGGTCTTCCGCTCGGCTGCGCCGTGTTGTACTTATTGATGTCTTTTTTCAGCACGTTTGACCTCCTGAAAAATCAAATTGCGCGGCAAAAGCGCACTTTGTCTGCATAAATTGGCAAACCTTGGCGATACTAAAGCCGCAGGGCAAATCCTACTTAGAAAGGATGTATAGTCATGAAAATGCGTCTTGAGTCCCTTATGCACGCCGCTCGGCAGCGGTACGGCGCATGGGCGGCGATCTTTATCCTTTTCGCCGCGCTGTGCACGCTTTCCGTGTTTTCCGCACGCGATGCGCGGGAAGCTGTGGCAGACCCCGCAAAAGCAGAAAGCGACTCTTCCGTTTATTATAGCCCAAACGATGCGGCAAGTCAAGAAACCGACCGGGAGAGCGCCGCAAATTCAGCAAATTTTAAGGAATACGAAACATTCTTCACCGTGCGCGCCTATAACGGCAGCGTGGCTGTTTTCAAAGACGGAAACGATGTGCCCCTTTACTGCATTGAAACGCCGCTTAGCAGCCTTACGGAGGAAGACCGCCGCCTGCTCGCCCGCGGCATTCGCGCCGAAACGCTCTCGGAAGCCTGCAAGCTGATTGAAGACTATGAATAAAAACGCAAAAAGAGGACGCCCGCTGCCGGACGTCCCCGATTTGCCTAAATGTCTTTTACTTCATGCTTTCTTCGTAGGACTTGATCATCTTTTTGACCATCTGGCCGCCGACGGAGCCCGCCTGGCGGGAGGTGAGGTCGCCGTTATAGCCCTGCTTGAGGTTGACGTCGACTTCGTTTGCGGCTTCCATCTTAAAGCGGTTCATCGCGTCCTGTGCTTCCGGTACCATCGTCTTATTGCTGCTGTTCATTGTTTCATTCTCCTTTTTCTGGCGGCGCTTAACGCTGCGCCGCACTGCTTTTTTCGCGTTTGTTGTTCTTATTGTGCATGATGAAAGGAGCATTATGCGTGTCAATTTTTGCAAGAATTGCGCAGCTTTTTTGCGTCCGCGCGGGAGAGAATATTCTCTCCCCTGTCCTTCTCCCGCTTCTCATTTTCGCTCTGAAAAATGAAAACTGAGATGCCGCATGCAGCTTATGCGGTACCTCTCTATTTCTTATTATAAGGATTCCGCCGCAAATGTCAAGTCAATTCAGAACATTTGTTTGTGGTTTTGGCGGACATCTTTTCAAAAAAAGACCGCGCAGGGCGTTTTCGGCGCTGCGCGGTTCTTGAAATCCTGTTTGATCGATGTGTATTGAAATAGAAATCACTTGCCCCAGACTTCCTCGGCGATCTCCTTTACAAGCGCGAGCTTTGCCCACTGCTGCTCTTCCGTAAGCTTGTTACCGACCTCGCAGGAAGCAAAGCCGCACTGCGGGCTGAGGCAGAGGTTCTCGAGCGGCACATACTTTGCAGCCTCGTGAATGCGTGCGATGACGGCGTCTTTATCCTCAAGCTCCGGGCGCTTGGACGTAATCAGTCCCAAAACGACTTTTTTGCCCGGTGTGACGAAACGCAGCGGCTCAAAACCGCCGGAACGCGCGTCATCGAACTCCAGATAGTAGGCATCGACATTTTCATGTGCAAACAGGCGCTCTGCGACCGGCTCATAGCCGCCCCGGCTGGCCCAGGAGGAATTGTAGTTGCCGCGGCAAATGTGGGTTGCAACGGTGAGATCATCCGGTTTGCCCTCAAGCGCGAGGTTGTTGACCTTCAAAAGCTGATCCATGATGTCGCCCATCTTTTCCGGCTCCACGCCGAACACAAACGGCGCGGCGGGGTCTACGCAAACGCCCCAAGAGCAGTCATCAAGCTGCAGGTTGCGGCAGCCTGCGTCGTAGAGCTGCTTGATGAACGCCCGATAGATCTTTGCAACGTCCTCGAGCAGCTCTTCGCGGTTCGGGTAGATTTTATTCGTCGTCTCCGCGTTCATCGGGAAGATCATCTGCTCGTAGAACTGTGCCGGAGACGGAATGGTCTGCTTTGCGACGGTGTTTTCGTCCTCAAGCGCCTGCACAAACCGGAAGTGCTCCACAAAAGGGTGCGTACCCGTCAGCTTTAATTTGCCCGTAAGGTACGTGTCATCGACGACCGCAAGGACATCGTGGAACGGGATGCCGCCCCATCGGCGCGGCGTGGCTGACGCCCTCAAAACCCCACATAAAGTCGAGATACCATGTCTTGCGGCGGAATTCGCCGTCGGTAAGGAGCTTATAGCCCGCCGCCTTCTGTTTTGCGACAAGGTCGCGAACGGCGGTGTCTTCGGCTTCCTTCAGTGCTTCGTAAGTGGTTTTGCCGGCTTCATAATCGGCGCGAATCTTCTTCAAATCATCCGGGCGCAGAAAGCTGCCGACATAATCGTAACGGTACGGAAGTTTGATATTTTTCATGTTGATCACCTGCTGTTTGAGTTTGTGCTTACAGTATACAGGCAAATTTTCGCCTTGTAAAATACAAGAAAAAAGCGGTTTGCCATAGGTTTTTACTATGGCAAGCCACTTTCGGTTTGCATTATTGCATTGTGAACTTCTTTAAAGCGTCGATATAATATTGCGCAAAACAAGCTCGGCTCCACGTTTTCGCGCGTGAGATAGCCGATTTCCATGTAATCGTCAAGATTGAGCGGCACGGCGACGATATTTTTGCCGTTTAGACTCTCGTTGATGACGCCGCTGCAAATGGTGTAGCCGTTCAGCCCGATGAGCAGATTGAACAGCGTTGCGCGGTCACAGACGTGGATGTCTTTGGCGCACTCAAGCGTGCTCTGAATTTCCTCGGAAAAATAAAACGCATTGTGGTCGCCCTGCTCATAGGAAAGGCGCGGGTACGGCGCTAAGTCCTCCAGTGTGATGCTTTTTCGCTTTGCAAGGGGATTTTCTGCACCCAAAAACACGTGCGGCTGCGCTTTGAACAGCAGATGAAATCCCAGCCCGTGCGCCTTAATCGTCTTTTTAAGACCGTCTCGTTGAACGGGCTTAAATACAAAACGCCGACTTCGCTTTTTAATAACGCCACGTCCTCGATGATCTCATACGTCTGCGTTTCGCGCAGGTGAAAATCGTACGTTTCGCCGCCGTGCTCCTTTAAAAGCGCCACGAGGCCTCCACTGCGAACGAATAGTGCTGCGTGGAAACGCAAAACCGTCTGCGCACGGGCGCGCCGCCGAAATACCGCTCACGCATAAGGTCTAATTGGCTGTTCACCTGCCGCGCATAGCCGAGAAATTCTTCGCCCTCCGGCGTTAAGGTCACGCCCTTGTTCGTGCGGCGGAAAAGCGTGACCTGCAATTCGTTTTCGAGTTCCTTAATCGACGCGGTGAGGCTGGGCTGCGCGATGAAAAGCCGCTTTGCCGCCGCGCTGATGGTGCCCGTTTCCGCCACGGCAAGCACATATTGAATTTGCGTAAGCGTCATGCGTTCTCCCCGCTTTCGGTTCTGTTTTCCGCTTCCAGCCGTTTTAATACGCCCAGAATATCCTTGTAGCGCGCGATCACCTTTTGGTAGTTTTCGCGTCGGTGCGGAAAAAGGCAGTTCGTGCAGTCCTTGATGCCGTTTTCTTTATATTGAAACGCGCCGCCGCAGTTGCGGCCCAAAGCGTAAAGCGGGCAGTAGCAGAAAAGACAATTGAAATTTTCCGGGTCCGCGCCCTTGTGGCAGGGAAAATACTCGCATTCTTTATGCGCAAAATAGCTGTAATTTTGAGACATATTGGCTCCTTTTAAGCGTGCAGGGTACGTGTCTACGTGAACGTGAAGCTCGGGTTATGGATTACGTTTATCGCCTCTTATGCTTTGTCTTCCATGGTTTTCACCATGTTTTTGATGCGCTTTGGGTCAAGACGCGGGCTGCCGTAGGGGCGCAGGGCCAAAGCCATCAGCTTCATGGGGTTATCGTCCGCCGCAATGCGGTTAGAGCCCATTTTGCCGCACACCGTGCAGCGGTGAATGACAGCCCACTCCCCGTTTTTGCGCACCCACACGCTGATGGGCTCCATGACGCCGTGGCACGCGGATGCGCGGTCGCCGGGCTCGTTATCCACATGGACGCTCGAAAGGCAGTACGGGCAATGGTTGCGGTGGTCGCTGCCTGCGCCCTCGGGCAGAATTTCGCGCCCGCAGACCTTGCACGTAAACGGGTCTAAGCACGCATGCTTTTTGTAGTAGCCTTTTTCGTATTTTCTGCGCTTATTTTCACGGTTCACGGTCATATCCTCCTTTGTCGCCCGCGCCGCCCATCATGCGGGTAAGCTCCTCTATTTTTTCCAGTGGGAACGGCGGCATGGAAAGCGGCCGCCCGGCAATGGAAAGCAGCAAAACGGGGTCGTCCTCGTCCGAAACGGGCGTAGAGGCAATCTCGCCGCAAAGGCTGCACCGGCCTAAAATCTCCCAGCTGTCATCGGGCTTCACCCAAATGGAAACGGGCTGTAGCTTGCCGCCGCATTCGTAGCCCTCGCTGTCCGCTTCATGGATGGCGGTAAGGCAGCGCGGGCAGTGGGCATATTCTTTTTCGGACACGTTTTCCGCCGGCTCAAAGCCGCAGGCAGGGCAGTGAAAACGCTTGGGGGTATATTCCATAGGGTCGTTTCCTCCTTGTTTTTCGGGAAAATATCTATAAAAACAAGTATAATATGAATTCGCCGCATTCGTCAATTCCGTAAAAGGAAAAACGCCTTGCATTCCCGATAAAAAGGGACAATACCGCACATAAAACTTTCGACAGTGCGCGGTATTGCCCTTGACAGATTTATCAAATTGGAATAGATGAGATCAGAATAACCGCTTACGTTCCCATAGAAATTTCTTCTGGCCTCATAGTTTTTTAAAAATTGTATTGATTTTAGCAGGGCGTTGCAATATACTTTAATAAATACAACTTGTTTTTCGACAAATAAGACGATTTTTTTGCGAGGTGCACTATGACTACACAAGCTTTGCTGCAGCTTTCCGCCGACATTATAACGCGGTATTACAATAATGAGATCGAGCCGTTTCTGGCGGCCTGCCACCCGGACGTGCTGTGGATCGGCCCGGCAAATACACAGATTATCCGCACGCGCGAAACGCTCATCGAGACGTTTGCCGAAGAGCACCACAACCTGCGCTTTGAGATGCACGACCTTGTGACCGTGCCGCTCATGACGCCCAGCAGCAAGGTACTGGAGGTGCTGCTTGTTTTATGACGTAGACACCATTTGGCCGGACAACAGCATGCAGCGTGTAAAGCAGCGCGTTCAGCTTTCGTGGGTGGTGGAAGGCGGGCAGCCGTTCATCCGCGTGTGTCACGTTTCCAATGCACTCGATTACGATGACCGCGATGTGATTTACCCCGTGCACTATGGAGAAGATCGTGTGCGCGTGGCAGTGCTTTCCGGCGAGGACCGCGCGCCGCGCATCGTTTTTAAAGGGCGCGAACAAGGCCATGCTGTACCTGCGCCCCGCGTATATCGATTACTTAGAAACAAGCGGCATGCACACCTATATTCACACACAAAACGACATACGGGAATCGACCGAGCGACTGACGGCGATCGATAAGCGTTATCCGGGACTGTTTCTGCGCTGCCACGAAAGCTACCTTGTGAACCCCGACCGCGTGACGGAAATCACCCGCTTTCATTTGACGCTTATAAACGGC
>ENA-OQHN01000659-OQHN01000659.1-human-gut-metagenome-genome-assembly--contig:-NODE-659-length-11443-cov-6.421174_pt1 | contig 11443 bp, 13 predicted proteins | sample MGYA00242564_ERZ504721 | MGnify/ENA primary metagenome ERZ504721 (study PRJEB26092, sample SAMD00036212) | human gut metagenome | host: Homo sapiens | study: EMG produced TPA metagenomics assembly of...
GGCTGCCTCATCGGAAGTCAGAAACTCTATCAAAGTCTTTCGCTGCTGCCTGCTCGGTCTCATCTGCCTCTTTGTTGACAACCTGTGCTGCCGTGTAGATGACATTTCCGGTCAGATCGTACGGAACGACCTGCAGAACCTTCAGACGGTCCTCCAGACCGTAGGTATCGGAATAATAAACGGTACCAACCTCGTTGGATCCCTCTGCAACTGCGGAAGTAACAGCTCCTACGTTTGCGCATTCATTGATTTCCACGCCGCCGAGCGCTTCGGAAACCTGCTGGGTTGTGATGGCCGATACGTCGTCTGCTTTCTCCAGAATGCCTGCATTGACCAGTGCTTCTCTTGTGTATTTTTCCAACCGGAACGGAACCGTCTGCCAGTGCGATGCTGGATGCCTTGTTCAGATCCTCCAGGCCCGTAACTTCTGTATTGCTTCCCTCATAGGTTACAACGCAGACCTGATTGTTTACGATGTTGTGGCGGGTTCCCTCAACCAGGAGATTCTCACCCTCAAGCTGATCCATCTGTTTTGCTGCTGCGGAGAAGAATACGTCGCAGGATGCACCCTCTTCGATTTGTGTCATCAGGGTTCCTGAGCTGTCATAGCTTCCAACCAGTTTGACATTCGGCTGGGTCTTATTGTACTCGCTGATCAGCGTCTCCATTACGGAGTTCAGGCTCTTTGCGGCAAATACGGTGACGGTGGTATCGTCAAATACTTCGCCGTCTGCTGTGCTCTTGGCGCTGGATGCGCTCTCTGCTTCCGAAGAAGCGCTGGATGCAGATGTGCTCTCTGCCTTGGAGCTGCTCTTGCTGGAAGAATCTGTGGAATTGGAAGATCCGCATGCGGCAAGAGAAAGTGCCATAGCTGCCATCAGAAGAATGGATACGGTTTTCTTTTTCATGATAATTGACTCCTCATTTTGTATCTTTACGTATGAAGCGCCGGATGTGCACCTTTTCGTTTTCCGGTTTTTGCTGACCGGATCTGAATGAGCTGTGCGGCAATGCTGATTGCAATCTCCGCCGGCGTCTCGCTTCCGATCTCGATTCCGATCGGGGCATAGACACTGTCGAGCTGTTCTCCGGTAAAACCCTGCGCTTCCAGTTTTTCGCGCACATACTTTGTCTTTCTGCGGCTTCCCACCACACCGATGTACGATGCGCCGGTGCGAAGCGCAAACGCCTCGGCATCCGCATCGCACCGGTGGCCGCGTGTCACAATCACGAGATAATCATTTTTCCGGATCGAAAGAATCTCGTCCAGTTTCGTAAAATCCACCAGCATGGTCTGCCCGGCGTCCGGGAACAATGCTTTGTCCACATATTCCTCCCGGTCATCGAGTACGATACAGCAGAAATCCAGATGATGCAGCACCGGAACGAGTTCCTGGGCCAGATGGCCGCCGCCGAACAGATAAACCTTTCCGTCGTAGCAGAATTCCTCGGCGTAATACGTTTTCCCGTCCAGTTCCAGAATCCGGCAGTGGCCCGCTTTTTCCTGTGCCGCCGGAAGCATTTCCCACGCTTCTTTTTCCAGCACGCGGATGCCGGTTCCGTCCAGCGCAAAAAAAAATCCAGTAACTGCGGTACTGCTCCTGCGCCGCAAGCGCCTGCGCCAGACTTTCTGCTTCGCCGTGCGCTCCATTCATAAAATAGAAGTACACCTTCACTCTGCCGCCGCAGACCATGCCAAGCCCCTTCCCCTCTCCGGTTCCGAGATCGTATTCTCTGTATTCACTTTTCTTCTCCTGCACCAGCTCCTGCGCATGCAGAACCGCCTGATATTCCAGGTTTCCGCCGCCGATAGTTCCGAAAATCCGTCCTTCCCGGCCGACCAGCATATAGGCGCCCGTCGTGCGCGGAATGGAGCCGTCCCCTTCGGTGATAAAGGCAAGAACCGTGTCCTGTCCCTCTTCCAGCTGTGCAAGCAGTTTCCGGTAAAGTTCGTCCATGTTTCCTCTCCTTGTGTCTGATCTCTGTTCTACTTTTCCGTCACCAGTTCGATGGTGTCACCCTTTTGAATCGTGCCGCCGCGCAGCACCACCGCGAAAACGCCCTCCCGCGGCATGATGCATTCACCCATGCGTTTGAAAATCTCGCAGTGGCTGTGGCACTCCTTTCCGATCTGCGTCATCTCAAGCAGCGCATCCCCGCAGGAAAACCGCGTGCCGACCGGCAGATTCCGGAAATCATATCCTTCCACGATCAGGTTTTCCCCGAAGGCGCCGAGCGGAATATCCGCCCCCTTTGCACGGAAGGCTTCTATTTTTTCATACGACAAAAGGCTCACCTGGCGGTGCCAGTGCCCGGCGTGTGCATCGCCCTTGATGCCCCAGTCTTCCACCAGCTTCGCCGTTTCCACCTCGTGCTTTGCCGTTCCCCGTTTTTCACTGATACAGATTCCTATGATTTTTCCCATTTCTTTTGTTTCCTCTTCTTTTCGAACCGCCGTCATTTCATCCGCCGATACCGGACATCAGGTGGTGCTCTGTCATATCCTTCGGCCGCTCAAAGCAGTGTTCCATCGGCTTTTTTAAGATTGCCTGTGCCATCACATCCCGCAGATCCGCCGCCGTTCCGTTCTGCAGAACCTCCCGCAGATCCACGCCGTTCTCATAGCAGAGACAGAGCTTTAAAAAGCCGCGGCTTGTCAGCCGTATGCGGTTGCAGCTTCCGCAGAACTTTCCGTGGATCGCGCTGATAAAGCCGACGGGCATCGACAGCTTTTCGTACCGCACATAAGCCGCAGGACCGTTTCCTTCTTTTTCCTGGTCCGGCGTACATGCCCCATACCATTGTTCCAGCTCTGTTTTCAGCGCCTCATTCGACGGACCCACGTACGATTTTCCGGCGCCCACCGGCATCACCTCGATGAACCGCACCGGGACTTTTTCCTGCTCTGCAAATTCAATCAGTTCCTGCGCATGCAGTTCTTTTCGATGCACCGCATTCAGCTTCACTAAAAGACCCGCCTCTTTGGCCGCGCAGATGCCCTGCTTTACCTGCTCCAGCGCATCGCGTCCGGTAAGCGCCGCAAACTCTGCCGCATCCACTGTATCCAGGCTCACATTCACACTGTCACAGCCGGCCGCCTTCAGATCCCTCGCACACGATGCCAGGCGTACGCCATTCGTCGTGATCCCAACGGATGCGGTGCCCGGCACTGCTTTTATTTTCTGCACCAGCTCCACGCACTCTTTTCTTACCAGCGGTTCCCCTCCGGTAATCCGGTAATGCGTGATGCCAAGCCCAGCCGCGGCGTGCACAATCTTCAGCATCTCTTCGACGGTAAGCGGTGGATTCTGTTCCGCCTGCTCCAGTGCACAGCCCGCCGCACTCTCCGGCATACAGTACCGGCATCTCAAATTGCACGCGTCCGTGATGGAAATCCGCAGGTAATCTATCGTTCTGTCATACTGATCCTTCATCGTTTATCTGCCTTTTCCAAAACCGCAGTTCGGGAAGGTGCAGATCTTGCAGTTCAGGCAGAGACCGCCCTCGCCAAGACCGGCCAGCTCCTCCGCTGTCACCTCATCATCTGCAATGAGGCGCGGCAGGACAAGATCGAAAATCGTCCGTTTCGAATACATGACGCATCCCGGCAGGCCGACGATCGGTGTTCCGTTTTCGGCATACGCCAGAAGGAACATGGCTCCCGGCAGCACCGGCGCGCCGTAAGAAACGATGCGTGCTCCGGTATTTTTGATCGCCAGCGGCGTCTTGTCGTCCGGATCCACACTCATTCCTCCGGTGCAGAAGACAAGATCGGCACCCGCTTCCATCGCGCGTCGGCATCCGTCTGTGATCTTCGATGCATCATCATCGTAAACCTCATGAAAGATCATCTCCGCGCCGAATTCTGCCAGCTTTTCCTGGATAACCGGTGTGAAGGTGTCCTCGATCCGATGGTAATACACTTCATTTCCCGTTGTCAGAACCGCAAATTTTTTCTTGTGGAACGGCTTTAAGGTCAGGATCGGCCCGTCGGAACAGACTGCCTGTGCCGTCTCCATCTTCTCTTTTTTGATGACGAGCGGAATAATTCTCGTCCCCGCCAGTTTGTCGCCTTTTTTCACGTATGTATCACCGTGGCGCGTCGCAATCATCATCTCGCCGAGGCTGTTTACTTTTTTCAGCTTCTCGCGGTCCACTTTCAAAAGACCGTCGCAGTCCGCGATCAGTTCAATTTTTCCTTCTTTGACATCGGACGGATGCATGTGATCGTTTTTACACATATCGTAAAGAATCTGTGCCGCCTCATTTTCATGCAGCATTGTATCGTCCTTTTCCCAGATGTAAATGTTGTCCTTTCCGACACTTAACAGCACCGGAATATCTTCTTCTGTAATGATGTGGCCTTTGCGGAATACCGCATCTTTTGTCACACCTTTGATAATCTGTGTAATATCGTGGCAGAGCACCTGGCCTACCGCGTCTTCTGTTTTCATCAGTTTCATCTGAAACGCCTCACTTTTTCTATTTGAATCTATTCCAGTTCCCCGCAGATCACTTCCAGCACGCTTCCGGCGATGCACCGCGCCTTATCGGAAATCGTGAAGCAGTTCTGCAGTTCTTCTTTCCGCGGATCGATGTCCGCAATCTTAAATCCCTTCGTCACCGGATAGCCGTCGCGGATCAGCCCGCGCAGCAGACCGGAGAGAGATGCTTCCACAGGTACCGTCCCGTTTTCTGTCTCAATCTCTGCAATCACAGCCCTGGCTTCCACAATGTCTCCGATCGAAGCCGCATTCCGCAGAATACCTTCCGCCTGTGCATGCATCACACGCTCTTTTCCGTACCCGCCGATGATGCCCGGAATGCCAGTGTTCGGAACCGCGCTTCCGCTTCGGATCACGCGTCCAAGATTATGACCGCGCTTCGTCTCAATTACAACATCCACATCTTCTCCTGCCGTAAAGCCCGGTCCGAGGGCAATCACAAGCGGCGCCATCTCTTTTGTCGTCCCGAGATTTTTCTTCGCCAGAATCGCATCGACCACGACGGCCGGGCGAAGTGCTGCAATGCTTAGTCCCGCCGGATCCACGAGCACCGGAACACCATCTTTCTTCCAGATCCGTTCCATTTCCTGTTCCAGAAGTTCTTTCCGGTTCTTTTTCTCTGCGAGATCCACGTCCATGCGCACGGCTTCCACGTCCTCTACCCTGGCACTGCCGGCATATACCGCTTCGCTCAAAGCCACCTGCCGCCGGATCGCCGCCGGGTGCTCTGCTTCCAGAACCAGCAGACGAAAGCCCGCTTTTTTCAGACGATGGATCGTACCGGTTGCAAGATCTCCTGCTCCCCGTACCACGATCAGATCTTTCTTTTTCATCTTCGCTGTCTTCCTTCTTTCGTTTCAGCAGCAGCCGTTTTCTTCCGTCTTTCGCGGCCTGCTTCGTTATTCTTGTTCGAGAATAACGCTTTTTCCATTAATAAAAATACAGGAAAGGACCCGTTTTGTCAACGTGTCCCCGTAAAAAATGTTATTTTTCTTCTGTTCCAAACCACTTCTGAAACGACGCATCGGCGCCTGCGCGGACTTCTTGTTCAAACTTCCGGTACCGCTTCAGGAATTCTTTTCCCTCCGGGGTCAGTACCGTCTGGCCGCCGTTGCTGCCGCCCCGGTTGCCCTGTACCAGCGGGATGCCGAGATCCTCCTCGGCGCGCTTTAAGATTTTCCATCCCTTCGAGTACGCCATCTGCATGCATTTGCAGCCCTTCGAAAGGGAGCCGGTTGCTTCCACATGCTCCATCAGCTCCGCCACACCGGGACCGAAGGCATGATCCGTCCGGCTGACGCGCAGCCGCATGTCGTACCGCAGCTTCTGTCGTAATGTTTCTTCTTTTTCTTCCATTTCCACCTCACACCTCTACAACAGCACACGGTACTCCGCCTCATAGGCAAGTCCCGCCGTCTGAAGTGCCGCAAGGATTTCTTTTCCCTCTTCCGGCGCTGCTTTCCAGGAAAGGCCGCAGCCCGCCGTAATTTCCCGCGGAACGGGGATCATCCTTCCCGGCAGGCCGTGCGCTCTCGCATACTGCTCCATCTGCATCGCCTGCGTTGTCCCCGCAAACGTCAGAATCCAGGTTTCTTTTCGCTGTCTCATATCGTTTCTTCCTTTTTCCAGCTTCTTTTGTATCCCGGATGCCGGCTGCCGCCTCTCTCACTGCTGCATTTCTTCTTCGGCAAACTCCCGCAGAGCCTGCGCGGCAATCCGGACTTCTTCTTCCGTCAGTACATGGGAAAAGCTGAACCTCACGGCTCCCTGCTCCCGTGTCCCGAGTGCTTCGTGCATCAGCGGCGCGCAGTGTGCCCCGCTTCGGACTGCAATACCATAGTTCTCATACAGCCAGTCGCTGACATATCCCGAATCACAGGAGCCGATGTTTAATGCCGCCGTTGGTACCCGCTGCTGCAGATCGTCTGTTCCATATAAAGTAAGTCCCGGGATTCCCTGAATTTCCTCCAGAAAGAGATGCATCAGCTCCCTCTCTCTTTTGTAAATCATTTCAATCCCCGTCTTCTCCAGATATTCCAGCGCTCCCAGAAGTCCCGCAATTCCGTGGACATTTAAAGTTCCAGCTTCCAGGTGCTCCGGCATCGCCGCAGGCTGTTCTTTTTCATAGCTTCGGATTCCGCTTCCGCCCATTTTGAGCGGCCGGATCGAAAGTTCGGGACGAACGTAGATTCCGCCGGTTCCCTGCGGCCCTAATAGTCCCTTGTGGCCGGAAAAGCAGAGCACGTCGATCCCGCTTTTCTGTACATCAATCGGCAGAATCCCCGCTGTCTGCGCCGCATCGACGATCAGACGCAGGGAATGGCGTTCCGCAATTTCGCACACCCGCGCAAGATCCGTGATATTTCCGGTCAGGTTGGAGGCATGCGTAACGACAAACGCTTTCGTGTTTTTCCGCACTGCCGCTTCCATCTGATCGTAATTGATCCTTCCAGATACATCCGCCGGGATCACGGAAAGCTCCAGTCCCTGTTTTTCCAGTGCATACAGCGGGCGCAGAACGGAATTATGCTCGCAGACTGTCGTGATCACATGATCCCCCGGCCCGAAGAGTCCGAAAATTGCCGTGTTCAGTGCCTCCGTATCGTTGCACGTAAATGCAATCCGCTCCGGACTCTCCGCGTGAAACAACTCTGCCAGCCGCATTCTCGTCTCAAAGACGATGCGGCCCGCATCCAGTGTCGCATCGTGTGCACCGCGGCCTGCATTTCCACAGCCGCGCAGTGCCTGGATCATACGCTCCTCTGCTTCTTTTGGATGCCACAGCGACGTTGCCGCCGAATCGAGGTAAATCATGGCTTAATCACGCGGTCTGCGCTGCTCATGCGCTCCACGATGTCATACATGTTGGTCACACTGCCGATCTGCAGCTTTTCGGTGATGCCGTAGAAGTTCAGGCATGTTCCACAGGTCAGAATTTCAACGCCGCGCGCTGCCAGATCTTTCAGATCCTCCAGGGACTCGGAACCCTCGCAGGTCAACTTTGCACCGCCGTTGTAGCACAGAATCGTATCCGGCAGCTCATCCTGCTGGGTCAGTGCATAAAGGAAGCTCTTCATCAGAATTTTACCCAGCTCCTCGGCTCCTTCGCCCATATGGTCTGCAGAAAGAACGACGAGTTTTGTTTTCTTTGCCGCCGGTACGAGGCATACGGTTTTCTCTTCTGTTTCAGCCGGCTCTGTTTCTGATACGGTGAACTCCACATGATACTCTTTTTCTTTCTTCTCTTTTACCAGAAAGCCATATCCTTTCTGCTGCGCCATTTTTTCCAGGTTCTGCACGGCGATTTCATTATCCACCAGAACCTCCACTTTTCCGCTTCCCGCAAGTTCTGCAATCGCATTTTTTGCCTTTACCAGCGGTACCGGGCACACATCACCCATTGCGTTTACTGTCTTTTTCTCCATCTCTGCCATTTTTCATCCTCCCTGCCTTACCATTTCCTGCTCTGTGTCACATAAATTTCGGTTCCTGCCGGCTCTGTGATTTTTCCAACGATTGCTGCCGGAATCCCCTGCTCCAGCAGTTTTCTCTGCATTTTTTCTGCATCCACGGCATCCACGGCCATCAGAAGCCCTCCCGATGTCTGCGGGTCAAACAGCACCTCCTGCATGCCGAACGGTATATCCTTAAAGGTCACATGCTGCTCCAGATGATTCCGGTTCCGCTGGCCTGCCGCAGTGATCAGAAACTCCTCCGCCGCTTCCACAGCCCCCGGGAACACCGGAATCTGATCCGCCCAGATATGACAGGACACGCCCGACTCCATCATCTCATGCAGATGTCCTAGGAAACTAAAGCCCGTTACATCGGTACAGGCATGAATGTTATACTTCCGTGCCGTCTCCGAGGCGTACTTATTCAGCGTCATCATCGATTCCACTGCCTTTTGAAATCCACCCGGGTTTTCCTCCCCGACGCGGTGCGCCGCACAGAGAATGCCGGTTCCGAGCGGTTTCGTCAGAATGAGCAGATCACCCACGCGGCCCGTATTGTTCTGCCAGATCCGGTCCGGATGCACGGTTCCCGTGACAGAAAGGCCGTATTTTACACTGTCATCCGCAATCGAATGACCGCCGGAGAGCGATCCGCCCGCCTCCTGCACCTTTTCCGCGCCGCCGCGCATGATTTCTCCGAGGACATTCAGATCCATCTGTTCCGGAAAGCAGACGATATTCAGGGCTGTCCGCACCTCTCCGCCCATCGCATAGATGTCGCTTAAGGCATTCGCCGCCGCAATTTTTCCAAACGTGTACGGATCCTCCACCACCGGCGGAAAGAAATCCAGCGTCTGGACCATCGCAAGGTCGTCCGTCAGCCGGTAGACGGATGCATCGTCTTTGCTGTCATAGCCCACCAGCAGATTCGGATCCTTTTCCCCTTTCGGCAGCTTCTCCAGAATATGTTCGAGCACGCCTGCCCCGAGCTTTGCCGTACAGCCGCCGCTCTTACAGAAAATAATTTTTTCTTCTTCCATCGTTACCTGTTCCCTCTTTTTTCAGCTTCTTCCGCACTCTCCGTCCGTTCCGCGCAGAAGTCCCAACGCATGCGGCAGGGTATCAAGTACAAATCCAAGACTCTCTTCCACCGCCTTCGGGCTTCCCGGCAGATTGATAATCAGCGTCCGATGACGGATTGCACTCACTGCCCGGCTCAGCATCGCCCGTTTTGTGATCGCCATGCTGCCCGCGCGGATCGCCTCCGCGATGCCAGGTGCCACACGGCCGGATACCGCCAGAGTTGCCTCCGGTGTCACATCCCGCATGGAAAATCCCGTGCCGCCTGTCGTGAGGACAAGATCGCACTGCTCCAGATCGGCAAGCCGGATCAGTTCCTCCTCGATCATCGCCCGCTCATCCGGCAGAAGACGCATCGAAACGACCTCATACTGCTCTGCCGGAAGCAGCTCTTTGATCTTTGGGCCGCTCTTATCCTCGCGCTCGCCCTGATATCCTTTGTCACTTAACGTTACAATTCCCACCCGGAAAACCGGGAAATCTTTCTTTTCTGTCATGCTTTATTTTTCCTCTTTCTGATAGATATAATGACCGCTCTTTCCGCCGTCCTTTTCCAGAATGTGGATATCACGAATCACCATGCCGCGGTCCATCGCCTTGCACATATCGTAGATCGTGAGCAGCACTGTGGAAACGCCAGTCAGCGCCTCCATCTCCACGCCGGTCTTTCCGACACATGATGTGGTGCACACGGCCGTAATAGAATTTGTATTCTCGTCCGTGGTAAATGTCACTTCGCAGTTCGTCAGCGGCACAATGTGGCACAGCGGAATCAACTCCGCATTCTTCTTCGCCCCCATGATGCCTGCCAGCCGTGCAACGCCGAGCACATCGCCTTTTTTCGCCGTATGGTCCCGCACGGCTGCAAATACCTCCGGGCTTACCTGTATGGTTCCCGTCGCCGATGCTGCCCGGTACGTGTCCGGCTTCTCATGGACATCGACCATGACGGCGCTTCCGTCTTTCTTAAAATGGGTAAATTCCGCCATCTGTCTCCTCCGTTCTATTTCCGTTTTATTCTCCAGGTTCCCACTCTTCTTCCGCTTCACGCACGGGAAGCTCTGCTCTCCCATACCAGGGATTCGTGTTCTCACCGCTTTGTCTTCTGTTTCCTGTCGCGCACGTAACCAGAACATGCTCGATCCCCTGCCTGCGCAGCAGCTCCACAAGTTTCTCTGCGGCCGCCCGGTGTTCTTTTTCCTCATACTGGTGCAGTACCGCATAAAACGTTCTGCCTTTCAAATCCTTCTGCTGTCCCTGTTCCGATGCGATCAGCCGTGCCAGATCTTCTTCCGTGATATGGTGTTCCATCGTACAGTCAAGCAGTTCCGCCGCCCGTTCTGCCCGAAAGCAGCCCTTGCCAAGCGGCTGTCCCAGTGCCGAAAGACCTGTCACACCAATCACAAGATCTGAAGAGGAAAGCAGCGCCGGTTCATGTTCCGCCGGTGCCTTGCACGGCAGGTGCCTTGCGCCGTCCGCCTCGATCAGCGTCAGATCGGCCTTTTTGCGTGCCTCTTCAAATAGTTCCGTTTCCGGCATGGAAAGCTTTTCCGGATCCCGGCAGGCACTCCCGATAATCGCTGCGCGGCCTGTGCGCAAAATTTTCTTTCGACCGCTTCCAGACTCTGGTCATGCCATTCCTTCGGCGGACGGTAAATGTGCGTCGAAGTTGTCACCAGTACCTTCTGATCGTTTTTTACACAAAAGCCTGCCATCTCGTACAGCAGCGTCGTTTTTCCGCCGCCGCCGATGATAGAAACTACATGGTTCTTTTCCTTTAAAAATGGGAACGCCGTTCCCATTCCTACCGGCTCCAGCTTCTGTTTTTCTGTTTTCTGCCAGATTCGAAGCATCTCCTCTGCCCCCTTCTGCCGTCTTTCTTTCTCACTCTACCATACTCATTTTGGGCTGTCAAATTTTACTCGCGCCGTAAAAACTTGAAAAAAGAACTGCCCCGATCGGGCATCCCCATCAGAGCAGTTCTTCTATTCTTACTGAACGTGTACGGTAAGCACCGCTGCATTTGATCTGTTTCCATCGCTGTCCGTCACATGATACGTCAGCGTGTAATCTCCCGGCACTGCAGTATCCACATCGCCGTCGATCTCAATCTGGTTAAAGAGTGACTCCTGGCTGTCTGCATCATCGGTCATCTCTTTGATATAGCTGGTTTTGTCCAGATCGTTTCCGGCTTCCACTGTTACTTCATACGTATTCAGGTACAGTTTTGGGCTTTCCGCCGGCAGTGCTTCGATTTCCATCTGCGCATCTGTCTCATTTTTTGTGCCCTCTGTGTCATTCTGCTGCGGCTCCTCTGCTGCCGGTGCAGACTCATCTGCCGCCCCACTGTTATCCGTTTCCTGCGTAGCCTCATTTTTCCGCCGGGGTATCTTCCGCTGCAGC
>ENA-OQHN01000661-OQHN01000661.1-human-gut-metagenome-genome-assembly--contig:-NODE-661-length-11432-cov-2.711632_pt1 | contig 11432 bp, 14 predicted proteins | sample MGYA00242564_ERZ504721 | MGnify/ENA primary metagenome ERZ504721 (study PRJEB26092, sample SAMD00036212) | human gut metagenome | host: Homo sapiens | study: EMG produced TPA metagenomics assembly of...
CCTCAAAAGCTCCGGCGAGCATAAGTCGAAACCGACCCAGCACTCTGTAAAAGAAATGCAGGGTATGGGCATCTCCCCGGACATCATTGTCCTGCGCTGCGATGAGCCGATCGATCCGAGCATTTTCCACAAGATTGCCCTGTTCTGCAACGTAAAGCCGGACTGTGTTATTGAAAACATGACGATCCCGGTGCTGTACGAAGCGCCGATTATGCTGGAGAAAAATAATTTCTCCAGCGTTGTCTGCCGCGAGCTGCAACCTCAAGACAAAAGAGCCGGATATGGCCGAGTGGAGCCGCATGGTAGAGAAGATCCGCGGCCGCAAAAAGACCGTCACCATCGGCCTTGTCGGCAAATATATCAAACTGCATGATGCATACCTTTCCGTCGTTGAAGCACTCAACCATGCCGGCTATGAGCACGGCACGAAGGTCGAGATCAATTGGATCGATTCCGAACTCATCACGCAGGAAAACGCTGCCGAAATGCTCAAGGGCTGCGATGGCATCCTTGTGCCGGGCGGCTTCGGCAACCGCGGTATCGAGGGTATGATCTATGCCGCACAGTACGCAAGAGAGAGCAACGTCCCGTACCTCGGCATTTGCCTCGGTATGCAGATTGCCGTCATCGAGTATGCCCGCCACGTGTGCGGCATCGCGGATGCAAACTCCGGTGAATTCGACGAGTACGGCCTCAATAAGGTTATCGATTTCATGCCGGACCAGTCCAGCACCATCAATATGGGCGGCACACTGCGCCTCGGCAGCTACCCGTGCGAGATCGCGGAGGGCACGCAAATGGCGCGCTGCTATGGCGTTTCCCATATCGATGAACGCCACCGCCACCGCTATGAGTTCAATAACGATTACAGAGAGACACTCACAAAAGCAGGCATGGTCATCAGCGGCACCTCGCCGGACGGCAGGATCGTCGAGACCGTGGAAGTACCGCAGAACGACTTCTGCATCGGCGTGCAGTTCCACCCGGAATTCAAGTCCCGCCCGAATAAGGCGCATCCGTTATTCCTCGGCTTTGTCGGCGCATCACTCCATAAGAGGGAAAAGAACGCATAAGAGACGGTAATGAAAATAAAAAAGGTCCAAGTATAAAAGAAGGGAAGAAACCGGCATGAAACTCAACCAAAACTACGCAAACCTTCAGGAAAGCTATTTGTTTCTGACCATCGCAAAGAAAGTCGCCGCCTATACGGAGGCGCATCCGGATAACCACATCATCCGCATGGGCATCGGCGATGTCACTCAGCCGCTCGTTCCGGCCGTCATCGAAGCCATGCACAAAGCAACGGATGAAATGGCGCACAAGGAGACATTCCACGGCTATTCGCCGGATCAGGGCTATGATTTCCTGCGTGAAGCCATTCAGGGCTACTATGCAAAGCGCGGCGTGGCATTAAAGCTCAGCGAAATCTTTGTCGGCGACGGCGCAAAGAGCGACGTTGGCAATATCGTCGATATCTTCGCAGACGATAACACCGTTCTCATCCCGGACCCGGTCTATCCCGTGTATGTCGATACGAACGTCATGTCCGGCAGAAAGGTGATCTACCTCGACGCAAACGAGCAGAACGGCTTCCTCGGTATGCCGGATGAAAACGTCAGGGCCGACATTATCTATCTCTGCTCGCCGAATAACCCCACCGGCGCCGTGTATAACAGAGCACAGCTCAAAGCGTGGGTCGATTACGCGCTCAAAAACAACGCTGTCATCCTGTTTGATGCCGCATATGAGTCGTTCATCACGCATGACGATCTCCCGCACAGCATTTTCGAGATTGAGGGCGCGAAAAAGTGCGCCATCGAGTTCTGCTCGTTCTCGAAGACCGCAGGCTTCACCGGTGTGCGCTGCGGCTATACCGTTATCTGCGATGAGCTTGTTTCGGACGGCACCAAGGTCAATACGCTGTGGGCGCGCCGTCAGGCCACAAAGTTCAACGGCGTCAACTACATCACCCAGCGCGCCGCCGAGGCCGTCTTCACGGACGAAGGCCAGCAGCAGGTGAAGGACGTCATCAACTACTACCGTGCGAACGCCAAGGTCATGGTCGATGCGTTCAAGGAGATGGGCGTGTGGTTCACCGGCGGCGAAAATTCCCCGTACATCTGGCACAAGGTGCCGGACGGCATGACCTCCTGGGAGTTCTTCGATTATCTCTTAAACGAAGCCGAGGTCGTCGGCACGCCGGGCAGCGGCTTCGGCAAAAACGGCGAAGGCTTTTTCCGCCTTACCGCGTTCGGTACGCTGGAAAAGACACAGGAAGCCATGGAGCGCCTCAAAAAGCTGCTTAAAAAGTAATTCAAACGAAGTTAAAGGGGACTGTGCAAAACCTGCGCAGTCTCTTTTTTGCTCTTGACTTGTGCAGACAAGTTGCTATAATGAAACTGAGCTTATTTCCTACGGAGGATACACTATGCATTACAAAAAAGATCGCATCGCTTTAAAGCCGCCGCTTGGCTGGAACAGCTGGGATTGCTACGGTCCCGCCGTCAATGAAGTGCAGCTTTTGGGCAATGCGCGTTATATGGCAGAGCACTTAAAAGCGCACGGTTGGCAGTATGTCGTGTGCGACATTCAGTGGTACGAGCCGGAGGCCGGGCAGCGCCACTGGGAGTATAACCGTTTCGCAGAGCTGTGCATGGACGGATTCGGCCGCCTCATCCCGGCGGAAAACCGTTTCCCTTCCGCTGCAAACGGCGCGGGCTTTAAGCCCATCGCCGACCAGATTCACGCACTCGGTCTGAAATTCGGCATCCACATCATGCGCGGCGTACCGCGTCTCGCCGTGCATCGCGCCCTGCCTGTAAAGGACACGAACGTCACTTGCCGCGACATCGCTCACGCAAACTCCATCTGCGCGTGGAACACCGATATGTACGGCGTTGACGCTGATCGTGACGGCGCACAAGCGTACTACGACGCTATCTTTGAGCTCTACGCTTCATGGGGCGTCGATTACGTCAAGGTCGATGACATCTGCAACGTGAAGATCACTCCGCTCGAGCCGTATTCCGCGCGCCGCGAGATCGAGATGATCCGCCGCGCCATTGACCGCTGCGGGCGCGATATGGTGCTCAGCCTTTCGCCCGGTCCGGCTGTACTGGAAGAAGCATGGCATCTTGCGAAAAACGCGAACATGTGGCGCATCACGGACGATTTCTGGGATAATTGGGACTCCCTCAAAGAAATGTTCTGGCGGTGCGAGCGCTGGCAGGCGCACGTAAAGCCCGGTCAGTTCCCGGACTGCGATATGCTGCCGCTCGGGCATATCACCATCGCGGCGGACGGCATAGGGCACAATACGAACCTGACACACGCCGAGCAGATCACCATGATGACGCTGTGGGGCATTTTCCGCTCGCCGCTCATCATGGGCGGCGAAATGCGCGATAATGACGCGTTCACGCTGAGCCTGCTCGCAAATGACGAGCTTTTAAACCTCAACCAAAACGGCACCACGCCTTTGCAGCTTTTCCGCGACGAAACAAAAGCCGCGTGGCTCAATTTCGTAGGCAGCACGCCGTATATCGCACTTTTCAACCTCACGGAAAACCGCGCCGTTGTCAGCGCCGAGCTGTCGGAATTCACCGATAAAACGCACGCAGAGGAGATCTGGAGTGGGGAGAAGACCGCATTCACAAAAACGCTTTCCGCTAAAATAGAGCCGCACGGCGCAAAGCTTTATAAACTCATTTGACCGGATACAGGAGGAGAACATCATGCTGGAAAAACTGAAAGAAGAAGTCTACAAGGCAAATATGCTGCTGCCGAAATACAAGCTCATCACGTTCACGTGGGGTAACGTCAGCGGCATCGACCGCGAAAGCGGTATCATGGCCATTAAGCCGAGCGGCGTGGAGTACGACCTCCTGCGCCCCGAGGACATGGTGCTCGTCGATGTGAACACAGGCAAAAAGGTGGAGGGCGACCTTAATCCGTCGTCCGATACGCCTACACATGTCGAGCTCTACAAGGCGTTCCCGAACATCGGCGGCGTTGTCCACACGCATAGCCGCTGGGCGACCGTGTTCAGCCAGTCCGGCCGCGGCATCCCGGCGCTCGGCACCACGCACGGCGATTATTTCTACGGCGAAATTCCCTGCACGCGCAAAATGACGCCCGAGGAGATCGGCGGCGCTTATGAAAAGGAGACCGGCACCGTCATCATCGAGACGTTCAAGGATAAGTCCCCGGACGACATCCCCGCCGTGCTCGTCCACAGCCATGGCCCGTTCACGTGGGGTACAGACCCCATGAACGCTGTGCATAACGCTGTCGTCCTCGAGGAGCTCGCGTTCATGGCATGGCACAACCTCATGCTTGACCCCACGATTCCTCCTATGCAGCAGGAGCTTCTGGATAAGCACTACCTGCGCAAGCACGGCGCAAACGCGTATTATGGGCAGGGGAAATAAAGAGCGCAAGGCTTTTGCTGCGCTCACGCTTTCGCTTTGCCTGCTTCTTTCCGGCTGTGCGCAGCCGCCAAAGCCGGTGACGGAAGCCGAAACGCAGACGATTCTCTATACCGCCGCGGGGCATGAAACAGGGCAATTTTCGTCCTCGTGCGGCATTACGCCTGTCGGTGACATGCTCCTGTTTGACCGCCGTGCGCGAAATGAAAAGGGCGACGTGACGCGTGTTTCGTACTATTGCAAGGATTTAAAAAACGGTGAAGAAACGCTGCTTGGCACGTTGAACCGCATGTACTATGAGCCGACCGACAGCGCAGAAGCGGTTGTCGGTAGCCACGTTTACCGCATGATTCCGCTTGGCAACTGGTGGAATATGCCCGATAAAGACGCCGAACTCGCGCTCTATGATTTCGATTTGAATGTGAAAACCATGCAACGAATCGGCACCGAAAACTACTGCGTAACCGATACAACGACTGGTATTGGCTTGACGCTCTGCGCCTACGGAGAGCATTTTCTCCTCCAAAAAGGCGGGCAAATTTTGCTTCTCGACCCCAAAACTGCCGAGGTGAACACCGTTTACAATGCGCAAAATGGCGCATGTAAAGTGCTCGGTCTTGCTGCAGACGCAAACGCGCACGGGTTTTCTGTGCTCATGCAGTCCGCGGAAAACCCATCGCAGTTGTCGGTTCATACCTATGAGGAAAGCGGTACGCTTCTAAATATTGCCGATCTGTCTGCGTGCTTGCAAAATCCTGATACCGCAAACTGGAAGAACACGAACATCAGCTTCGCTGTGCAGGGCGACTACCTGTATTTTTACGGATACGATTTCGGTGAAGACGCAGGCGAAAAACCGATTTACAGCGTACTCGCGAAAATTTGACGGCGAGACCTGCACTGAAGTCGCCGATTTCGAGCAAAGCACAGCCAATTTTGTGCCGAGCTATACCGCAAAAGCAGACGGCTTTCTGTTTGCGTTCGGCGACATTGCCTACCGCTTTTCCACCCAAAACGGCTGGGAAAAGGGTGCAGTCCCGCTACAAAACGAAGACCTTACACTGCGCGAATGGTACTTTGACGGCGAACACTATTGGGTCTCGGCTGTAAACAAAGACGGCAGTGACTGCGCAGGAGACGGCGGCTATGCACAAACTACACGCTATTGCCGCGTGGCAAACGCAGACCTAAACTGGTCGCCGTGCGCCGCACCGAACGAACCATAAAGCAAGACCCGCCGGGAAATATACACCTCGGCGGGTCAAATTATTCGTTATTCTTTTATGAACGTGTCGAGCAGGGCGAGACCCGAAGAGGATTTAAACAGTCGCCGCACGGCTTTTGCGTGGGCAGAAGGATCATCTTCTTCCGTGCAGCCCGCAATGAGGTCGGCTTCAACGAGAAGCTGCAGATCCTTGCCATCGATCTTGTCGTAGCAGTGATGCAGAACGATCATCTTGGTGATGCGTGGCAGATCTTCTTCCGCGTAGCCACAAGCCGTCAGAAATTTTCGCGCCAACGCAGGTGCTTCCTTGCGCTGATTCGCGGGGCAGCCGTCATCGTACTTTTCCTTGCAAAATTTGATCGCGATATCGTGCAAAATCGCCGCCGCGCGCAGATTTTCCTGCTCGTGGGTGGGAAGATTTTCCAACTCACCCAGCATTTTCGCAAGACCGTATACCTTTAAAATGTGCTGTGTGCGGCGAGGTGCCCGTTCTCATACAGGAGCGCGTCATATAAAAGCTTCGCTTCGTTCGGCATGCAATCCCCTCCGTTTCAAGGTCATCATACCATGGCTTTGACATTTGTGCAAGAGTCCGCTATACTAAATTAAAACGCGACAGATCACGGAGAACCTACATGCTCACCTATTCTTTCTCAAAAATCGGCTCCGAAAGCCTTTATATGTACCTGTATAAGTGCATCCGTGAGGACATTCTGACGGGCAAAGATCACGCCCGGCACAAAATTGCCCTCTAAGCGCAGCTTTGCGGAAAACCTCGGCGTCCAGCGTCATCACAGTCGAAAACGCCTATGCGCAGCTTGTCTCGGAGGGGTACGTCTACGCCTTGCCGAAAAAAGGCTTCTTCGCCGCCAATCTGGAAAAAAGCACCGCGCCGCAGAAAAAAGAGAGTCCCCGGACACAAATGCCCGTACCGCCGAAATATTTTGCGGATTTTCCAGCAGCCGCACCGACCCGCAGAATTTTCCGTTTGCCACATGGGCGAAGCTCATGCGCGAGATCATCTCGGAAAAAAGCGCCGAGCTTATGGTAAACGCCCCATGCGGCGGCGTATTCGAGCTAAGGTGCGCCATCGCCGAGCACCTTAGGGAGTTTCGCGGCATCGATGCCGACCCGAACTGCATCGTCGTCGGCGCCGGAACGGAGTACCTCTACGGGCTTCTCATCCAACTTTTGGGGTTCGATAAGGTCTACGCGCTCGAAGATCCCGGCTACCGCAAAATTGCGCAGGTGTACGAGAGCTACGGTGTGCAGTACCGTTTCACGCCGATGGATAAAGAGGGGATAGACCCCAAAGCGCTCGAAAAAAGCGGCGCGGATATTCTGCACATTTCGCCGTCGCACCACTTCCCGACGGGCATCGTCACGCCCATCGCACGGCGTTACACGCTTCTCGATTGGGCTGCGCAGAGCGAAAACCGTTACATCATCGAGGACGATTACGATTCCGAGTTCCGCCTTACCGGCAAGCCTATCCCGGCGCTGCAAAGCATCGATTCCGCCGACCGCGTCATTTACATGAATACGTTTTCAAAAATGCCTTGCCAGCACCATCCGCATCAGCTACATGGTACTGCCCACAGCGCTCGCCGAAGCATTTTACAAAAACTCTTGGGTTCTACGCGTGCACGGTCTCGAACCTAGAGCAGTACACGCTCGCAAAATTCATTTCCGAGGGCTATTTTGAAAAGCACATCAACCGCATGCGCATCCGTTATAAGCAAAAAAAGGACCTCATCTTAAAAGAGATGAAGCGCTGCGGTTTGTTAAAGCTTGCAAAAATCGATGCCGAAGACGCCGGCCTGCATTTTCTTCTGCGTGTCTGCGGACCTGTGCCCGCCGAAAAGATCACCCGCCGCGCGGCGGAAAACGGCGTGCGCGTCACCGGACTTTCGGCGTATTACCATACAGCGCCCGTAAACCCGCAGACCGCATTCGTTATCAGCTACTCCGAGGTTCCCGACGCCCGCATTCCCGAAGCCGTCAACCGCTTAGCTAAAGCCGTTACGGCTGCGGTGATGGGGGAGAGATGATAAAACCCCGCCGCCCGCAAAGATAAGATTTTGTCTTTATGGCGGTGGGGTTAGTGACATATTTCGCTTTGCAGAATATGAAATGAGTGCTGCCGTATTTGTGAAGTTTTCCGCGTATACAGAAAGTGAAAGGAACTTCGCTCTTAACGCGCGCAGCACAGCTCACTGCGAAGAAATTTCACGATAACCGAAGGTTGTTATTTTACTCGCCGTAAGGCGAATTTCGTTGAAAAAAGACCATTGTCATTTGACAATGGTCTTTTTGGTGCAGGTAACAGGACTTGAACCTGCATGAACTTGCATTCATATGGACCTGAACCATACGCGTCTGCCAATTCCGCCATACCTGCATATTCTTTTTGCCGTCTCGTTTGACGGCTCAATTATTATAGCATGATGCAGCTGAATTGTCAACAGCTATTTTTTGACTTTTAAGAACTTTTTTCGTTTTCGGTCACGCGGTAGCACAGCGTCATCATGCTGTCGTTCAGATGCACGTTTTCCACGATCGTGTCCGGATAGCGCAGGGCAATATCGTAGTGGCTGAAATTCCAGTAGCTCTTGATGCCGATGTCATAAAGCAGCTCCACGACCGATTTCACGGCACTGTCCGGCACGCACAAAATCGCCATCAAGGGCGCGTTTTCCGAGCAGAAGCGGCGGATGCCCGCAGCGGGGAGTACGCGTAGGTCGGCAATCTGCTGGCCCACGACCTGTTCGCTGTTGTCAAAAATACCGATGAGATCAAACCCCGCGAAATTATAAGAAATGTGCGTCGCAATGGCCTTGCCCAAATTGCCTGCACCGATTAAAATGCACTTGTGTGCACGGTCCACACCCAAAATAGAGCCAATCTCCTCGCAAAGTTGGTGCACGCCGTAGCCGTAGCCCTGCTGGCCGTAGCCGCCGAAGCAGTTGAAATCCTGGCGCACCTGCGAAGCCGTGAAACCCATTTTTTCGGAAAGCTCCTTAGAGGAAATACGCGTCACTCCGCGCTTGTCCAAAGTGCCGCAAAAAAGCGGTAGTAGCGCGGCAGACGCCGAATGACCGGCATGGAAATATACGGTTTCTTCTGCATATCATCACCTCGTTTGACAAAATTTTAGCACATCATAAAGACCTGTGCAAGTGTTTTTATAAATAAGAAAAGAAAACGGGCGGCCAGACCCTAAAAGGAGGGTGGCCGCCCACGCTTTCAAATCCATGTCGGGTTACAGAAGTTGCTCCAAACGATCGCGGATCGCGAGGAGGAAGCCCTCGGTGTCCACTTTCTTTGCATTCGGCAGGGTAGACATCGCCGCAAGGTCGCCGGTCATGATGCCGTCCTCTTCAATCGTCTGCAAAGTTGCCTTTTCAAGCTTGTCCGCAAAGGCGCTCAGCTCCGGCAGGTCGTCCAGCGCGCCGCGCTTACGCAGCGCGCCCGTCCACGCAAACAATGTTGCGACGGAGTTTGTGGAGGTTGTTTCGCCCTTCAAATATTTGTAGTAGTGGCGCTGTACCGTGCCGTGCGCGGCTTCATACTCGTAAACGCCGTCCGGGGAGACGAGCACGGAGGTCATCATGGCAAGACTGCCGTACGCCGTCGCGATCATGTCGCTCATCACGTCGCCGTCGTAGTTTTTGCAGGCCCAAATGTAGCCGCCTTCACTGCGAATCACGCGCGCAATGGCGTCGTCGATCAGCGTGTAGAAGTATTCAATGCCGACTTTTTCAAACTTCTCTTTATATTCCGCGTCGTAAATTTCCTGGAAAATATCCTTAAAGCGGTGGTCGTAGGTCTTCGAAATCGTGTCTTTTGCCGCAAACCACAGGTCCTGCTTCATGCTCAGCGCGTAATTAAAGCAGGAGCGTGCAAAGCTCTCAATGCTCTTATCAATATTATGTAAACCTTGAATCACACCCGGCGTTTTGAATTCGTGGATGGTCACGCGCTCCTCAGTGCCGTCCGCTTTTGTCACAACAAGCTCAGCCTTTGCATTTTCCGGCACGCGCATCTCGACGTTCTTATACAGATCGCCGTACGCGTGACGCGCAATGGTAATCGGCTTTGTCCACGTCGGAATGTACGGCGTGATGCCCTTCAGCAAAATCGGCGTGCGGAACACCGTGCCGTCCAAAATGGCACGGATGGTACCGTTCGGAGATTTCCACATCTCTGTGAGGTTGTACTCCTTCACACGCGCGGCGTTTGGCGTAATGGTCGCACACTTTACAGCCACACCGTATTTTTTCGTTGCCTCGGCGGAATCAATCGTAACCTGATCTTTCGTCGCCTCGCGGTGCTCCAGACCAAGGTCATAATACTCCGTTTTTCAGGTCAACATAGGGGGTCAGCAAAATATCTTTGATCATTTTCCAGATGATGCGGGTCATCTCGTCGCCGTCCATTTCCACAAGCGGCGTTTTCATGGGGATCTTTGTAAAATCGGACATTTCAAAGCCTTACCTTTCTGCGGCTGTACCGCGAAGCTCTGTGTCACGGGGGGAGAATGTGACGCTGTTTCTATCATTATCGGATATTTCGCGAGAAAAGTCAATCGTAAATTGTGAATAAACTGCATGAAATTGCAGGAAATACAGTTAAACCCCTGCAAAACGTGCATACTATGTATTTACAGGACATCGGCGGACATGTTTGCGCTTTGCCCTTGCAGGATGCGTAAAAGCGTGCTATACTGATATACGTGAAAGTTTGTGCCGCGTATGATTCCGCATTTTCTGTGAAAACTAAGCGCATCTTAATTCAAAAGGAGCGCTGCGGCATGAAAAGCACAAAGAAACGCTCGTCTTTTTCCATGCAGGAAACGGACGAAGCCGAAGAAGAAAACGAAGACCTTTCCGACCGTCAGAAGCAGATCCGCGAGGGCGGCGCGGTCGTTACCAAAAACCGAAAGCACACCATCCAGTGCCTCACCGTCATCGGACAGATTGAAGGGCATTACGTCGCACCATCGCAGAACAAAACGACGAAGTACGAGCACGTGATCCCGCAGATCGTCTCCGTGGAGGAGGACCCGAACATCGACGGTCTGCTCATGATTTTAAACACGGTCGGCGGCGACGTGGAGGCCGGTCTTGCCATTGCAGAGCTTGTCGCCGGCATGCGCAAACCCACGGTGTCACTCGTTCTCGGCGGCGGACATTCCATCGGCGTGCCGCTTGCAGTGGCGGCAAAGCACTCGTTCATCGCGCCCTCGGCATCCATGACCATTCACCCGGTGCGCATGAGCGGCCTAATGCTTGGCGTGCCGCAGACGCTGGAGTATTTCCAGCGCATGCAGGACCGCATTACGAATTTCGTCACGGCAAATTCCGGCATTTCCTATGAGCGCTTTATGCAGCTCGCCATGAATACGCAGGAGCTCGTCATGGACGTGGGGACGGTGCTGGACGGCGATGAAGCCGTGGCAGAGGGGCTTATTGATACGCTCGGCAGCCTGCACGATGCCATGGATTGCCTCGACAAAATGATTGCCGCAGAGAAGAATAAGCAGCGTGCAAAGCCCAGAAAAGGCAAGAAATCACTCTAAAAACGGCATTTGCCGTTTACATAACTTTTTATTTATCGTATAATTATACCGATAAAACCGAACAAAGCCAAATTATCCGCAGAAAAGGAGATTACATAATGTCTATTTTTGAAGCAATCATTCAAGGTATTGTACAGGGCGCAACAGAGTTTCTGCCCGTCTCAAGCAGCGGTCACTTGTCGCTTGCACAGCACATCAT
>ENA-OQHN01000662-OQHN01000662.1-human-gut-metagenome-genome-assembly--contig:-NODE-662-length-11405-cov-2.277443_pt1 | contig 11405 bp, 17 predicted proteins | sample MGYA00242564_ERZ504721 | MGnify/ENA primary metagenome ERZ504721 (study PRJEB26092, sample SAMD00036212) | human gut metagenome | host: Homo sapiens | study: EMG produced TPA metagenomics assembly of...
TACACCATGTCGCTGATGAACGTGGGCATGCTTGGGCTGGACCAAAGCCTGCTGCGCTTTTACCACGAACCGCCTGCCGGTTCCACCGGGCGCAGCATGTTTGCCGCGTGTACCCGGCTTTCGGTGCTGGTCATGCTGCTGGTGGGCGGCATCGGCAGCATCCTTTTTTCGGCCAAGCCGCTGGCGGCGGCCTTTGGCCTTGGGGCCAACGGTGCCGGGCTGGTGCCGTTTTTGTTCCTGAACGCTGCTCTGTACATGCTGGTGCGTTACCTCAACGTGCTGCTCCGGCTGGAAAACAATGTGCGCGCCTACACCACCGAAACGCTGTGGATGCAGGCCTGCCTGAACCTGATCTACCTGCTGCCCGGCTTTGTTACCCAGGACGTCCGCGCTTTTGGCTGGGTGCGGTGTGCAGCTTTGCGGGGGTCGCAGTGTTCTATTGGCGGCGGGCTTCTAAAGGTCAAACGAAAGAGGCCCCTGTGCGCGGCCTGCGCCCCTATGCCCACATTTACCGGGCGGCACTGCCTTACGGCATTGTGTTGGCACCTGCGGCCATCCTGATCCCGCTGTACCGCGCCATCTGCCTTTCTTTTTTAGGCAATTACGCCCCCGCGGCGGAGCAGGGTTCGTTTGATTTCGCCTACACCCTGGCCCAGCTTGTCACCACCATTCAGGCCGGTTTTTCCACCTACTGGGGCCCCTATGTCTACGCGCATTACCGTACCGAGCAGGAGCGCATTGGCCGCATCCATGATCTGCTGAACCTGCTGATCTTCGGCTTTTTCTGTCTGCTGGTCATGTTTGAGGATATCATCTTCATCATCTTCCCGGCCAAATCGGCCTGCCTGCCTTACTTTCCGCTGATGATGCTGGCCGTGGTGTTCTCCATCCTGTGCGAAGGCACGGTGTACGGCAACACCATTGCCCGCAAGCCGTTCCAGGATACGATTGGAACCGCCGTGGGCGTTGCGGCCAACATTGCCGTGTGCGCCGTGCTGGTGCCGCGTTTTGGCGTAATGGGTGCCGCGGTCGGCCTGGTAGCGGCCAATGCAACGATGTTTTTGTACCGCACTGTGACCGGGCAGTATTACTACCGCACCATCCCCAGCTTCAGCCGGACGATCTGCGGCTTTTTGCTGGCGGTGGGTGTGGCCGTGATCGGCGTGGTGTTCGCCCACAATTTTATCATCAAGTTTGTTTTAACTGCAGCAATCCTGTTTATTTACTGTAACATTTACCGTGCCCAGCTGTACAAGCTGTGGCAGATCTTTATGGGCTTTGTGCGGCGGTATCTGCTGCACAGCCAAGCATAACTACTGCAAAGGAAAGGTTGTATATCAAGATGAAGCATTGCGGCACACAAGAGTTGACCACCGAGCGGCTGGTCCTGCGTCGTATGACAACCGACGACTGCGAAATGATGTTTGGCAACTGGGCCAATGATCCGGAAGTGACCCGCTACCTGCGCTGGGAGCCCCACCGTGACTGGGTGGTAACGATGGCATATCTGAACGAGATCGTCAAACAATATGACCGCCCGGATTTTTATGATTGGGGCATCTGCGATAAAGTGACCGGTGTGCTGATGGGCAACATCAGCATTGCCCCCGCCGAATCCTGTGAGCGTGAAAAGCCCTATGCCTGGAAAAACGTGAAAACCGAGCTGCTGGGCGGCATGTATGAGATCGGTTACACCTTGGGCAAAAAGTGGTGGAACCAGGGCTATGCCACCGAAGCCGCCGCTGCCGTGCGCGATTACTGGTTTGGCATGGTAGGTGCGCCCTGGCTGGCCGGGTTCCACGCCAGCCAGAATGTGGCAAGCAGCCGCGTGTTGGCCAAGACCGGCTTCCATTATGACCACGATACCGTTCTGCACCGCTTTGACGGCACCGAGGTGCCCTGCCTGGCCTGGTACCTGCTGAACCCTGGCAGCCAGAAATCCGATGAACCGGCAGCCGCTGCCCCCGCTGTACAGGCAGAACCAACGGAACCAGCGGAGAATGCCGAGACAACCGTCTGACCATTCACTCCCCTGCCCCATACTTTTGCTGACCTGGCCGAATACGGCCAGAAAGGACCCCTATGGACGAAATGAAGGACCCCATCACCCTGGACTTTACCGCTACCCAGGCCCCGGCAGAGAACGCCCCTGTTGGGCAGAAGGCTCTGGACAGCGAGCGCCCGCCGGTGCGCGTTGTGCTGCTGGCGCTGGACCAGGGCAAGTTTGACTCCCAGCGCAGCCTGGATGAGCTTGCCGCCCTGGCGGAAGCCAACGGCATGCAGGCCGTTGCTACCGTGTGCCAGAAGCGCAGCACTCCCGAAGCCGCCACCCTTCTGGGGGAGGGCAAAGTGGAGGAAGCGCGCCTGGTATGCCTGAATACCGATGCCGAGGCCGCCATCTTTGACGGCGAGCTGACCGGCAGCCAGATCCGCAATCTGAGCGCGGCTTTGCAGGTGGAAGTGCTGGACCGCACGATGCTGATTTTGGAAATCTTCCGTGCGCGCGCCACCACCAACGAGGGCAAGCTGCAAACTGAGCTGGCCACCCTGAAATACCGCATGCCGCGCCTGCAGGGCCTTGGCGAGGCGCTGAGCCGCCAGGGCGGCGGTGGCGGCGGCGGTGGCGGTGCCCGCCGCGGTGCCGGTGAAACCAAGCTGGAGCTGGACCGCCGCTACCTGCGCAGCCGCATTGAAAAGCTGGAAAGCCGCCTGAAAGAGCTGGAAAAGCGCCGTGGTGAAACCCGCCGCGCCCGCCAGAAAAACGGTGTTCCGGTCATCTCATTGGTGGGCTACACCAACGTGGGCAAAAGCAGCCTGACCAACGCTTTGTGCGGCGCAGAAATTTTTGAAGCCGACATGCTGTTTGCCACGCTGGATCCCACCGCCCGCAAATGCACGCTGCCCAGCGGGTTACAAGTGATCCTGGTGGATACAGTCGGCTTTGTCAGCCGCCTGCCGCATGATTTGGTGGATGCTTTTAAGAGCACACTGGAAGAAGCTGCCTGCTCTGACATCATCTTGAAAATTTGCCGACGCCAGCGACAGCGAAGCCGCCGAGCAGCTGAGCGTGACCGATGAAGTGTTGAACGACCTGGGCTGCGGGGATATCCCGCAGGTGACGGTCTACAACAAGTGCGACCGCACCGGTGTTGCCCCCTATGACCCGGATGTGCTGCTGGTAAGCGCCAAAAGCCGGCTACGGGCTGGACAGCCTGCTGGCCAAGATTGACGAGATTCTGGCACACCGTGTGCGCACCATTGAGGTACTGTTGCCCTATGACAAGCTGGCCCTGGCCGATGTGTTCCGCACCCGCGGCAGCGTTCTGGCTGAAGAATACCGCGAAAACGGCGTGTATTACAGGGCAACCGTAAAGGTGGATGACCTGCACCGGTTTGAAGCGTACCTGCTGTAAGCGCAGCTGTTCGCTTTGTGCAAGATAACAAATACTGATTTTATTGCTGATTGTAGACAAAAAGACCTCCATCCCTGCACGGTTCTGTGCTTGGGATGGAGGTCTTTGGTTTACTTGTGTGTATCTTACTTTACGGCAAAATTATTCCGCCGTCAGCAGTTTAACAGCGCGAGAGGTGCCCAGGCGGTCTGCGCCCAGGTCCAAGAACTTTTCCATGTCCTCAACGGTGGAAATGCCGCCGGCAGCCTTGATCTTGCAGCGGCCGCGCACGCAGCGGGCAAACAGCTCAATATCATGGAAGGTTGCACCTGCGGTAGAAAAGCCCGTGCTGGTCTTGATGAAGTCGGCACCGGCTTCCACCACGATATCGCACATCTTCTCTTTTTCTTCATCGGTCAGCAGGCAGGTTTCAATAATAACCTTGAGCACCTTATCCCCCACGGCCCGCTTGACGGCGGCGATATCCTCGCGCACAGCGTCATATTCCTTGTTCTTCAGGCGGCCGATATTGATGACCATATCCACTTCCTCGGCGCCGTTTTCCACAGCGGTCTTTGCTTCAAAGCACTTGGAAGCAGTATCCATTGCACCCAGAGGGAAGCCGACCACGCAGCACACCGCAACACGGCCCGCCATATACTGCACAGCCTGCTTGACATAGCAGGTGTTGATGCAGACGGATGCCGTATGATACTTGATGGCATCATCGCACAGGGCCTGAATCTGGGGCCAGGTAGCCTCCGGTTTCAACAGGGTGTGGTCAACTTTGGAAAGGATTTCCTCCTTGGTGTATTTCATTTGAATTCCTCTCCTTTTTTACAGGTCTTGCACAGGTGCGCCTGGTGCAGGCCGATGGTCGAAAATACAATGGCCGTCAGGCTGACCGTTGCGCCCACAATGCCCAGGATCAGGCCGGTCAGACGGAATGCACCGCCGCGGATTTTGTTTGTCATAAGAAAGCCCTCCTTATCATGGTCGGTTTGGTTGTTTCTGGTTTCTATCTGTTCTGTGTTGTTATTTCTTTTTGAAAATAAACAACTTGCTGAACACATAGTTGGATACAATCACGATAACCTGGCTGAACAGTTTAACACCCATGGCCCACAGGTCAGCGTTGGCTGCGGCAAATGCCACATGCGGTGCCAGCACGCTGACGCCCAGCCAGATGATGACCTGGTCCATGACCATGGTGCCAATGCGGCAGGCCACAAACTGGCCAAACTCCGCCAGAGCAGCCTGGCCGCTGTTTTTGCTGCGGAACACAAAGGTGCGGTTGGTCCAGTAGGCAAACAGAATGCAGATGATATTATCCAGCACATTGCCAATGCCGGTTGCAAAGCCCGTGCCCAGCACAGCCTGGAACACGGCAAACAGCACCAGGTTCAACAGCGTGGCAAGCCCGCCAAAAAGCAGGTAGGCAAGCCCCTCATAATATTTTTTAATAAAAGCCTTTAATTTTTCCATGCAGTTTATCCTTTACCACACAGCGCAGGGAGGTTTGCAGCGCTGCTCGCCAGTGTACGCCAACAGTGCACACTGGCATATAACAAAAGGGGCCCGCCTGTTGCCAGGCAGGCCCCTGCTGCAATTCGGGGATTATTCAGCGTCCTCGGCAGCCTCGTCGAGGCAAGCCTTCATGGACAGGCTGATGCGCTTGCGATCAAAGTCAACATTGATCAGCTTAACCTTGACCATGTCGCCGACCTTCAGAACGTCGGAAACCTTGTTCACGCGCTCGTTGCTGATCTCGCTGATGTGGACCAGACCGTCAATGCCCGGCAGAATGCGGACAAATGCACCGAACTTGGTGATGGAAACGACCGGAGCCTCGAACTCAGAGCCGATGGGATACTCGTTCTTGAGCTTCTCCCAGGGGTTGTCCTCTTCCTTCTTGTAGCCCAGGGAAACCTTCTGGTTCTCGGGGTCATAGCTCTTAACATACACTTCGATGGTATCGCCAACGCTGACGACCTCAGAGGGATGCTTGATGTTGTTCCAGCTCAGTTCGCTGATGTGGCACAGGCCATCCACGCCGCCGATGTCAACAAAGGCACCGTAGGAAGTCAGGCTCTTGACAACGCCAGTGTACTGCTTGTCAACTTCAACGTTCTTCCAGAACTCATCGCGCTTTGCCTTGTTTTCTTCAGCAGTAACCTTGTTGATGCTGCCGACGATCTTGCGGCCTGCGCACTCGGTGATAACCAGCTTAACGTGCTGGCCAACCAGCTTGGTGTAGTCCTCGTCGCGGCGCATGGTAGCCTGAGAACGGGGGAACAAACACACGAACGCCCTTGACGTTGACAACAACGCCGCCCTTGTTGGCTTCCATGACGTCGCCTTCCATAACGGTGCCGTTTTCGGCAGCCTCGGAAACATCCTTCATGCCCTTCTGGGCTTCAAAACGGACACGAGAAAGGGTGTCAACACCTTCCTGGTCATTGGTCTTGACAACAACCAAATCCAGCTCGTCGTCCACCTTAACAAGGTCTTCCATCTTGGCGTTGGGGTCATGGCTCATCTCGCTGAGCTTGACGATACCAGTGTGCTTGGAACCATCAATACCGACGACACATTCCGTCGGGAAACGCTGATGACCTTGGCTTTTACGATCTTACCTGCGTACAGGGCTTTGCTTCGGATGCAGCGAGCATCTCCTCAAAGCTCATGTCGTCACGGATTTCTTCACTCATACAGTTAAGTACCTCCTCAATTATAGACGAAGGCGTTGAAGCCCCGGCTGTTACGCCCACGATCCTAGCACCGTTAAGCCAATCTTTGTCGAGTTCATCAGCTGTCTCCACATTGATAGCTTTGGTATGCCGGGCCGCGACCTGCAACAGCTTTTGGGTATTGGAAGAATGATGACCACCAATGACGACCATATGATCGCATTTTTGGCTGAGGTCTTCCGCTTCCTGTTGCCTCGCCCACGTTGCATTACATATTGTATCAAATATTTTTGGTTTTGTATACAGCTTTTTCGCAGTTTCTACGCATTTTTGCCACTCCGACGTGTTAAAAGTGGTCTGAGCGACCATTACGCTGTTCATTTTAGCCAGATTTGGGCTGTTTTCGGTGATTTTTTGCAGTTCTTCGGCAGATTCAAATGTAACAAATGTTGCATTACAATGACCGATGATGCCCTTGACCTCGGGATGCTTGGCATCTCCGGCGACCAGTACCAGGGTATCCTGCGGCTGGTCAGCTGACGATTTTTTGAATCTGGCGAACATACGGGCAGGTGGCATCTACATAGGGGTATGCCGTTTTTCTTCGAACGTTTCATAGACGCTGTGCGGTACGCCGTGGGAGCGGATGATGACCGGGACCTTTTCGGTTTGTTCCAGTGTCAGCAGCTCGGGCAGCTGTTCGACAGCCACCGCTCCCAGGGTGTTCAGCTCCTCGACCACCTGCGGGTTGTGGATGATTTCTCCCAGGGTGTACAGCTTTGGCGATTCGGTGCGGCAGCTTTCTTCCAGCTGCCGGTAAACGGTATCGACAGCGCGGCGTACGCCGAAGCAGAAGCCGGCTGTTTTGGCAACGGTAACAGGCATGGAAACCCATCCTTTCTGTGTGATTTTATTGGTCGCTCTCCTGTTTGGGTAACAGGGCGCAGGCAAAGACCGAAATCAAAAATGAGCGCGCCGAGCAGGAAAAATACAAGGTCGGTCGTCAGGCGGCTGAGCGCAGAGGAGCCAAGCAGGAAAAGGATTTCGGTCAGGCGGGAAACCATGCTGTAAACCGAGAGAAGCTCAGCTCGGTTTTCACCGCGAGATAAGGCATCAATCCGTCTGTTCTGATACTGCTCCAGATAGACCCCAAGCACCGACAAAACGGTAGGGAACAGCAGCATGGGAAGGATAATCCCAAAGCCGGAGAGCAGTGGCAGAGAGAAAGCCAGAAAAAAGGCGACAACCAAAAACAGCCGCAGGGAAAGCAGTGGCTGCCACCGACGCAGCCGGTGAACGATGCGCGGGACGCTCAGCTGGATTGCCGAATAAACAAGGATGAAAGCGGTCATATATTTTTCCGGGATGCCGACCTTGATCAGCAGTGAAACATAGAAAAAATTGACCAGCAGAAAGGCAACGCTGACACATCCCAGAAGAAAAACCAGCACGATGTCCGGTGCTGCCAGCGAAAGATGAACCGGGACCGCCGCCTGTTTTCTGCGCAGGCGGCAGGGCTTTGCTCCGACCGGCTTTAAAAAGAAAGAGCAGACCAGCGCGGCAAAGGAAAACAGCATGGTGAAAAACAGCAGGCTGTCGATTCCGCCGTAAGCGTACAGGACAAAAAATTCCCAGCGAGGACAGGATAAAGCCAAGGTTGGAGCAGTTGTCGTTTTTAGAAAGATTTTCGGCAAAATCCTGCGGCTCCACCTCGTACAGATAGGCGGAAAAGGTGCCGGAAAAAGGGCAGAGGCGATGCCTTCTGCGACTGCCTCGACAGCAAAGAGCCAGAAGCGGTCGGAGCAAAACATCAGCAGCCTTGCGGCAAACAGAAAGCAGGAGCCGGCAATCAGCGTGCTTTTTGTAGCCGAGCCGGTCGGACAAAAGTCCGCAGGGGACCTCAAAGAAAAAGATGCTGACCGACAGGATGGCTTCCAACAGGAAAAACTGTGCTTCGGTGACGCCGCAGCGGGTGCGGACCAGCAGAGAGACCGGTGCATAAAAAACAAACCCGCCGAAAAACGACATCAGATTTAAGTAAAAATAAACGGTTGTGCAGGATAAGCTGCTTTGACATGAAAATCCCTTCCTTTACAGGTTCCGGGCTTTCAGTTCCTCCATGGCAGCTTTTAGATTTCTGGTGGCGTCCTTTAATTCCCTTGCGTGGGACAGGTCTCCGGCAGCAGCAGCGCCGGTGGTGTGAATCCCCAATTCCTCACAGGAAATCAGAGTGCCGTAATTGACCACAACGCGGGAACGAAACCGCTTGTCAGGGTCACAGTAGGTGATGGTGACCGGCAGCACCGGCGCGCCGGTCTGCTGGGCAATCAGCGCAAGTCCCGATTTAAAGCGCAGCAGATTGCCGTCCTTGCTGCGGGTGCCTTCCGGGAACAGCCCAAGCACTTCGCCGTCGCGGATGACCTGCATGGCAGTTTCAATCGCGGTGGTGTCGCCGGTGCCGCGGGACACTGGAAATGCTTTGAGCCAGCGGATGACGTGCTTTAAAACCGGAATCTCAAACAGCTCTGCCTTTGCCATAAAGTGGATGTGGTGCTTTCGGATACCCTGACAGACAATCATCGGGTCGATGGCAGAGCAGTGGTTGCTGGCGAGGATGTACCCGCCGGACTGCGGTTCGTTTTCCCGTCCGTTGATCTCCAGTCGGAACCAGAAGTGCCACAGGAGGTTGACGGCTCGGATCGCAATTTCGTAGAACAAATCAATCTTCCTTTCAAACTAATTTTAAATCGAAGCGGAAGGCACTGCGGCACTTCCCGAGAGATTCAGACAGAACAAGTAAAATCCTCCTTCAAAATGGGACAAAGCAGCCGAATCTTCAGCCAATCGGCTAGATGGTCAGCGAAAGCTGTTCGATTTTCTGGTCGATCAGCTGCTTGATGGTATCGACCGTCTGAACAAAGCTCAGCTCGGTGGAGTCGATCAGGACAGCGTCCTCAGCCTGGCACAGCGGCGCTGCGCTGCGGGTGGAATCCTGATGGTCGCGCCGGATCACATCCTGCAATACCTGTTCATATTCCACCTGCTGTCCCTTCTGGAGATACTCCAAATATCTGCGGCGGGCGCGGGACTGGCTGGAGGCGGTCAGAAAATCTTTAACTCGGCATCCGGGATGACCACCGTGCCGATGTCCCTGCCGTCCATAATCAGGCTCTGCTTTTTTTGCCATATCCTGCTGCAGGGAGAGCAAAAAGGCGCGGACCTGCGGGATGGCAGAAACGTCGGAGGCTGCCATCGACGCCTGCGGGGAGCGAATCTGTTCGGAAACGTCCTCGTCGTTTAAAAAGATGCGCTGACCTGCCTGCGGGTCGTAGGAGGTGGCGATGCGGATGTTGGGCAGACAGCCACAAACCTGTGCGGTATCTTTGGTATCAAGGTTTTGACGCAGCACATACAGACCGATGGCGCGGTACATCGCACCGGTATCAACATAGATGATGGAAAGGTCGCGGGCAATCTGTTTTGCGACCGTGCTTTTTCCTGCGCTGGACGGACCGTCGATGGCAATGCGAATCATAGTGGATTCCTCCTCAAAAAATGTCGTCATTTTGATTATAACACAAAATAAGCACGAAAGGCAGCGACCATCGAACGCTTAATTGTGCGGAAGATAAGCGTAATTGTGGTCGATGGTGATGACACAGAAGTAGCTGCCCATCTCCTTGGCACGGCGCTCGATGAGCTGCTCAAGCTCGCTGTCGCTTAAAGAGAAGGAGGGCGGCACGGCGATGTCAAACACCAGGTTGGTGTGGGTGGGACCGAATACCGCACGAAAATCGTGCATACTCAGCTGCGGGTCGATGTCGGTGACAATTTGCTGAACCTGTTCACGCAGACGGTTGGTGGGTTCATCGTCGATGACCACCGGGTCCATGTGAATCACCAGATTGATGTTCATTTGTGTGCCGACCTCACGCTCGATGTTGTCGATGATGTCGTGGCTGGCGATGATGTCGCTGTTGGCAGGAACTTCGGCGTGTACCGAGGCAAAGATACGTCCCGGACCATAATTATGGACCTGAAGGTCGTGGATGCCGATGACACCCTGGTAGGAGGTGATGCGTTCTGCCAGCTCCTGCACCATCTGTGGGTCGGGCGCCTCTCCCAGCAGCGGGTTGCCGGTTTCGATGACCAGTTTGATGCCGGAGACGGTGATGAAGATTGCCACCGCCATACCCATCCAGCCGTCCACCGGGATGGAGGTCAGGTGGTAGACCACCGCACCGATGAGGACTGCGCCGGTGGCATAAACGTCGTTGAGGCTGTCGGCAGCGGTTGCCTGGAGCGCCTCGGAGCCGATGAGCTTGCCGACGGTGCGGTTGAAGATGCCCTGCCAGAGCTTGACCAGGATGGAGATGACCAGAACAACGTAGGTTAAAACGGAGATGGTCACCGCCTGCGGGTGCAGAATCTTGTCAAAGGAGCTGCCCATCAGCTGAAGACCTAACAGGATGATGATAAAGGAAACCACCATGCCGGAGATGTACTCCATGCGGGCGTGTCCATACGGATGCTCGGGGTCGGCAGGCTTGCCGGCGATTTTAAAGCCCAGCAGAGTAATCACCGAGGAGCCGGCGTCGGAAAGGTTGTTGACCGCATCGGCAGTGATGGAGATGCTGTGGAACAGCAGTCCGACCAGCGCCTTTATCAAAAAGAGAAAGATGTTGGAAAGGATGCCCACCACCGCAGCCAGAACACCGTAGCGTTGGCGCACCTGCGGCTGCTGGGTCTGCTCGTGGTCGGGAACAAAGTGCCGAATCAAAAATTGTATCATGAAAATTCCTCCTCTTTGTTCGGGTCATTGGGATGGAGTCCGCAGATGAAAGACAGGGCGGACAGCGGCGGGATTCCTTATAAAAATGACCTGACAACAACTATTGATTGTACCGCAAAATGAAAATAAATGCAATCAATCGAGGGAATTTAATTGGAAGATGATTGAGAATTTGACCTGGATGTGTTACACTGAAAAACAGATTGGATTTACTTTGGGAAACTGAAAGCAAGGGGGAAACGTTTTGACTCAGGGAAAAAGCGTTTTGGAGCTGACCACCCGCATCGGTGAGGTGCTGCTGAAAAACGGAGGAGAGATCTTTCGTGTACAACAGACCATGCAGATTGTTGCCAAGGCATACGGTGTCAGCGGATTTCACGTCTATGTGCTGGCGAAACGGCTTGTTTGTGTCGATTGAGGAGGACGGCAAACAGCTGTGCAGCCAGGTGGGCGCCGGGACAGAACCGGCAGAGCCGGTGGTTGCCAGCCAGATTCGCCATGTACCGCTGTCATCGGTCCATCTGGGCAGGG
>ENA-OQHN01000663-OQHN01000663.1-human-gut-metagenome-genome-assembly--contig:-NODE-663-length-11381-cov-2.397725_pt1 | contig 11381 bp, 13 predicted proteins | sample MGYA00242564_ERZ504721 | MGnify/ENA primary metagenome ERZ504721 (study PRJEB26092, sample SAMD00036212) | human gut metagenome | host: Homo sapiens | study: EMG produced TPA metagenomics assembly of...
CCAGCAAAACTTTTTTTTACTGGAATCGTGACCAAAAAAAAGCCGGCCACAGGCCGGCTCATGATCAGGAACGGGTCGCCCGCACAGCGGCTCCAGTCCATTTTTTGCAAAAAATTTCCAGTACTTCAAGCGCCTTATCAGTCGCTGTCCGTATCTTGTCAGCATCTTCACTGCAAGGACGCCCCAGCACCCAGTTGATGACGTCCCCTTCTGGGGAGGCCGCCCGATACCGATACGCAGACGGTAGAAGTCCGGCGTCCCCAGCAGCTGGGTGATGGATTTGAGCCCGTTGTGCCCGGCGTTGCCGCCCCCCTTCTTGAAGCGCAGCTCCCCGGCGGGGATATCCAGTTCATCGTGCACCACCACCAGCTGATCGGGGCGGATCTTGTGCCAGGCCAGCAGGGGCTGGACACACTGGCCGCTCAGATTCATGAAGGTCTGGGGCATGGCGGCCAGCCAGTCTCCGGGCAGCCCGTCATAGCGCAGCCGCCACAGTTCGCAGGAGAATTTGCCTCCGTTCTGGCTCTGTACCTGGCCGCCTTCCCGGCGGGCATGATCCAGCAGGCTTTCCACAAAGGCAAAGCCGCAATTATGGCGCGTTCCGGCATACTGGTTGCCGGGATTGCCCAAACCAACGACGACACCACCAAAATCCATGACAGTTTCCTTACAGGTGAAGAGAGAGTGGCAGGCCGTGACCACTGGCCAGCGCCGCCACATGGGCAGCTGTCCTGGCGGCCACGACGGGGGAGAGGATGGCCAGATGGCCACCCCGAGGCAGCCAGATACAATGTTTTTTCCCGGGGCCGTCACCGCGGCGAACGTCTCCTCGATCAGAGGTCTGGTGAACAGAGCGTCGTCGAGAGCATTGAAAAGATAGAACGGGCAGTGGACCGTGGACGCTACCGAGGTGCTGAACAGGGAGTACAGGTACGCCAGAGGATAGCTTGTCCTGGCTTGCCGGCGATCAAGGGAAAGACGCAGGCAGCCGGCAAGGATCCTTTGACCGACAGATAGCTGAATACGGGCAACGGCAGCCGGGGCAAGCAGGTACTGAGTATCTTCAGCCCGGCCAGCAGACGATCACGCTGCGCTGCCCAGGGAGCGAATCGGGTCAGTTCTATGGCCCGGCGGCTTTGCGGGAAGATCCCGCTGAATGCGAAACAGGCACGCATCCGCTGACTGCGGGAGGCGTGGGCCATGGCCAGGATCCCTCCCTGACTGTGACCGGCAAGGAGCAGAGGCCCCATGCCGTGACCATGCAGCCAGCGTTCCGCATCCAGGCCGTCCTGCAGCAGGTCGTCAAAACTGAACAGACGCCGGTGCGGGTTGCTGCCATGCCCGGTCAGGTGCAGGGCCGCGACGGCAAGTCCGTTTTTCCAGAGGCAATACAGGAACGTCCGGTACTGGACCGGACAGAACATGGTCCCCGGATAAAAAACAGGCAGGAGGCGCCCGGTCTGGGCCACAGCTCGATGCTTACCTGCCGGTTTCCGTTGCGCAGGGTATGATACTGCAGGCGAGGGAGGCTGGCCATACGTATAAAAATCAGGCCGGCCTCAAAAGAGACCGGCCTGAAAAAAACTGCGGTGAAAGGCGCCTTATTCGGCGGCTTCGGCAGCGTCCTTGCTCTTGGAGAACACGCTCACGATGGCGAAGTTCTTGTCGAACACGGCCTTCACGTTTTCGGGGAGAGCCAGGGTCTCCACGGTCACGCTGTCATTGATGCCCATGTCGGTCACGTCGATGGTCACCTTCTTGGGCATATCCAGGGGCTTGCTGCACAGACGCACGCTTTCGCGGTAGGTTTCCATCACGCCGCCCAGCTTGACGCCGCGGGCAACACCCACGAATTCGATCGGCACGTCGACCTTGACTTCCTTGTCCAGATCCACACCGTAGAAGTCCACATGGGTGAAGGCCTTCTTGTAGGGGTGCTTCTGCACTTCCCAGAACATGACGGGATGCACGGTCTTGGTGCCGTTGTCGTCGATTTCCAGGTTGAACACGGCGGTACGGCCCATTTCGGCGTACATCTTTTCCAGAGGCAGAGCAGGAGCCTGCACGGCGATGTTGTCACCCTTGGCGGTGTAGAACACACCGGGGATCATGTCCTGCGTGCGCGCACGGCCCGCAGGGCCTTTGCCGCTACCTTCACGCTTTTGCACGCTCAACGTCTTTTCAATGGTCATGTTTAACTCCTTACCTAGTGCCGCATGAAAGTGCGGGAAGTTTTCTTATTATGGAGTCGGGAAAACCCGGCATTATACAAAGAGAACGCTGACGGAGGAACCCGTGTGGATGTTGTGGATGGTCTTGCCCAGCAGGGCAGCCACAGACACCACCTGCAGCTTGGGACACTGTGCCAGCTTTTCACCCAGCGGGATGGTATCGGTCACGATGACGCGGTCCAGAGCCTCGGTAGCATTGATGCGGTCGATGGCGGGGCCGGACAGCACACCGTGGGAAGCACAGGCGATGATCTTCTTGGCGCCGTACTTGAGCAGCACGTCAGCACCAGCGCACAGGGTACCGGCAGTATCGATGATGTCGTCAACGATGATGGCGGTCTTGCCTTCCACGTCACCGATGACGTGCATGGCCTGGGCCTGGTTGGGCTTGTCGCGACGCTTGTCCACGATGGCCAGAGGAGCATTCAGGCGCTTTGCGTAGGAACGGGCGCGTTCCACACCGCCGGCGTCAGGAGAGACGATGACGATGTCGCCTTCGATCTGGCGCAGGGGTTCCATCATGACAGGAGCGGCATACAGGTTGTCCACAGGGCAGTTGAAGAAGCCCTGGATCTGACCGGCATGCATGTCGATGGTCACCACACGGCCGGCACCGGCCACGCTGATGAAGTCGGCCACCATCTTGGCGCTGATGGGGGCGCGGGGGCTCACCTTGCGGTCCTGGCGGGCATAGCCGTAGTAGGGGATCACAGCCGTGATGCGGCCGGCGCTGGCGCGCTTGAGCGCGTCGAGCATGAGGCAGAGCTGCATCAGGTTGCGGTTGACCAGCGGGGACAGGTGGGCTGGACAACGAACACGTCATCGCCGCGCACGTTGTCGCCGATTTCAATGCGCAGCTCGCCATCGCTGAAGGTGGTTGCCAGAGTAGGAGTAAGCTGACAGCCGAGGTGGTCGCAAATGGCTTTGGCCAACTCGGGATTGGAAGAACCCGTGACAATCTTGAGATCGCTGAACATGGTCCGTTCACCTTGCCGATAGCGGCAGCAGTTATGGTTTGGGTGTGGCTGGGATGGAAGGGCTCGAACCTTCGAATGACGGAGCCAAAACCCGTTGCCTTACCACTTGGCTACATCCCAGCATTCATGGGCAGCACAAAGACCTTCCCGTACTGTGACTCCAGGCTTTGCGCTGCCGCCTCGGCTGCGTGACGGGCTGAGAACAGACCGAACATGCTCGATCCACTGCCGCTCATGCGTGCACAAGCGGCTCCTGAATGGAGCAGATGTTGGCGGATTGTCTCTAGCTGCGGGTATTCACGCACAACGGCGGACTCCAGATCGTTACGGATTTGGAGCACGTTTTCTGTGGTGATGCGGAAACGTCGTTCCCGTCCCGGCATATTTACCCATCACGAGAAGCGTTTCATTATCCTTGCTCTCCGGATTTGTCAAGCCTTTATCACCAGCTTTTTCCGCTTCTGCCGTCAAATCATCATAGGCGCGGTAGGCCCAGGGGGTGGAGACCGACACGGGCGGGCAGACCAGCACCAGCCACCAGCCGGGCAGATCCACTGCCGCGGGCGTCAGCACCTCGCCGATACCGGTCACGCGCCGGGGCTGCCCGTGAAGGAAAAAGGGGACGTCCGCACCGACCTTAATGGCGGCTTTTTCCAGCTCTTCCAGCGGCAGGGGCGTCTCCAGGCAGCTGTTGAGCCACAGGAGCAGGGCTGCGGCATCACTGCTGCCGCCCCCCAGACCTGCGCCGTGAGGGATACCCTTGCGCAGGGTGACATCCACGCCCGGGCAAGCAACCTGTTCCGGCAGCAGGGCCGCGAAAGCGGCGTGGGCCTTGGTCAGGGTGTTGTGCTCCAGGTCGATTCCGGGAGTATCGCAGGACACGCGGATGCCTGCCGCTTCCCTGCGTTCCACTTCCAGGACGTCGAACGGCCGGGCCAGCGGATAGAACACGGAATCAAGGGTATGATAGCCGTTGGGCAGGACGCCGGTTATCTCCAGCCCCAGATTGATCTTGCAACCGGTGCGGATCTCCACGTTGTCCCCCGTACAGGGTCTCGACCACGAAATGGTCGTTGGTGTAGACGCAGATCTCCGAGGCGATCTTCATGGATTCCAGGGCCAGCTCCCGGGCGGGAGGCTGCTGTGGCGCAGCAGGGCGCGGGCTGCGGAAAGGGCATAGGGGCCGCCGCTGCCGATGGCTGCCACGTCGTCGTCGGGCTCGAACACGTCCCCGTTACCGGAGAGCAGCAGGATATGCTCACCGTCAGAAACAAGGAGCATGGCTTCCAGACGGCGCAGATATTTGTCCTTGCGCCATTCCTTGGTCAGTTCCACAGCGGAACGCTGCAGGTTGCCGCGAAATTCCTTGAGCTTGGCTTCGAACAGCTCGAACAGGGTGAAGGCATCGGCCGTGGCACCGGCAAAACCGGCCACGATCTTGCCGTCATACAGGCGGCGCACCTTGCGGGCGGTATGCTTCATGATCATGGACTGGCCCAGGGTGACCTGGCCGTCCCCGGCCATGGCAACCTGTCCGTCCTTCTTGACTGCCAGGATCGTCGTCGCGTGCGTTTCTATCATCGGTCTTCCCAGATTTCCTTGCGTTCTTTGTACACCGCATCCAGCTTGCGGAAAGCCGCACTGTCGGCGGATTTTTCCGTCTTTGCCTTGGCCTGCTTGAAGTAGCGCTCTGCCAGCTTGCGGTTGTTGGAGTAAATGGCACTGTAGGCCATGTGGATGTAAGCCAGCCCGGTCTTGCCTATGGAGCCCAGCGAACGGGCGTAGGCTTCGTGGACATCGGCGGCTTCCGGCACGGCCCGCAGGACTTCCGTATAATAGGGCTGGGCCTGCTGGGCACGGCCGGTCTCATCCAGCATGCGCGCATAAAAGAATCTGGCCATGAAATCGTTTTTGTCCAGTTGCATGGCCTGACGCAGCAGGCCTTCCGCCCTGGCCATGTCGCCTTTGCGGTAGTGGAAGGTCCCGGCTTCGCGCAGTACCAGGGGGTCCTTGGGGGCCAGCTGCAGGGCCTGATCGAAGGCGGCGGCAGCTTCACGCACGTTGTTCCTGCGCGAAAGGACCATGCCCCGGCCCATGCAGGAAGGGCATCCTTGCCGGAAAAACGCTGCAGGGCCGCCTGGCTGTCTCCATAGCGTCCCCAAAGGACGGTCTGGACCCTCTTGAAACGGCGATTGTCGAACGAGCGGTTGCGGATGGCCGCAGGGAAGGAGCTCAGCCGGGCCTGGATGCCGTTGATACGGTCACCGATATCCGGGTGGGTGGACAGGTAGGCGGGCACACTGGCTCCCGCCATCCAGCTTTTCTGGCGCATGATCTTGAAGCCGCCCACCAGGCCGGAAGGAGGGTAGCCCGCCTTGGTCAGGTATTGCAGGCCGATCTGGTCGGCTTCGTTCTCGTCCAGACGGCTGTAGTTGAGCATGGCGGACTGGCCTGCGCCCAGGGCTCCGACGGCCACGGCGCCGCCCGCAGGCCCGCCCACGGCCACGCCGGCGATGGCCAGCAGCAGACTGCCCACGGACAGATACTGGGCCCGCTCCAGACGCGAGGCCACATGGCGCTGGGTCACATGGGCCAGCTCATGCGAAAGAACGCCAGCCAGCTGGCTCTCATCCTCGAAGTTCATGATCAGTCCGGTAAAGACATAGACATGGCCGCCGGGGATGGCAAAGGCGTTCATGGCGTTATGCAGGATGACGCCGGACGTGAAAGTGAAGGGTTGGGGCGGGATGGCCTTGACCAGACGACGGACAAGGCCATCCACATATTTGCTGACTTCGGGGTCGTCGACCATGGGCAGGCTGGAGCGGATGGCCACATCGAATTTGTGCCCCATCTCCTTCTCGTCCTTGAGGGAGACCCCTCCGAAGAAGAATGCCCGGGCCGTCAGCGGCAGAAGCAGCTGGGCGACCAGGAAGACACTCAACATCACCAGCGCCACAGGGCGACGGAACTTCCCGAAACGATGCAGCATCGTCACCTCGCTAAGCTATATCCCAGACCTGCCCTTCCACGGTGTCGCGCACGGCCACGCCCAGTTCGGCAAGCGCGGCGCGCAGTTCGTCGGAGCGGGCAAAGTCCTTGGCGGCACGGGCCGCGGCACGCTCGTCCAGCAGGGCCTGCACGCGCGGCACGTCGATGTTCAGACGGGCCGCCCGCTGGTCACGCAGGGCCAGCAGGAAGGTGGCCGGATCCTGGCCGAACAGGCCCAGCTGGGCCGACCAGTCATTGCGGCGTTCGAAGAACTCTTCCAGCAGACGGCGGGCTCCTTCGCCCGCGCGCAGGGCCTTGTCTTCCAGCACGCGGTTGACCAGGCGCACCTGGGAGAAAATGTGGCCAAGGGCCTGGGCCGTGTTCACATCGTCGTCCAGAGCGGCATTGAAGCCCTGGCCGTGTTCGTCCCATTCCTTGAGGATGTCGGCGGGCAGGTCGACTTTCTTCCACTTGGCGCGCTCCAGAGCCTTGCCGGCTTCCAGCTGGCATTCGTAGATGCGCTGCAGGGCCTTTTCGGACTCGTCCATGATGTCGGCCGTGAAGTCGATGGGGCTGCGGTAGTGCTTGCCCAGCAGGAAGAAGCGCAGGGTCTCGGGCAGGTAGCTGGCCAGGATGTCGCGGATGGTCTTGAAGTTGCCGAGCGACTTGGACATCTTTTCGGAATCGACCTGCACGAAGCCGTTGTGCATCCAGATGTTGGCGAGGGGCTTGCCGAGCGCGGCCTCGGTCTGGGCGATTTCGTTCTCGTGGTGGGGGAAGATGAGGTCAAGCCCGCCGCCGTGGATGTCCAGCGGCAGGGGGATGTACTTCTCGCTCATGGCCGAGCACTCGATGTGCCAGCCGGGGCGTCCCTTGCCCCACGGGCTTTCCCAGTAGGGTTCGCCGGGTTTGGCGCTTTTCCACAGGGCGAAGTCCAGCGGGTCTTCCTTTTCGTCGCCGGGCACGACGCGCGCGCCGGAACGCAGGTCGTCGGGCGTGCGGCCGGACAGCTTGCCGTAGCCGGGGAAGGAGCGCACGCGGAAATACACGTCGCCGGAAGGCGTGGCGTAGGCCTTGCCGTCGGCGATGAGGCGCTCGGTGAGGTTGAGCATTTCCTGAATGTGTTCAGTTGCTTTGGGCTCGATGTCGGCGCGGATCACGTTGAGGCGGTCCATGTCTTCATGGTAGGCCTTGATGTAGGTTTCCGCGATTTCGGTGCTGGAAACGCCTTCGTCGTTGGCGCGCTTGATGATCTTGTCGTCCACGTCGGTAAAATTGCGGACGAAGGTGACTTCATAGCCTTTATAGCGGAGCAGGCGCACCAGAATGTCGAACGCCACCGCGGAACGGGCATGTCCGATGTGCGACAGGGCGTAGGCCGTGATGCCGCAGGCGTAGACGCCCACCAGCCCCTTGCGGACGGGCGTGAACATTTCCTTTTTTCGGGACATGGTATTGTAGAACTGCATGGGGGCTCCTTTGGACGCGGGGAAAGGGGGAGCCGGGGAGGGCGCTTTTGGCAAAAAGCGCCCTCCCCGGACCCCACCCGCAAAACTTTGGCTGGTGGGGAGGCCGCACGGCGGGAGTTCCGTTACGCGCGGGTCCGGAAGCACGCGGAAGGAAATCCGCCGCCTGCCGTATGGGGCGGGCGTGTTGGGGAGGCCGTCCGTTGCGGCCCGAAGCCGTTTCCGGACGGGCTCGGCCCTTATCCTTCTATCTGGTTGATGCGGCGGAGGTGGCGGCCGCCTTCAAAAGCGGTGTTCAGGAACAGTTCCGCGATGTCGAGGGCCACGCCCTGGCCGGTCACGCGCTCGCCGAGGCAGAGCACGTTGGCGTTGTTGTGTTGGCGGGTGGCACGGGCCTGAAATTCGCATCCGCACAGCGCCGCGCGGATGCCGGGGATGTGGTTGGCGGTCATGCTCATGCCGATGCCCGTGCCGCACACGAGGATCCCGAAAGAGGCGGGTTCGTCGCCGGGTGTGGCGTTGCCCGCGTCGGCAAGGACTTTGCCGCATACGCCCTTGGCATAGACGGGGTAGTCGCAGCTTTCCGTGGTGGCGGGGCCGAGGTCGTGGACGTCATGCCCTTTTTCGGAAAGGCGCTTTACCAGCGCGGCCTTGAGTTCCAGTCCGGCGTGATCGGAGCCGATATAGACGGTAGCCATCGTTTTCCTGTCTTTTTTTGATGTGAGAAAAGCTCCCCGCTGGGGACGGTTCCAATAAAAAAAGGACATGCCTGCCTTTTTCATAAGCGTGCATGGCGAAGTGTCAACAGGCCGGCGATGAGTGTTTGCCCGCCATTACTGATTTCTTCTGTACCGTTTCCCGGAAAAAAAGGAAATGCCCGCCGAAGCGTTCGCCCAATGAGGAAAGCCTTTGGAAAAAGAGGGATGGGCTCCGCGCCGGAAGGCTCGGGGAAGGGAACATTTTTTCAGAAAAGTTTCCCTTCTCAAGGCGTTCAGCCATGCATAAGCCCATCTCCCTAAGCACCACCCGAACCGGGCGCGGAGCGGAGCGAGATGCCCTGCGCGGTGGGCTTCCCGATCTTTTTCGAGCCGGGTGATGTCGCCTTCAAGCAGGGCAAGGTCGCCCGCAAGCTGTTCGCGCCGGGGATCGGCGAGGGTCGCCATGCGCGACAGTTCATCCTGAATGGCCTCTTGGCGGCGGCGCATGAGCGTCAGGCGGCGCTGGTAGCCGATATCGGCCCGGCAATCCAGCGCGTTTCGGCCCACAGCACCCACAGGCCCAGATACATGATCCGAAAGAGTTCTTCGATACGGTTCAGAGACGTCTGGACGTCCATCAGTAGCCCCCCGTCTTGATGGGTTCGATGATGGTACCCGCCGGAAGCTCCAGCGCAAGCTGGTCGTCTCGGAATGCCGCATTGGGCTTCTGGCGGTCCTTGACCAGCAGAATGGCGGAATAGCCGTCTGGATGCGTCAGCTTGAACTTGTAGGGCAGAGGCGGGTTGCCGTCGTCATAGGTGATATCCATGACCCACCCCTTTTCCGCCGACCAGCGGACGGGCAGGCCGTCGGGCCGCAGTTCCAGCATCCCCGGCAGGATGCCGCCGGAGAGCGTGAAGGCGATGTCGCCGTTGGGCAGGGCGCGGGGGTTGAGCCCCTCGGCTGCGCCGAAGACTTCGTGGAAACGGCCGCGCATGAGCGAGGAGAAGTCGCGCAGGGAGAAGGGCACGGGCCTGCCGAAATTGAGCTGCACCCGCTGCGGTCCCTTGTGGACGATGGCCTTGTTCTCGTTGGGCGCGTAGGCCGTGAAGCTGTCCTGCGTTTCCTGGATGCGGGCCACCAGCGCGCCGATCCCGGCCATGACGTCGAGACGTATGGGCAGATAGCCGTTGCTCCAGAGCAGGGTCTCCACGCGGCGGGTGTCGCCTTGCGAACCGTAGCGGAGGCTGCCGCTCAGGCGGTACGGATCGTGATCCGAGGCGCGGGCGGAGGCATAGCTTTGGTAGGCCTGCCACGCGGCGTTGGAGGCGTCCGAAGGCGCGGACGTCCCGATCTCCGGGCCGCGCGTGGCGCAGGCCTGGAGCGACAGGACGAGCAAGGCCGCGAGTATCAGGCGGAAGGGACCGGAAAGGCGGATGTTCATAGCGAGTTCAGCTTTTTGCGTATGTTTTCAGGATTCGGGTGGTCCAGTTCGAGGGCCCGTTCCCATCCTGTGCGCGCTTCGTTTTTGAGCCCTTGGGCATTGGCAATGTCGCCGTAGTGTTCCCATATGGTGGGATCGCCGCCGTCGGGGAGGCTTGTCGCCCGGCGGACGAGCGCCCATGCCTCGGCGTTCTCGCCCCGGCGGAAGTGCGCCCAGGCGAGGGAGTCCAAAATGTACGCATGGTCAGGGGCCTGCTTGAGCGCCGCTTCGAGCAGCAAGACCGCGCGGTCCAGATCCTTGCCCTGTTCGGCCAGCGAGTAGCCCACATAGTTCAGGGCCTGATAATCCTCGGGATTGCGGGCGACGATGGATTCCATCACGGCGAGGGCCTCGCGCTTGCGGCCGAGGGAATCCAGCACGCTGCCGTAGACATAGGCGATTTCGTCGTCCGAAGGCCAGATCTGCTGTGCCGCCGTGGCTGCGGTCAGGGCCTCCTTGTAGCGGTCCTGCAACAGATACAGGTGGATCTCCATGAGCCGGAAATCCCGTTCCGTGGGGAACTGGCTCTGGCCCTGAAGGATGAGCTGCATGGCGTCTTCATAGCGCTGCTGATCGTGCAGCAGCTGGATGCGCAGGCGCAGCGCCCGGTCGTAAAAACGGTTTTCCGGGGGAATGGATTCAAGGAAGTTCAGGGTTTCCTGCACGTCCTTGTGGTATTCGTAGGCGATGGCGGCGAGGTAGAAGTGCACCTCGTCCGGCGCATTGGGATCGCTCTTGAGGCCGTCGAGCAGGGCCTCCGCCTCGGGGTACATCCTCGCGTCCAGAAAAAGCGTCGCCGCCGTGAGTTTGTAGCCGTAGGTGGCGGGGCCGTTCAGGGCGTAGTCCAGGGCTTTCTGCCCCTTTCCGGCGCGGATCTGGCCTTCGACCATCCTGATCCAGATGTCCGGATTGTCCGGGTCCTGCTCGATCAGGCTGTTATAGATTTCGTTCGCTTCGGAGTACTGCCTGTCCGCCTCCAGCAGGCGGGCCAGCTCGAACCACGCGTCGACGAATTCCGGGCTTTCCTGCACGGCGAGCCGGAGCTGCTGGATGGCCCTCTGGGGCTGTTTGAGGCCCACGAGGGCCTGCGCGTGGGCATAGCGGACAAAGGACGTCCGCAGGCGCTGCGGCAGGGCCGAGAACACCTTGTCGGCGTCCTTGAAGTGCCCGGTTTTGACGTAGAGGATGCCGAGCTCCTGCTGCACGAGTTCGGAGTCCGGGCGCTGCTTGCGGTATTCTTTCAGAATCTTGAGGCCTGTTCGTTGTCGCCCTGTTCGAGCCACGTTTCGGCGAGCAGGAGGTGCAGCCCGAGATCGCCGGGCACGCGCTTGACGGCCTGTTCGAGCAGGCTGCGGGCTTCACTGGTTTCCCGGTTGAGCATGAGCCATGCCGCCGCGTCGATGAAGGGCTGCGGCCTGTTTTCCAGCGTCAGGAGGAGTTTTACGGCTTCAAGGACGCCTTCCTTGTCGTCGCCGCGGATGGACTGGTCGAGCAGGAGGGTCGCGTAGGTGACGCTGGGCCTCGGGCGAGGAGGT
>ENA-OQHN01000664-OQHN01000664.1-human-gut-metagenome-genome-assembly--contig:-NODE-664-length-11372-cov-9.147799_pt1 | contig 11372 bp, 9 predicted proteins | sample MGYA00242564_ERZ504721 | MGnify/ENA primary metagenome ERZ504721 (study PRJEB26092, sample SAMD00036212) | human gut metagenome | host: Homo sapiens | study: EMG produced TPA metagenomics assembly of...
GAACCAGTTCCAGTCCAATATGGCTGCCAGCAAGGCGATGATGCCTGCGACGGCGAAAAATCCCTGAACGATGTATTGCTCATCAGAATAAGAATTAAGAGTTAAAAACTTAAAGCGGGGAAAACATGCCTTATTATTCAAAGCTCTCTAACGTGACTTCCCGCTCTCCGTTCTCCACTTCTTCGATGGTGACCTTGATGGTGTTGCCCGGCAAGAGTTCCTCTACCAGCTCCGGCCATTCTATGAAGCAGAGGCGCCGCTGTAGAAGTAATCTTCGTAACCCATGTCATACACTTCTTCCAGTTTCTTGATGCGGTAGAAGTCGAAATGGTAAATCAGTTCGCCGGCAGTGTCGGAACGGTATTCGTTGACAATGGCGAAGGTAGGGGAGGTGATGACGTCGGAAACGCCCAACTCCTCGCAAACGGCTTTGATGAAAGTTGTCTTGCCCGCCCCCATTTTCCGTAAAGAGCGAAGACGGTATTATCACCCATTTCAGCGATGAACTGGCGGGCGGCTTCGTGAATCTGGTCTAATGACTGAATTTTGATTTCCATTGTGTCTTTTGATTTAGCGTTGCAAATATAGCCAAAAACTTTTTCCTGTCTTGCAAATGGCATAGATAATGATGGAAAAGAATATGATGGATGCACCCGAGGGGACATTCAAGTAGAAAGAAATCATCAGCCCGCCCAGGCAACTGAGGTAACCGATGCCGATGGAAAGCCAGATGATGCGGTGGAACCGGTGCGAGAACAAGTTGGCGGTCATCTGCGGAACGGTGAGCAGCGAAATGACCAGCACGATGCCCACCATGCGCAGGCATGCCACGATGGTCAGCGCAATGAACATCATCAGTACATATTCGAATACCTGCACCGGAATACCTTGCGAGCGGGCAAACTCCCGGTCGAAGGCTACGTAGATGATGGGATGGAGATACAGCGCGAAAAACAGTATCAGCAGCAGGGCAAGCCCTCCCAATAGAGCGATGTCGCTCCAGGTAATCGTGAGAATGTTGCCGAAGAGATAGGCGGACAAGTCGGGTGCGAATCCCGGCGAGAGGAAAGTGAACATGATGCCCAGTGCCATGCCCAATGTCCAGAATACGGCAATGGCGGAGTCTTCCCGCATGTCCTTCCGTTTGCTGAGCCACTCTACACCGAAAGCGGACAAGACTGCAAACAAGGCTGCCGACAGAATGGGGGAAATGCCGGTATACAATCCCAGGCCGATACCGCCAAAAGATGCATGCGTCAATCCGCCGCTGATGAACACTAGTCTCCGGGTGACGATGTATGTGCCTATCAGCCCGCAAGCAATGCTTGCCAGCAGACTGCCGATGAGGGCATGTTGGAAAAAAGTGTATTGCAGTAGCTCCATTTATTCAATTAAAAATTAAGAATTAAAAATTAAAAGTTGGATGTGGAGTGTTAGGAATGGGGGGTGAGACGGCGTTCGCCGATGATGAGGAACACTTCATCCTTGATGTTGTCCGGCAAGGCTATGCCACGCAGTTGCAGGCTGCGCACCCATCCGGCTACGTCCGTGTCTTGCATGGTGTAGAACACGTCGCGGAACTCGTCTTCCTGCTCGGGAGTATAGGCATCGGGAGCGGTGCCGATGTATTTGTCCAGTTCTTCGTCATCGTAATATTCTATTTGCTTGCTGACGGCTGCCAGCAGGCTGTCACGTTCGCAGATTTCATGCTGTCCGCAGCACTCGGCATCCACTTCCTGCACTTCGGGCATGGCGTCCAGTTCGCCGCGGTCTATCTTCTTCTGCAGTTTCCGGTTGCGTATAATTCCGGCTGTGGCTGCCACGAGGGCAAGGGCAATCAGGCTAATAATCAATATCCACATGGGCTTCCTTTTCTTGAAAAACATGTTCCATTAATAGAACGGACAAAGATACATATTGTTTTGTACACGACAAAATAATGCTTCAGATTGCAGGTAGGTAGATTACTTCCACCCGACGCAGGCATTACTTGCTTGGAACGTAGTGTAAAACTACTTTGGATACATCCTAATCTTAGAATGTATCCTTTATTTCTAAGAATAAAGGTTATATTCTTAAGAATAAAGGCTGTATTTCTAAGAATAAAAGCTTTATTCTAAGATTGCATTGCATTTTGGCAGACTTTAAATCCCGCCTTTTGCAAGTCTTCCCAGTAAGCAGGGTAAGATTTGGTAACGACCTGTGGTTCATCTATCTGTATTTGGGGCAGTACAAGGCAGGCGGGGGCAAATGCCATGGCCATACGGTGGTCTTCGTAGGTGGCGATGACGGGGTCAGCGTCTGCCGGGCAGCGTTCGCCATCCCACAACAAGATGCTGTCTTGCTCGGAGCGCACGACGTAACCCAGTTTACGCAGTTCCGTAATGAGGGCGGTGATACGGTCGGTCTCCTTTATTTTAAGGCTTTGCAGTCCGGTGAAGCGGAAAGGGATGTCCATCAGGCAGCAGGTGACGACAAAGGTCTGCGCCAGGTCCGGGATGTCCACCATGTCTTCGTCGAGACGGGTGGCGGGAGTACCCTTCCGGGTCAGTTTTACTCCCCGGTCTGTATATTCGGTATGGACGCCGAGGCGGGTAAAGACTTCCGCGCCGCGGCTGTCGCCTTGATAGCTGTGGGCGAAGAGACCGAGCAGTTCGATTTCTGCCGTGTGCGCTTCTTCCTTCGTGCTGTCTTCACTTTCTTTTGCGCTACTTCTGTCTCCCCCTTTTATTTTTTCATTTTTAATTCCTTCTATTGCCATCATCTGATACCAGTAAGAGGCGGCGCTCCAATCGCTTTCTACGGTGAAAGGGGTATCCGTGTATCCGCCGGGGCTGACGGTGATGCAATCTTCGGAGACCCAGTCGGCTTGGGCGCCGAAGTCGCGCATCAGTTGCAGGGTCAGGTTGATGTAGGGGCGGGAGATGATGTCACCCGTCAAGTGCAGGCGCAGGCCTTTGGGAAGGACGGTACCAATCATCAGCAGGGCGGATATGTATTGTGAGCTGACATTGCCGGCGAGGGATATTTCGCTGCCGGTCAGTTCTGTTCCGGTGATGCGCAAGGGAGGGAACCCTTCATTTCCGACGTATTCTATGCGGGCGCCGAGCTCTCGCAGGGCGTCTACCAGTATGCGGATGGGGCGTTGCTGCATGCGTTGCGTACCGGTGATGATTCGGGTGCCAGGAGTTACGCTGAGGTAGGCGGTGAGGAAACGCATGGCGGTGCCGGCGGCAAGGATATCTATATGTCCGGGATTTCCGTCGAGGGCGCGAGTCATCACTATGGTGTCGTCACAATCGCTCAGATTGCGGGGCAGGATATTGCCGTGGGCAAGGGAGTGGAGGATGAGTGCCCGGTTACTGATACTTTTGGATGCCGGGAGCTGTATGGCTGCGTGCAGTGAGGCAGGAGCGGAAACGGTATATCGCATGGTCGTATTTGTTAAGTTACGGTGGTAAGGAGTTTTTTTATTGTCACTGCAAAAGTAGGATAAATCTTTGGGAAATGGAAAAAAGGAAACTTGTTTCTGTGGTTTCAATCTTTCGTTTATCTTTGCGGAGGTAAGTCCTGCTATCGGGACGGATAGATATAATTAAGCATCATTCTTATGGAAATAGATTTAACCACCCCCGCCTTGCTGTTTTCGGCCATATCGCTGATTATGCTGGCCTATACCAACCGTTTCTTGTCCTATGCCCAACTGGTGCGCACCTTGAAGGAACAGTACATGGAGAACCCGTCTTCGGTGAAGGCGGCGCAGATTGCCAACCTGAGGAAGCGGCTCTACCTGACGCGTGCCATGCAGGTGGCGGGCATCGGCAGCCTGCTGCTGTGCGTGGTCAGCATGTTCTTTGTCTATATCCGTCTCCATCTGCTTTCGGCCTATATCTTCGGTTTGGCGCTGATATTGCTGATTATTTCGCTGGCCATATCGGTGTACGAAATATATATATCGGTGAAGTCTTTGGAGATACATCTCAACGATATGCACGAGTAGAGGCTCTACGGGATGATGTTCCGTACGGGGAGTTCCAGTTCTCCCCAGTCAATCATGGCATTGAACAGCCTGACAGTAGAGAATGAAGGCAAGTCTTCCGGTCTGATATCTTTTTCCTGCAAGATTCCTTCTTCCAGCAAGGCTGCCCGTTTGGTCCCTTTCAGCAGGGGATGTGCCGGCGTGTACCAGTGGGTACCGTCGGAAAGGGCGATGTTGGCGATGGAGGTGTCTGTCAGCAGGCCTTGTTTCACAATCAGAATGTCGTCGCATGCGCCGCGCAGGGCAAAGAGGCAGTTCAGCGGTTCGCGTCCGGCGCTTTTGTAGGTGTAGTCGATGGTATCGGCCTGCATCAGTGCCAGCGAATGCACGTGCCGCACGGCGTAGGGGGAGTAGCTGAGGTCTTCAATACCTTTTTCACCATACACTACGCGTGCCTTGACGATGCCCGCCCCGGTGATGCCTGCTCCACAGCCGGGAGACGACAGATAATCGGACAGTTGCAGCGGTGTGCTTTCCGGCCAGAAGTGGGCGCGGGTATCGTTCAGCCTCCGGTTGTGGCGGGAAAGGTTGCAGACCCTTCCGTGGTCGATGCGTATGGTTTCAATAAATCGGCACATATATTTTCTGTATTACTTCGTTGTATTCGCTTTCCCACCGGCTTTTGGCGGTGATGCCGCCTCCTGCCTTGAAGTGGAGCTGGCCGTTTTCCTGCTCGATGAAGCGTATCATGACAGCGCTGTCCAGCTGTCCGTCGGCATAATGCCCCATGATGCCGGTGTAGAAGCCCCGGCGGTAGTCTTCGGCCTGGGCGATGATTTCTACGGTTTTGGGCTTGGGGGCGCCGGTGATGGAGCCGGCAGGAAGCAGGCGGAAGATGATGTCGCCCAGGTGTGCGGTGTAGTCTTCGGGCAGGGTGCCGCATATCTCGGAGCTGGTCTGGAGGATGGGGCCCTTATTGGTTTGCAGGCGGTCTATATAGCGGTAGGAGGTCACTTCGACGTGTTCCGAAACCATGCTGAGGTCATTGCGTATCAGGTCGACGATGGTGGCGTGCTCGGCTGCCTCTTTGGTGTCCTGCATCAAGAGCTGTTCCGCATCGGGCAGGGTAGCGTCGATGGTGCCTTTCATGGGGAAGGACTTTATCTTGCCCTTCTCTATGCGGACAAAGATTTCGGGGGAGAAGCAGACGAACCGGTCTTTCAGCCACAGCTTGTACAAGGCTTCGGAGTGGAGGAATATTTCTTCCAGTGTCAGATTGGTGGTGACGGGTACCCGGCAAGTGAGGTTCGTCAGGTAGCTGTTGCCTGCCAGCAGGTTTTGCTTCACGAGGTCGAACGAATGTCTGTATGCGGCGGGGGAAGGGGGAGTGATGTCCCACTGGATAGGGCCGGCGCATCGGGCGGCTGTGCTTCTGGCAAGGGCTGTTGCAGCCGTCTCCGTGTTGCCTGCCTTCGGGAATTGGAAAAGGCAGGTGGCGGGGTCTATCCGGTCGAGGGGCTCAATGTGCGACTGCTCTTGCGCGTAGTCTACGATGAAGAGGAAGGGCACATTGGCTCCGGCCAGTGCGTTCATGCGGGCGATGGTTTCTGTCCGGCTGTACGTCTTCATGCGTCAATAGACTGCGGAGGCTATCACCTGGATTATCAGAATGAGGAACACCATGGCAATGGGATATACCGTGGCATAGGCCACGCTCGGTATGTTGCTGTCCGTCATGGAGTCGACGGCGGCAAGGCCGGGCGTACTGGTCATGCCGCCGGTGATGGTGCCCAGCAGGTCGAGAATGTTTATCTTGAACACGAACAGGCCTACGCATACTGCCACCAGCATGGGCACCAGCGTGATGGCGGCGCCTACGCCGAACAAGAGCCAGCCGCTTTCCTGGAACGTGGCCATCAGATTCCGTCCTGCCGATGTCCCTACTTCGGCAAGGAAGAGTAGCAGTCCCAGCTGGCGCAGCAGTTGGTTGGCAGGGCCGGACATGGACCACAGAATGGGGCCGGTCTTTCCGATGGCGCTCAGGAACAAGGCGACCATCAGGATGCCTCCCGTCAGTCCCGGAGAGAACGACAGACTGTCCGAGAAGGAGATGTTGAGCTTGCCGAAGAGCACGCCCAGCACGATGCCCAGGGCGATGGGGAAGAAGTCGGTGTCGGACAGTTGCTTGGTGTCGTTGCCCAGCAGGCGTGCCACTCCCTTGATGCCGTCCTTCTCGCCCACCACCATCAGCTTGTCGCCGAATTTCAGGGCGAGGTCGGGCGAGGGGGAGAGGTCGATGCCGCTTCGGCGGATGCGGGTGACGGTGCAGCCGAAGTTCTTCATCAGGTTGAGGTCGCCCAGCTGCTTGTTTATCATATCCTTCTTGGTGAGCAGCAGGGATTCAATCTCCTGCATGTCTACGAGTGGCAGTTCGCCTTCTTCGCGTTCGCCCACGAGGACGGCGAGCTGGTTTAAGGCCTCTTCGCTACCCACGGCTTGTATGTAGTCTCCCTCGTGCAGGATGGTCTGGGCGGTGGGGATGGCTATCTGCTCGTTGTGCTTGTGGCGTGAGATGACGGCTCCGGTCATGGCGCGCGCATTGATTTGCATCAGGCTCCGGTCGAAGACGGCGGGGTTGGTTACGCGGAACAGACAGGTTGTCAGTTCCGGGAACTGGCTGCGGCGTTCCTTCTCCAACCGGCGCGCCTCCTTGTCGAGGTCGATGCGCATGATACGGGGCAGCAGCTTAACGAAGAGAATCACGCCGATAACGCCGAAAGGATAGGCAATACCGTAAGCGATGGATGCCAGTGGGGAATGGGTGCTGTCAATGGCAACGGCGAGTCCCGGCGTACTGGTCAGGGCACCGGCTATCAGTCCCACGACACTGGGAGTATCGATGTCGAAGGCATATTTCAGTCCTACTGCCGTCAGGGCGGCGGAGCAGATGATGAGCAGGGTGATGATGATAAGCGTCTTGCCCTTGCTCCGGAAGGAGTCGAAAAATCCGGGACCGGCCTGGATGCCGATGGTGAAGATGAAGAGCACCAGTCCGAAGTTTCCTAATTCTTTGGGGATGATGACACCGAAGTGTCCGAACAGCAGGGCAATGAAGATGACGGCGGAGACGTCGAGCGAAAGCCCTTTAATCTTGATTCTTCCCAACATGAAGCCTAAAGCCACAATGAGAAAGAGCGCGAAATAGGAGGAGTTTAACAAGTCAGCAAACATAATCAGTTAAAGAGTTAGGAATTTATGTCACAAAGATAGTGCAAAAAAGTGAGATAGAAAAAGTCTTGCTTCCTTGTGGCATATAAAAAAAGATGATGTGCCATCAACCGTTTTGACACATCATCTTAATATATATATCGGCCTATATGACCGGTATTCCTGCGTGGGGCAGGGCGGTACTTATTTTTCGAGTTCCTTCAGCAGTTCCTCTACGGCAGCTTTCAGCTGTGTGTCTTCTCCCTTCACGATGGTCTCGGGTGAATTGGCTACTTTGATGTCCGGCTCCAGCTGCGAGTTCTCCAGATAGCTGCCGTCCGACAGGCGGTAGCCCACGACGGGGATGCCGAATACCAATGACGGGTCTTGCAGGCGTTCCCACGACACGCTGGTCATGGTTCCCGGCACGGGCATGCCTACCAGCTTGCCCAGTCCGCGGTGGCTGTAAACCCACGGCGTGCCGTGCGCATTGGAGTAGTTGGCCTCGCACATCACCATGATGGAGGGTTTGTTCCAGCGGCGGCTGGGCATGTCGCACGTCTCGCGACCGCGCACCACTTGGGTGAAGTATTTTTGTCCACTGAAAAGTATTTCTATATCCTCGTGCAAGCGTCCACCGCCATTGAAACGGGTGTCGATGACGATGCCTTCGCGGTTGTTGTATTTTCCCAGGATGTCCGAGTAGACGGAACGGAAACTGTCGTCTCCCATAGACTCGATGTGCACGTAACCCAATCGGCCACCCGACCATCGGTCAACGTCTGCCGCACGCTGTTTCACCCAGCGGCTGTAGAGTAAATCGCTGAACGCACCGTTCGTAATGGGGATAATGACCTCTTCCCAGTGCTCCTTGGTCTGCGGGTCGAAGAGAGAAACAAGTGTTTTCTTCCGTGCCTTGTTGTTGAGCAGCGTGTAATAGTCCGCATCGGGGGTGATTTCCACGCCGTCTATCTTTTCGATGACTGTGCCGGCTTTCACCCGGGTGTTGGCTGTGTCGAAGGGGCCTTTCTCCACTACTTCGGCAATGAGCATGCCCTTGCCCGTGTAGTTCCAGTCGAAGAACAGTCCCAGGCTGGCAGTAGGTTCGGATTGCCCTTTGGGATAGAAACGGCCGCCGGTGTGAGATACGTTCAGCTCGCCCAGCCATTCGCTCAGCAGTTCGGCAAAGTCATAATTGTTGTCGATATGGGGCAGGAAGCGGCGATAGGCGGCGGTCATCTTGTCCCAGTCCACTCCGTGCATATTGGTATTGTAGAATCGCTTCTGCTGTTGGCGGTACACGTGGTCGAACATGTATTCGCGCTCCGCAGCCAGGTCCATCTTGGCATCTACCTGGAAGGTGATGGGGGTCAGCGCGTCGGATGAAGTGTCCATTTTCTGCATCTTGCGGCTGCCCAGCAGGAAGAGGTTTTTGCCGTCCTTGTCCAGCTGCATGTCTGCCCATCCGGCATCCATCTTGTGCAGCAGTTTGGTTTCCTTCTTGCGGAGGTTCATCTTCCAGAGGTCGTAGCCACCTTCGAAGGCTGCCAGGTAGTAGAGTGTCTCGCCATCCTTGGAGATGATGGTGCTGCCCATGTCGGAAGAGTTCGGGGTGAGGCGCACCACACGGTCTTCGATGCCTTTCAGCTCTACGACGATGTCTTTCGGCTGGTCATCTTTTTCGTCAGCATTGCTGTCTTTCTTGTCGTATTTCTTCTTTTTATCCTTGTTTTTGCCTTGGGGGGTGTCCTTCCCGGCAGACTTCTTCTGCTCCTTCTCCAGCTCCTTGCGCAACTCGTAGTCTTCTTTGCTCAGGCAGTATTTGTCGTAGGCGTCTTGGTTGAGGAAGACGAGCATGGCGTCGTTCAGCGAGCCCCATGAGGCATGGGCACGCATGCCGTAGCGTTCGGTGGTGAAAAGGATGGCGTTGCCGTCCAGCGCAAAGTGGGGATAGCCGCTCATGTAGCCGCTATTGGTGAGGTTGATGATGTCTTTGCCTCCCTCTGCGCTGACCAGGCCGATGTCGGAGTAGGGGTCGTGCTTGTTACCCGTGAACTCAAGTGTAAACCATTTACCGTCCGGCGACCATGCGTAGTCAAATCCTCCGCCGGTGCTGTACCAGGTGGAGCCGTCCGTAATCTGGCGCACCTTCTTCGTCTCCAGATTGAGCACCATCAGCCGGATGCGGTCTTCGATAAAGGCGAGTTCCTTGCCGTCGGGCGAGAATTGCGGATAGGCACGTTCCACGGTGGTGGAGGGCAGCAGCACTTCTTCTTCAATCAGCGTGGCGTTCGGGAAGTTAGGGTCTTCCTTGCGGGCTATCTTGGCAAGGTAGAGCTGCCAGTTGCCGCCTCGCTCGCTGGCGTAGGCCAGGGTGCGGTTGTCCGTCGCAAAGGAGAGGCCCGCTTCGCGTGCCGGTGTGTGCGTCACCTGCTTGGTAGTGGCATAGTCTGCCGAAGTGACAAAGACTTCTCCGCGCAGCGTGAAGGCAATCTGTTTTCCGTCCGGGGACACAACGGCAGAGGTGGCTCCGTCGGAAGACTGCAGGTTGGCGAATTGCGGCCGGTCATCGCGCACCAGTTCTATGGCGACTTTCTTCGGGGTGGCATCCGGCTGCTGGGTATAGATTTCGCCGTCGTAACTGTAGCACAACGTCCCGCCGTCACTCATGGAGAGGAAGCGCACGGGATGTGTCTTGAAGCTGGTGATGGGCTTCACCTCTCGGGGCTGTGCCAGCGGGAAGGCATACACGTTGAATGAGCCGCCGTTTCTCTCACTCAAAAAGTAAACCGTTCTTCCATCGGGTGACAACACCGGGTTGCGGTCTTCGCCCGCGCGGTCGGTGAGGTTGGTATGGATACCCGTCTTTGCATCATACAGCCAGATGTCGCGGGTGATGGAGGAGGTGTGGTGCTTTCTCCATTCATCTTCAAATCCCTTGCGGTCTTGGTAGAGGAACTGATGGCCCGCCTTGTCGAAGCAGACCGCTTCGGCAGGGGTGCCCAGCACTTGCTCCGTACGCCCTCCCGTTGCAGGTACTTTGTAAAGCTCGGTCATGGCCGAAGTGGGGAAAAGAGCGCTGCTTGCCGGGTCCTGGATGGATGCGGAAAACAAGATATACTTTCCGTCCGGAGTGAATGTGGAGGGTATCTCACCGGTGGAGTGGGTAGTGAGCCGTTGGGCGGTTCCGCCGTCTGCCGGCATCACGAATACGTCGAAGTTGCCGTATCTGTCGCTGGCAAAGGCTATTTGTTTGCCGTCCGGCGACCATATGGGGGTACATTCGTAGCTCTCTTGGGTAGTAAGCTGTGTGGCGGTTCCACCTTTGGCAGGCACCTTGTAGATGTCTCCTTTGTAGCAGAATGCGATTTCCGTACCGTCGGGAGAGATTTGCACATCGCGCATCCAGAGCGGCGTGGCGGCATGTCCGGCAATGGCAGTAAGGCCTAGTGCAAGGATTGCAAGGGTTTTCTTCATAAGTGTGTGGGTTGATGTTAATATAGAATGTTTATAAACGTCATGATGCTGTCCACAAGGCAAGGAGCGAGGTACGTCATTTCATACCTCGTGCCTTGTATATCTGTTCTTTGGCATTGTTGATGCTTTGGAACTTCTCTTCTGCGGCTTTCTTGATGTCTTCGCCCAGCGTTGCCACCCGGTCGGGATGGTGTTTCAAGGCCAGACGGCGGTAAGCGGCACGCACTTCGTCATTGGTGGCGGTGGGTTCAACTTCAAGTACTTTGTAGGCCTCGTTCAGTGAGCTACCGCCTAGGTTAAGCATGGATTCCACTTCCTTGACGGATAGTCCCATGTACATGGCCACTTCTTTCAAGGCTTCTATCTCCTCGTTGCAGACGTGTCCGTCGCTTTTGGCAATTTCTACCAAGAATACCAGCAGTTGCAAGCGTTCCTCGTATGTCAGGTTGGCGGCAATCTGCGTTCCACAGTCACGGATGGTGTTTTTATAGACAGCGTCACTGTCTGCTGTAACAATTTCATAGTCTTCAACACGGCCTTGTTCGTAGGCCTTGGTCTTTTCATCGACGGGGAAGATGCCGTTTTTTGGCGCCTGCTTCAATGGCCATATTGGCCATGGTGAAGCGGTCCGTCATGGAAAGCTCAGCAATGCCGTCGCCCGTAAATTCCAGGGACTGGTAGAGGGCCCCGTCGACGCCAATCATGCCGA